>Ga0206844_10111_pt1 | contig 28475 bp, 20 predicted proteins | sample Alteio_BWOrgCont_22_FD_152907 | JGI IMG/M metagenome (GOLD analysis project Ga0206844, IMG submission 152907) | Enriched cells from forest soil in Barre Woods Harvard Forest LTER site, Petersham, Massachusetts, United States -... | ecosystem: Environmental > Terrestrial > Soil > Temperate forest >...
TTTTAGCCCTACTGCTGGTTTTCGGCAGCTATGTGAGCGCCAAGAACCAGATGGTGGCCAAGCAGGAAGCGGTCCACGCGCAGTGGTCGCAGGTAGATGTGGTTTTGCAGCGCCGCGCTGACCTGATCCCGAACTTGGTGGAAACGGTGAAGGGCTATGCAAAACATGAGGAGACGGTCTTTTCCGATATCGCAAATGCCCGCTCGGCATTGTTGAATGCCAAGGACCCGCAGGGCAAGATCGCCGCGAATGGCCAGTTGGATGGAGCGATTGGACGGTTGCTGGTGCTTTCTGAAAATTACCCGAATTTGAAGGCCGACCAGAATTTCCTGCAGCTTCAGGATCAGCTGGAAGGCACGGAAAATCGCATTGCTGTAGAGCGCCGGCGCTACAACCAGACCTTGCAGGACTACAACACGTTCATCCGCCAGTTTCCGAACAGCATCTGGGCGGGTATTGCTGGATTCCAGCCAGACAACGCATACTTCCAGGCGAGTGAAGCGTCGAAGCAGGCGCCGAACGTGAAGTTCTAATCAATAAAATGAACTGGCAGCCAGCCATCGCGAATGGCTGGCTGCATCTACTTGCATATTGGAAGAATAAGACGCTGCCATGCGATGGCGGCAAGGTCGTTCTTTTCATTTAGGATGGAAGTAATTCGTCCATAAGACTCAGCCCGGATGGCGAAATCGGCAGACGCAGCGGACTTAAAATCGTTTAGCTATGTTCTCTACTTGAGAGTAAATATAAGTAAATAAACAATATAAGTCGTATCGTCGGATTTCAGAACGCTTGCACAACTCTTACACATTTTGCCCTAGAATGTACGTGAGAAGGGAGGCGAGTGCCATGGCAGAGAGCCACACAATCCTTGGTGGTAAGGTTCACGTTTACAAACGCCCGAACAGCACCAGCTGGCAATGCTCCAGCTACTTGGCAGGTCGAAATCGACGCACGACGACAAAGGAAGATAGTCTCTCAAAGGCGAAGGAATTCGCTGAAGACTGGTACTTACAGCTTCGAGGCAAACTTCGCGATGGTGAGCTGAAAAGCGGGAAGATGTTCCAAGAAGCTGCGAAGTTGTACCTGCGTGAGTTCGACATCATCACGCAGGGGCAACGCAGCCCAACGTACGCTCGTGGACAACACGCACGAACGAACGGTCACCTGATCCCATTTTTTGGGAAGATGGCGCTTCCCGAAATCACGTCAGGCAAGATCAACGAGTACCGCATCCGTAGGCTCGAAGAATGTAAGGCAACGCGCGGCAAGCCGCCTGCGCGGAATACTATGCATCAAGAGATCGTCACCCTAAGGCAGATTTTCAAGACTGCCATGCGTCACGGATGGATCGATCACCTGCCGGACTTGTCCGAGCCGTATCGTTCGTCTCCGAAGATTTCTCACCGTGCATGGTTTTCCCCAGAGGAATACAAAGCCCTATACGAGGCGACGAGGAAACGCGCGAGCGCACCGAAGCAGCCTCGGTTTCAATGGGAGTGCGAGCAGCTCCACGACTATGTGCTTTTCTCTGCGAATACTGGCCTACGGCCTGATGAAGCGAGGCGGCTTCAGTTCCGCGATGTCACGGTCGTTGATGACGAGGGGAGCGGACAGACCATCCTTGAGATCGAGGTTCGTGGCAAACGTGGCGTGGGCTATTGCAAAAGTACGGCTGGCGCTGTGCAGCCCTTCAAGAGACTCGGGGAACGGCTACGCCCGGACGGAGGTCCGGGCAGGAAAGGGAGCCGTACGGCGACCATGGCAAAGGGAGAGTGGCATCCACCGGCACCGGTGGACCTCCTCTTTCCAAAATGGCAACGTCAGCTTTTCAACGCCATCTTGAAGGAAGAGAACCTTCTCGCCGACCGTGACGGTCGACCGCGCACGGCCTACAGCTTGCGTCACACGTACATCTGCCTGCGCTTGCTTGAGGGGGCAGACATTTACCAGATTGCCAAGAACTGTCGAACCAGCGTCGAGATGATTGAAAAATACTACGCTGCCCATCTCAAGACGCGACTCGATGCATCTGCGATCAACATTATGCGAGCAAAGCCGAAGAAGAAGAAAACGCCCACCAGGGAGATAGGTGCTTCGCTGGTCAGAAGCCCGAAGAAAGAAGCTTAGTTCTCTCCGGTGCTTTATGATGGTTTTGTGTCAGCTACTTCCATGCGGGCGTGGTGAAATCGGCAGACACAGCGGACTTAAGGAAAATTGAGTGCCCGCCAGGGAAACCGGCGGTGCAGAACTGCTCAAAGTCGGGGAAACCTTGAATGGCAATCCCGAGCCAAGCCCCGAACTCGGGGAAGGTGTAGAGACTAGACGGGCAGCACCTAAACCTCCGCGAGGAGGGATGGTGAAGGGATAGTCCAGACCACGAACTCGCTCGGCGAGGCGGCGAAAGCCGAAGTGGTATGAAAATCCGCAGGGCTTAAACGGCCCGTGAGGGTTCAAGTCCCTCCGCCCGCACCATACCCATTCCTCAGCATCGGCCAGGATGGAACCATCCTGGCATGTTCTTCGCCGGACTAGGGCCGCTTCGGCCCTCGCTCAGTCCAGCGCTTCGCAAAGGCCGCTCGGTGGAAAAGTCATCGCTCTATTCTAGAGCTGCTGTCGCATGCTGAAAATCGAGACGAAAAGGTTACAAATCCGGTGTGGGTTTTCGACTCGTCGGTAGACTGGAATGATGAAGAACGAGGAGCAGCTGAAGAAGGTCTTTGAGCGTTTTGAGTGGTCTGGAGTTGTTGGCTTGTTGCCCGATCGCTCCGAGAACACACTGCAGGACCTCCTGTCGCTGGTCAGCAAGACAGGGGTTCTGATTCGCGTCTACGATATCGGAGCGGCCAAAGACGCTAAGCGAGCGCAGTTCATCGAGGACCTCAAATCCTTCGTTGCCAGTTCTAAGATCGATCAAGCGGAGGCATATCTTGCCTATCTGCTGTCACAGGTCGCAATCACAGAAGCGGCGATCCGAGAGATCGATGAAACGCTGGCACAAGACCCTTTCTCTTCTCTCCCTGCGGACCGTCAGGCATGGTCGATCTTGTCGTGGGCAGCAACGGAGATGCTGGATGTACACCGACAGATGAATGAAGGTGTGCAGGCGAGAACCGTAGATGGCGGTCTGTTCATTGATCCGCTTAATCTTCGCGTGGACAAGGCGCATGGCTCGAGTCTCGCCGACGGACGTATTTACCAACTCGCTCAGACCGCCGAGAATACTCTCCGCTTGCTTGGACATAGGAACAAATGGAACGCCTCGGAAGCCTTCGTCATCCCTGCTCGAGTAGAGGTGTCGGCCGATGACCTGAAGGCTGCGGCACGAGTAGCGAGGTTCGGTGATGTGTGGCAGGGATTGATCGATGAGAGCCTCTATCACCGCTCTTGGGGCGGGTATTTCAAGATACGGAGACCAAACAGAGAGCAGCTTTCAGTGTCCCCGGGTTTAGAGGTCGTGTTTGACAGCGTGAAGACGGCAAGGGAGCGTCGCGATGACATGCAGATCGCCGAGCAGGTGGCGCAAACGAGACTGCAGAGGTGGCTTCTTTCCGTGTCGCGCGGGATCTCGCGTACAGACGCGAAGGGACGCATCCGGCCGCCGAGGGTGGAGCCGGTCGAACTCGCTCCGACGCAACTGGTTTCAGAACTCGAGTTCGTGTCGCTGTATGTTCTCGATCGGATCTATCACTATGATCCGGTTAACAATACAGAGCTCTATGGCGGGCTCACGCTCCTCGAATGGCTTCGCGGCTATTCAGTTTTGGAGGAGGCTTACGCTGGGGGCGTGGCGCCGGATGTAGCGCCACTGGTGGCCATCGACGCGAGCGAGTTTTCTGCCACTCTCGAGAGGGCTGGACTACACGCATCGAAGGCCGCAACATTTATCAAACGTGTGACATTTCAAAGAGATCGCAGAGACTTTTATGACGCTCCCCTCATTCGGTCTGCTGACGGCAAACTGTATTTCGTGGCTGCTCTCTATCATGGAGTCGATTTGGCGCTTGTGATCGCATCGCAGATTGGATCGCTGAGAAAGAACGTCGACGCCAAGGGAAAGACATTCGAAAAGTATGTACTGAAGTTGTTTCAGGATGCCAGCATTCCCGCCGCCAGCTTCAAATTCAAGATCGCGAAGGTCGAATACGACTGCGATGTGGCGGTTCTATGGGACGACCAGCTCCTCGTCTTTGAATGCAAGAACTACAGTCTTCCCACCGACAGCCCTACGGAGCGCTTTTACTTCTGGCACAGGCAGGTTGAGGCACTCTCACAGGTCGAACGTATCTCAGGCGATCTGGCCCTTAATCCTGACATTATCAGGAAGCACTTCGGAGCCAACGCGAAGTGGAAGGCGATTCATCCTGTCGTACTCAACGCTCTGCCTTTCTCCATTCGTGCTACCCCCAAAGGGACATACTTTTATGACGCTTCAGCCCTCGGTCGATTTCTGGAAAAAGGCACCGTGGACGAGGTGCGTGAAATTCCAAATAATCAAGGTGTCACCAGGGTCTCGGTTACGGCGAAGCGTCTCTGGAAAGGGGCGACTCCGAGCGCACAGGACCTTCTGCGCGAGATGAAATATCCAAGCCAGATTTCGATGGAAGAGGACAAGTACTTCATTTCCAGATACCTGCTTCCGCTTTCTCCCGGCACTGCGTTCATGTTTCAGGAGGCCGCCAGCAAACCGCCTGACTTCGAGCCGGTCGCAGCAAAGAAAAGCAAAGGCAAATCTCCCAATACGACCCGAAGGTCGCAACGGCCTGCTCGCACCAAAGACCGAGGCCGAGTCAAGAGGTAGACATTGGCGGATCGTTACTCTTTCGGGAAGTCGGCATCGATGTTCTTGTGAGAGTTGCTGTCGAGTCGCGATAGATTGTCGCGCGACCTCTTTGCCACTAGAGTGATCTTCGCCCACAGGTTTCGAAACGACACGATCAGCATCCGACGCAGGGGGAGCGGCCTGTGAGCCAAGATCTTCCTCGCCCATTGATGACCTCACGAGAACAATAATTTGATAGAGAGTGAAGTTTTACGCCGAGAACGGTAAACCGCTTCAATTGGATTTCGTTAATACGGCGGAAAACTATTTCCGGCTTGTTGCAAATGATATCGCTGCGCGTCTCAAGTGAGACGTGATTTGTGTCAGCGCTGCTTTTGGCAGTGAGCAGCGCATCAAATATCTAGTTGGCTGATGAGGAAGCATCACATGGCCGGAGCGTCGCCTAAACGTATCGTCGCACCATCCTTCCGGGGACTCGCGCCCGCTTCAGAGTCTAGTTCGCAAGTGAAGCGCATGAATACTTCTGTCGGTACCGTCCACGAAAAGACCTTACGAAGTCTTCTCTGGAGGAGCGGACTTCGCTTCAGAGCAAACGTAAGAACACTGCCTGGCAAACCTGACATCGTATTCTCCCGCCAGAAGGTAGCAATCTTTTGCGACGGCGATTTTTGGCATGGCCGGTATTGGTCTCGACTGTCGCGAAAATTGGCGGCGGGCAGCAACTCGACATATTGGATTGAGAAAATTCGGGCAAACCGTGCGCGGGATCGCAGAACGGATGCACTACTACGCGCGGCAGGGTGGAGAGTCTTGCACTTCTGGGAGACTGACATTCATCGAGACGCGGAGACGATCGTCCTTCAAATATCCAAGATTCTCAAAGATGGAGTTCCTGAAAAGGGACTGAAAACGTTCTAGACACCATACTGCGAAGGCATGATTTGGCCTAGTTCGGAGTTGTTCGCCAATAATTCCGCTCGCGTTGGAACGACACAGGCGCTCAGGTTCGCCTTAAAGTGGACTTCACTTACGCCCGCTTCTAACTGTCCACGTATCGCGGGTATATCTGTCATCAGGAAAAACTTGAGCGAGTCTTCGGCGAGTTTGAGGTCAAACTGTCCTTTGAGTGCTTCATCGAGAGTATTGCCAAGAGAAGATGCCACTCCTTCTTGTAACTTGAAAATCAACTTCGGATGTCCTTCAAGTCTTTCGACGATGTCCTCCAGCAAGGATATTAGGCGCGCACCGCTTCCAATCTTTTCTGTCAGAAGGGACGCAACCACAGGTACGGTCCCGTTCGGAGGATTACATTGTTCATAAGAAAAGATGTGAGATCTGACCTGTCCTGTCGTGGTCTTCACTTCCAGCCGAAGATCGTTACCAGAGAAGTCGAAACGTGACGTTATATCTTGGCGCCACATCGATACTGTCCCCACCGGATCTGCACTTGCCCAAATGACGTAGATTTCCCCGAAAAGACCGATGAGTGAACGGTTTGGCGGCTCCTGAAATCTTTGGAAAATTGCAGCGAGTCGGATCACCACTGAACTGAGGGAGTCGGCTCGGGGATGATTGCCGACTACTTGAATGATGGTTTCGCAAATCCAGAGGAAATAACGCGTTGTCTCAACATCATCGACGCCACAGCGGATGATGCTGTAGATTGCGGCTGTCGAACTCTCGGAGGTGTGCTGTAACAAGCAGGGACGATTGAATTCGACATTAAGATTGCTCAGCCTGATTGATGGAGTACGACGGCCTCGACCTTCCGACCAGGTATTGACCAGCAAGCAAGCTCGTCCGTGTTCGTCTCGGCCAATTAAATATGATGGAGAGTTGGAGACAACCCTCACGGCATAGGAGGGCTGTTGATTCGGCAACCGGTGCGGGATAGTAATGGAGTCAAATACCGCTTGGAGATTCATGCGCCCTTGCTATTCGCTCAGCCAGCCAACCGCTAGGCGCGCTGGCACCCAGATGGCGACGACTGGCACGTCGTTCATCACAACCACTTTATTTCCAGAGCCGTCGTCTCTCATCAGATTCAAGTGATGGATTTGGATGGTGACTTTCCCGTCTGCATGGATGTTGCGATCGCCCGGATAGACTTCGCCTCGACGACTTGGTGGGTTGACAGGAGCGGCGCCTTGAAACAGATTTGTCACTTGACCGTTTTCATCCACGCCACGCTCCCTCCTCAGCCCAGAGCTCATATCGATCACGTCGCACGTTTCCTGGGGATGTGATTCAAGAGCCTTGCTGAGTTGAAGCATCAGTCCCGTAAACCGCTGCGAATCCACAGTGCTCGGTATTCGCAGGTTAAGTAGCAGTTCCTCCAAGGTAGCCTGTAGCCCAACGTCGGTGGCGATGTTGTGCTTCTGATATTCCGTTCTCGCTGCATTTCCCGCATCCGGAATGAAAGATAACGAATTTACGAATCCTTGGACTACACCCCTGTTCTGCTGCACGATAGACTCCGAAGCGAGAATCACGCTCGGGAATACCCAGTCGTCAGAAAAATTGCCCCGCATGTAATCAAAGTCCAATACATTTTGCCTGCAAGGACGCAAAGCGGTATCTAGCACGAAAGCCCTCTTCCATCTATCCAATGGCCGTCCGCTGTCCTGAAAGGCCAAAAGCTGGCTTCGGATGTCCTCTTCGTGCGCGACGTACCGTTCAAATGCGGTCAGGGTTCCTTGTTCGAGGAAGACTCGGCAATAGCCTAGATAGGATCTCTTGTATCCGAAGAAGCGCGCGCGCTGCTGAATAGTATCGGCGTTACCGACCCCGATCCCTCTCGGCATATATGTAACTGTAAGACCTTCAACCGTGAAGCCACGATCCATTGATTGGCCGCCAACCAATATCCATCCGTAGGAGTGGCCCCACTCAACTTTCGGCGTTCTTCCGCCAGACGCGTTCACCTGAAGCAAGGTGGTATTGCGGAAAGCCAATCGGAACAAGGGACGCAGAGCTTCAAACTCCGGCAAATCATCCACAGTCTGCCGCAGATCGTCATAAGCCAGTCGGAACTCCTCAAGGAGATCCTGCTTGTCCAGTTCTGAGTCGTCAAGATTCAGAACACGCTTCCACTCTTCAAAGATGTCACGCACCCACGAGTAGAACTCCTGATGCTGAATCGTCAGTTGGGAAGGATGCACCAACATGGAGCGGTTGCCGACATTGCCGTTCTGGCTCAGGCCCGCGGCAACGCCGATCATGAATATCCTCAAAGCAAGTAGCAAGGATTCGGGCGGTTCGCTAAGGGGACTATTCCTTGTTGGAACATCTCGTGCCGGAATAACTCGAGCAAGCGAATTCCCACCAAAGAACTCCCTCCCCCCGACGTACTGATTCCCTGGTTCCAGGACACGCACAAAATTCGGTGACAACGCGTCAATAATGTTAATCAACAGTGGTGCCTGTGGAGTCGCAGTATATTGCAGATATGTATGATTCGGCAGCGTGCCCCGCAGCGCCATTAGGCTGCTATAAGTCGAACTCTCGTCTCCCTGCGAGATCTCCGTGTTCAAACTAGCTTGATCCGCTTCGTCGTCAATGATCAAAGTCGGCGCTCCTTGCATCCCGACTCTCGACAAGAGTTGGCTCACCGTGTCCAACCGCCCATAGTGCTTGAGAACTGTAATCAGGACGGTCTTTTTGTAGCCGGCCGGTGTCTCTGGGTCGCGCCAGTCATCGAGAACGTTGCGAATGTTTTGTGCTGTTGTCTCATCGTTCGACGGATTCACTACCTGAAGCCATCTGCGAGCTCGTGAAGGATCGTCGAGTTGCAGATCGCGGCGCAAACGACTTGTCGACTGGTCAAGCAGCGGAGTGGAAGTTCCTGCGACCACGATCACAACCTGGAATCGGTTGTCTCTGGCAAGTGCAGCGACCGTCTCAAAAGACATCGTCTTTCCACTCTGAACGTATCCAACGATAAGCCCAGTCTGGTTGCCGACCGACACGGTTGTCGGGGTTGCTTTGGACAATATCGCGACGGCATCATCCTGAACTATTTCGCGGCTGCTCTCGGGGACGACCCTCGTCAGGAAGTCGAGCGCCTCCGGTCCTATCGAAATCTCGTTAGGGTCAGAGTTGTTGTCGGATGTTTGCGCAATTACAAGTAGATCTTCCTGCTCAGGCATATAGTTCTGAGCTCCTAAGGCTCTGAAAGTGCGTCCCGCAAAAGTTCATTTACATTGCGTACTACGGTACCAGCTTGTTTGACTCCAGAGTCTCGTGCCAGCACCTCGGCAAGTGCCAAAGCAGCGGCAATTCTCACGAGCGCTTCTACATCCTCTGTATCTGTTTGGGCGAACTGCACCATGAACGGGTGGGCAATCGATACGCGTATGCTTAGCTCACGGGGCGTTGAATTTGTCGCGGGCTGTTGATTGATCACCAGCCATCGGCTTTCCGCGGGGTCGTCCGCAACCTCGACGTTAATGATCCAAGGTCTTTGGCGGAAAACGAACTGGAAGCTCTTTTGCGCGAGCACGCCCGACGCTGCATTCCTTTCCTCGGAAGTGCCGACGGGTGCAGCTTCGGCTATCGCGGGCAGTACCTCGGCAAGCTTGCTTTCCATCGCTGCTGTGGCGTTTGCCACAGCTTGTTTCGCTGTGCGCTCAAGCTGAGCCCGCGACTCTCTTACGCGATAGTGTTCCGCCTGCTTGAGCAGTGGCATGTCTTCGCTATCCAAATGCTCGCGCAGGAGTTCGAGAAAAGGTTCTTCGTTTTCATCCCAGCGGAAGCCGTCTTTCGTGTGGCTAACCTCGAAGCCTTCAAGATTAAGTTCACCAAAGAGACGCTGATAACGATAGCTATTGGAACTGCCGAAAACTTCGGCCGGCCTATATCCCTCGTCTCCGCTACCTTGCACTACTCGCCCCCGGCGAAAAAGTGCAAAACCTGCTTTGGCTACATTTGCGGTCTCGCGCAGTGCCGCGAAGCCGGAAACTTTCATGCCGTGGCCCAGGTCAAATGCGATGCTCTTGCGCCAGAGGACATCAGGACCATTCTTGTCCTTGTATGAGGGGGCGATCAGTATCTTCGGCTCCTCATATTCCAGCGAATCGCCATTGAAGCGTAGATCGAGAATTCCATCTCTGATGAAGACGCGATAGATATCAGCCAAGTGCTCTTTGAGCTTGGACACTGTCCGTCCAATCGGAACTTGAAAAATACCTTCGAGAATAATCTCGGTGTAATGTCTTTCGGGCCGTTCTGGAACCTGTTTGATTTTGAGTTCGGTAATGTCGTCATTGACGATCCGAGCGATGTCGAAGCTCACCGTCCTGGATACCGGCTCGCCGAGTGCTGATGTCCTCACGCTCCACCGAGGTGCAAACCAGCAAGCCGCACTCTTCATTCCCATTCCGAATTCTGAGAGGCCGGTCCGGTCAGGCGGGATGGCCGCTGGGCGGAACGCCCTCGCGTAGTCAGCTTCGAAGATGCCCGCGGCGTTGTCTTTGATCGAGATACGTGGAGGATTAGAAGGGTCTACGTCGATGTCCACCCGAAGCTTCACGTTCTTGCCGTCAGCCTGCTCCAGAGCGGTTCGATGGGAGATAAAGCTCTGTACGGCATTGTCGACGAATTCGCCCAGGGCATACCACGGCTTGTAATTGAGATGCCTCAGTATCGCAAGGACACTGACCCCGGGTCTAATATCAATTGTCTCGACTGCCATCAGTGATCCTCGACCACAATTCAACATTTACAGCCCTCGGATCTCTCTGATGACGCCGTCAGCAAGCCCGAATGGCTTCGCTGCCGGTATCGAGGAGTGCAGTCATCATCCGTTTAACGACTTCCGCGTTCACGGCATTTCCAAGTGCCTTGTATGCGCGAGTATCGACTGTAGGCAGGTGCTCAAGGGAATCGAGACTCTGGAGCCGGGCACATTCCCGAGTCGTCATATAGCGCTTCTCCCATCCAATGACCGGAACTTGGGTGGTGGTGAAGGCAATAAGCGAAGGTGCGCTTGAAGGGCGCTTAACACGAAGGCCTGATGCCCTGAATTGGAGGACATACTTCCAAATATCGCGAACCTCACCCTTACAATTCCATTCAAACTTTTGGAAGCTTTGCGGGAATGACAGCACCGACGGCAGCCACGGGTCTATCCATGTCTTATTCTGCGCGTAGAACTCTCGGTTTTGGCGAATGAAGTCAACCTTCCATTTCGGGAAGGTTTCCTCAGTTGTTCGTGCGTAGGATGGCAGGTTGTCGATGATTTCATCCATCGACAAACCCTTCAACGAAACGCCATGACTGCCCTTGTAGGTCCTCAGCTTCTTCAGACTCGTTGCGTACGGAGTCTGCTCCTCGAATGGGTATGTCGCACCGAACTCCATCGACCAGATTGGAAACGACGGCAATTCGATCGTCTTCGGTGAAGCCTTTAGGAACTTTTGCCACACCTTGATGACGCTCAACTGATGGTCCGGCACCATTTTTGCGTCGGCAGGATTGATGTCGAGGATTCTTGTTAGGGCGGGCTTGGGAATCGTCTTCGGCCTGGGGGATTTGAAGGTAGACATCGACTTTCGCGAGCCCACAATGAAGATCCGTTCGCGGACCTGCGGAACACCGAAATGATGTGGAGAGAGGTAATCAAATTCTGTTTCGTAGCCCGCATCGGCAAGACTGTCGCGAAGAGCTTGAAACGTGGAGCCGTGATCGTGTCGGCCAAGATTCGGCACATTTTCCAAGATGAAGTACCGCGGCTTCCGATGCTTCAAAATGGCGATAACGTATTCGAGAAGATCCCCCCATTTCGGGCAATCGTATCCTGGCTGGGAGCCGGCCTTTGAGAAAGGCTGGCATGGCGAACCGGCACATAAAATATCGTGCTTGGGGATGTCCTCAAGGGCGACCTTCCTGATATCGCCTTTAGGCTCGATCCCAAAATTCTGCTTATACAAATCCCGCAAGCCTGGATCGAGTTCACTCGCAAAGACACATTCGTGGCCTGCACCCGAGAGAGCCACATGGAACCCGCCAAGCCCGGCAAAAAGGTCAATGAAACGCACGATCTATTTTCGCCCCTTGTTCGCTAAAGGTAAACTCTTAAAATTGACCGATGTCGCAGAATCTGCGCGGGGAGGTCAGCTGCCACTGCCTCATTGATGGTGCAGTATTTGGAATGGTTTGTCGAGGACAATCTATCTGTCTTGTCGGCGGCGGGAGCCCAGGTGATAATCTCTCCCGTCTTCGGGTTTCACGATGCCATCCGCGATGCAACATGGGAGACATCCTGAAAATACGGCTGTATGGCCAACTTCCGTACTCGCTCGAATTGGAAACCATCCAGGCTAGTAGGTGGGGCGAGTAGACAGCGGATTCATGGGAGAAACAAATTACCACGGTCCACACGCTTGCGGGGATCCGAACAGGCTATTGGACGGAAGCAAGTCGACTCTTTGCATATGCCTCCGCGCTTGGCCAGTCGGGGGAGACATAGAGGTTTTGTGAGTTGCTGCCCGCATTCTCATTCACAACAAAAAACGAGAGAATGCTTCCAGATTCGCGGGCGGCATCAAGCAGCTCTTCCCAAAGAAAGTCCTCACTGTCCAGGCTGCCCAATGTCGGAATATCGGTCGGTTCATAGTTCTCATCTACACCTAACGAACTCCAGAGATGCGCTTGTGCAGCAGCATCCATGCTGCCGAACGCCTCGCGAGCATAATTCTGGTCGTAGGTTTTCAGAACCACGACCCGCCGGTCGTCCGCTGTTTGTTCGAAGTACGTTTCTTGTTGCGGCAAATCTTCACCTCAGTCCGAAAATCACAATGAGCGAACAACAACACCGCTGGCCAGGGAAGGTCCTTTGATCGCTTCCACAATCGCTGTAACGTCCTGGCTGTCGCTTGGGCAGCCTGTTTCTATCGAGGAGACGCACCCGCCGTCCTCGTCACTGATGGACGCGCCCCAGTTCACATCGGCGGTCCCCCAGACTATCTCGCCGCCGTCCTTATGCTCTAAGACAACGCAGTTTATGCCGCCGCCGGTGTCTTGCGAGCTAGCGGAAAATCCTTGGCTTCTTAGGGCATCGGCCACAGCGTCGACGATTTCATTTTCATTCAATTCTTGTTCAAGTTCTGCTTTTCCATGGCTCATGTTGGCAGCCTCCGGTGACTCATTATCCCGCTGAAAGATGATGGAGTCCAGCGGCCGACTTGAAGCTCTGCCATCGATGGAAGAGGCTTTGGTCTTTCCTTTCGAAGCCAAACTTCTACGACGTATCCGAGGTTCAACCACGACAGACGACTCTTCCCTCGATGATGAATGGGATACGGTTCCAGCACTGCCTTGCGATCTGAGGAACTCGGCGATGCTTGGTTTTGCATCACCGGGACCCATTGGAACCGCCGGCGTCCATATTTTGAGCATGGACGCGCGCCTGATCAATTCCTCTAGGCCTGCTCCGCTTGCGAAAGCGACCGGGTATTTCCAATGTCCTTCGACGACTTGAGAAAATATCAGGGCCGCGCCCGCAGCGATACCTAACAGCGATCCTCTGTTTAGACCGATGAACTCTTATCGCTCTCGAAACCGGAGCGCTGCTACGCAGCGGATGCAAGCTGACACGTCACCCCAGAATGGGAGCTGCACAGTAACCTGAAGTTACTGTGCAGGAACTGTAAGAAAACAGGCGGCTAAGAGGAAAAGTCCGGGAAACTGGGTTACTCTATATGCGAGCGCACGTTGCTGTAGGGGAACCTCATGAGCTGCAACCCCTTAGCCCGTCTCCGGCCCCTTCGCTGTCCTTCCTGCGACGCGTGGTCATCGCATGGCCTCCATCCAAAATCCAGTTCCGGCGGTGCCCCCTGAAGCCGCCGCTGCGTACAAAATCCGTGGGCACCAAAGTCAGCGAGGTGGAGTTCGCGCTGCTGGAAGAGCGTGCACGTGGTGCCGGGTTGCGCCTGGCCGAGTGGGTTCGGGAGGCGTTGCTGGCCGCGCCGGTGGAACCGGGCGTGGACTCCGGCGAGGTTGCGTTGGCCGAGGTTCTGGCCCTGCGGTCACTGCTCTTGAATCTCCACTTCCGGGTCGCGAAGGGCGAGCCGGTGGCCGAGGCGGAGATGCGTGGCCTGATCGAGCGGGCCGACGGGTCGAAGATGCAGCGGGCGCGGGAGCGCATGGAGGCAGTTCGGACGGCGGCGCGGGCGACCGATCCCGAGCCGGAACCTGAAGCTGAAAACTGAAACGGCAGCAGAATCCAATCCAGAGGAGGGCTGAGGATGGCGGAGTGGGGGCGAAAGCAATACTCGAAGGCATGGCCGAGCCGGACGCCGGTGTGGACGTGGACGGCGATCTTCCTGTCTGTGTTTTTCATGGCCGGGATGCTGACGCTGGAGTACGAGCAGAGCTGGACGGCGGCGGAGCGGCTGTACCTGTCGGACTACCTGAAGAGCGGAGCGCGGGGCAAGGCGTCGGCGACGTCGACGGGTAAGTACACGCTTCTGGAGGCGGTGGTCGGGAAGGGCCAGCGGCTCATCATGGGGGACGAGATCGAGCCGGTGCCGGAGCCGGACGGCAGGCCGGGATACCGGCTGACGGAGGAGGGTGTGAAGGACGGCATCTCCCGGCTGACCTGGGTGACGGGCGTGTTCAACGACCGTGGCCTGCACCGGGTGATGAGCGAGGCGGTGTACGCGGATCATGAGAGCTGGGAGTTCTATCAGGAGCCGTTTTACTACTCGCTGGCGTTCTTCGTGTTGGGGCTGTTCGTGGCGGTTCCGAAGGACCGGGCGCGGCGGATGCTGTACAAACATGGTCGCAGGTTGCGCGGGCCGGAGTTGGTGACGACGGCGGAGTTGAACGAGAAGCTGGGGCGGTCGAAATGGCTGATGACGTATGCGCCGGATGGGGTGTCGTTCATTAACGAAGAGCAGACGTGGACAGACAAAATCTTCCGTAAAAACCTTAGCCGCTGGGCGCGCGTTCCGCGCGAGCGCGAGGCGATGCACTTCCTGATCGTGGGCGACAGCGGCACAGGAAAATCGGCGGCGATCCGGCAGCTACTCGCACAGATATGGGAGCGCGGCGAGGCGGCCATCGTGTACGACCCTGCGATGGAATATCTGCCGCAGTTTTACAACGAGGCACGGGGCGATGTGATCCTGAATCCGATGGATGCGCGGTGTCCGTTCTGGAGTCCGGGCGATGAGGTTCCGCACGAAGCGGAGGCCCTGACCTTAGCTGCCAGCTTGTTCCCTGATCAGGGCCGGGAGAACCGGTTCTTCGTCGAAGCTCCGAGGAAAATCTTCGCGCATCTGTTGAACCTTAAGCCGACTCCGCAGGAGCTGACGTACTGGATGTCGAACGCGGAAGAGATCGACAAACGCGTCGCAGGGACGGAGCTTGCGGCTATGATCGACCGGGGGGCGGCGAATCAGCGGAGCGGCGTTCTGGGGTCGCTGAACATGGTGGCCGATGCCTTCAAACTGCTGCCCAAAGAGAGCGAAACGAAGCGCCGATGGAACACGGTGGAGTGGGCGAAGGAGCGCAAGGGCTGGGTGTTCCTGACGTCGAAGCCGACGATGCGCGAGAGGATGCGGCCACTGATGAGCCTCTGGCTTGACCTACTCGTTCTGCGGATGATGAACGACGACGGCGCGAAGCGCAAGACCTGGTTCGTACTCGACGAGCTGGCAAGTCTGCAACGTCTTCCGCAGCTCACGACGGCGGTTACAGAGAATCGGAAATCGAACAATCCGATGGTGCTGGGCTTCCAGGGCAAGGCGCAGGTCGAGGCCCTGTACGGCCACGTTGCGGAGGCGATGCTGTCGCAACCGGCGACGAAGATCTTCCTTAAGACGAGTGAGCCTCATGCGTCGGAGTGGATCTCGAAGGCCATCGGAGAGATCGAGATCGAACGGTTCCGCGAGTCGCGGACGCTGGGCCGGTTCCCTCGGAACTCGGAGAACCAGTCGCGGGACATCACGCGCGAGCCGTTGGTGATGGCGTCGGAGGTGGCGGGGCTTGATCCTCTGCACGGCTACTTGAAGCATGGCAATCTTGTTCTGCGGATGCGCTTCCCGTACCTGGAGCTTCAGGGCCATGCGGAGAAGTACATCGAGCGCAAGGTGACGACGGCTGCGCCGTCGCCAATGGCCGCACGGTCTGAGCCTGTTCCCGCCGCGCCGCAGCCCAAGGTCGTGCAGGTTGCTCCGCCGCAGAAGAAGCCGCCGAAGGTCGCAAAACAGCAGGAGCAGCAGCCCGCCCAGGTGAATGAGCAGCATCCGTACTTCGAGTAGACAAACATGGTTACTCTATCGAAACCGATCAGCGCGGGCCAGGCTCAGGACTATCACAAGAACGAGTTCGCCAATGCTCGCGAGAACTACTATACAGAGGGCGAGCGTGTGCGCGGCGAGTGGCAGGGCCAGCTTACGGAGCGGTGGGGCTTGCGTGGCGAAGTGAACGAGCAGCAGTTCGTGCGTCTCAGCGAGGGCCAGCATCCAGAGACGGGCGAACAGCTTGTGCGCTATCAGGCCCCGCGGGAGTACGTGAACGACAGAGGCGTAACCGTCCACACGATGGAACATCGGGCGGGATGGGATGCGACGTTCAGCGCACCGAAGTCCGTCTCGCTGTCCGCGCTTGTCGGCGGCGATGACCGGATCAAGGAGGCGCACCGAGAGAGCGTGAAGGTAGCGCTCGACGAGATGGAGAAGTATGTGCAGGCGCGGATCGGCGGCAACGTCCCAGCGCAGACGACGGGCGCGTGGGCTGTTGCCAAGTTCGAGCACGACAGCAGCCGCCCTGTTGATGGCTACGCCGCGCCGCAGCTCCACACGCACGCAGTCGTCTTCAATGTAACTGAAACCGCCGACGGAAATACGCGAGCGTTGCAGCCGCAGGAACTCTATAAAACACAGCAGTACGCGACGGCGGTCTATCGTTCGGAGCTTGCAGTGCAATTGCAGCGCATGGGTTACGAGATCGAGCGCGGCGAGCACGGACAGCCGGAGATCAAGGGTTACTCGCGCGAGTATCTGGAGGCATCGAGTCCGCGGCGGGAGAAGATCAAAGAGCACATGGAGGCCGCGGGCGTGAGTGGGGCTGGCGCCGCGCAAATCGCGGCGCATCAGACGCGCGAAGCCAAGCAGCCGTTATCGCATGAAGAAGTGCGGGCGAGTCATCAAAAGATGGCCGCAGAGTACGGCCAACAGCCGCAGCGTGTGCTTGCCGAGGCAGCGCAGCGTCCAGGCGTGGAGCTGAGGCCGGAGTCATCGAGGACCGCTGCACATAAGGGCATGAGCTACGCGCGAGAGCGCGGCATGGAGCGTGAGGCCGTAGCGGATGAACGGACGCTGCTGCGCGATGCGCTGAAGCACACGATGGTTGAAGCGCGATTGCCAGAGATACGTGCCGAGTTCGAGCGGCGAGCTGCGGAGGGCAATCTGATCGAGGTCGAGCGCAGGGCCGGACTTGCTGGCCGCGCGTACACCACCCACGAGATGCAGGCCTACGAACGCGAGCTGATCGAGCGCATGAAGACCGGACAAGGCACGCGCGACGTACTGGCCGACGGCAACGTGCGTGAGCAGACGATGCAAGAGCACTCCCATCTCAGCGTGAGCCAGAAGCACGCTGTCGAAACGGTGCTGACGAGTCGCGATCAAATGATGGCTCTTGAAGGCGTGGCGGGAGCTGGGAAGACTACTTCCTTAGCTACTGTCCGTGAAGCTGCGGAGCGTGCGGGCTACGAGATCGAGGGGTTTGCGCCTACGTCGCGGGCCGCGCAGAAGCTCGCCGAAGCTGGCATCGAGACACAGACGTTGCAGAAGCATCTTGCTCGCGGCGAGCAGCAGGATGACGGACAGAAGCGGCTTTACGTGGTCGATGAGTCGAGCATGACGAGCACGCGGCAGATGCACACGTTCGTCCAGCGACTAAAGGAAAATGATCGTGTATTGTTCGTCGGAGACACGCGGCAACATGAGGCCGTCGAAGCTGGAAGGCCCTACGCGCAGTTGCAGGAAGCGGGGCTACGCACGGCTCGCTTGGATGAGATCATCCGGCAGAAAGACCCGGCGTTGAAAGAGGCCGTCGAGCAGCTTGCTCGTGGTGAAGTGCGTGAGGCCATCGGCAATCTCAACCGCCAAGGCCGCGTGCTGGAGATCAAGGACCGCACAGAGCGGATCGACGAGATAGCCCGCGAGTACGTGCGCTCGCCGGAAAGAACGCTTGTGGTCTCGCCCGATAATGAATCGCGGCGCGAGATCAACCGGCACATCCATCGCACGATGCAGAGCGAGGGCAAGGTTGCAAGCGAAGAACATCGCGTGCGTGTGCTGTACGCGCGGCAAGACCTTACGGGCGTGGATCGTCAGCACGCGCAGAACTATGAAGCGGGCGATGTCATCCGCTACTCGAAAGGATCGAAACCGCTGGGCATCGAGGCCGGAGAGTATGCGCGTGTCTCGGCCGCAGATCGAGGGACGAACACGGTCACTGTGACGCGGCGCAGCGGCCAAGAGCTGAGCTATGATCCGCGCCGCTTGCAGGGCGTGACGGTCTACCGCGACACCGAGCGCACGTTCGCCCAAGGCGACCGCGTGCAGATGACCGCGCCATATCACGAGCAGAAGCTCGCCAATCGTGAGCTGGGAACGGTGGAGCGGATCGACGGCAACGGCAATCTCAAACTGAAGATGGACTCGGGCCGAGAGGTCCAGTTCAATGCGCGGCAGCATCCGCATCTCGACTATGGCTATGCGGTGACGAGCCATAGCAGCCAAGGCCAAACTGCCGACCGTGTGCTCATCCACGTTGACTCTTCACAGGCTCAAGGGGAACTGCTAAATAGCCGGATGGCCTATGTTTCGGTTTCGCGTGCGCAGTTCGATGTGAAGATGTACACGAATGATAAAGAGACGTTAGGGTGGGAGCTAAGCCGGGAGCTGACGAAAGCAACTGCTCTTCAATCTGATTCTGCACGTGAGGATATTGTTCAAAGCCAGCCGGGACCTAGCGGCACTCAGCTGTCGCGGGGGATGTCCATTGAGTAATCTTCTTCGGCCCAAATGACCTCACAAGCCAAGTATTCGCCGATGACGATTCTCACCATGACATGCGCGCCGTCTGCAGCAGCACAATAGCGATACCGCTTAGGCTGTACCTCAATCCATCCATAATCAATGGTGCTATTCCAATTGGCAAGGACGGCAATCCTTTGCATCGCGCGGGTTCCGACTTCTGGCCATGCAGAAGAACCTGGAACCTCTTCAAAATGGCTTTGGGCGTCAGCCGATAGCGTGTGGATGGGGACTGCCATGAAGTGTGAGGGGTCACCACACCTTTGCTCACTTAGTTCGTAGGCCGCATGACCCCTGGCAAGCTTGAGTACCACTCGCTTTATTCGCTCGGCTTCAAATCTATGAGATACAGCTCCACTATCTGATGTCGTTCGCGCCTGCTCCAAGCGGGCCAAAAGCGCGGGACGATTGCTCAAAATTCGACGGACTTTGGGTCGTTGCACGTCCTCAACCGAGCCGGTGCGTGCGCATTCTATCAGACAGGCGAAGTATTCCTCGTCGAGAGAAAACCCCCGATTACATTCAGAACATGCAGGAACCACCGGGAGGTTTTCAGGATACGGATCGTCCAAGAGGACCCGAGAAGGCATGTGATCCCGAGTGCCAGTGCTCCCGGCACAGTGGATACAACCGATCAACAAACGCTCGTCAGAATAATCGTTCAGTTGATCCATCGCAGGATTATAGCGAACCGGTATTGATGCGCTTCAGGGAGAGGATGGTCTGGGAGCGCCTCACGCATCCCCCGTACAGCAACTACATAACTCAAATGTAATTAGTAGTTTGCGAATATATGCAAGCGCCTTAGCTTTGGTTGAGGACCACGTTGCGGACCGAGTTGTACCGTGTTGTACCAATTTAGCTTGACATGCGGCTTTCTCTACGAGTATTGTCTGGTACAACGCAGTACAACAAGAAGGAGAGCCGCTTGACAACCTACGTCGCCTCGAAATCAAGAACACAAAACCGCCCCGGCTGGTCTATCAGCTTCCGCCATCCCCTGAGGAACGATACCAAGGGCAAAATCGGCCTCAAAATGCGGCGTGGTCTCGGCACCAATGACGAGCAGGTTGCGGAGGAACTGGTTGCGGAGATGAACGAAATACTCGCCGATGAATCATGGTGGAACGCGGCGAAGAGGGGAGAAGCGACAACCCGCTTTCATAAGACAATAGTGGACGCCTTTTTCGATGAGATCCAAGCGGGGCGTTTCTCTCCCGAGAGTGTGCGCGAAACGGAAATACCCATGCCCGGCGCGGAAGAGGGATATTCGCGTGTCCAATTTGTAGGTACGACAGGTGCGGGCAAGACATCCCTGGTTCGCCAACTGATCGGCACAGATCCTGACGAAGACCGCTTTCCCTCAACGGCTCCCGCCAAAACCACAATCGCGGATCTTGAAGTTGTTCAGGCAGAGGGAGAGTTTCGGGCAGTTGTAACATTCTTCTCTGAATTCCAGATCCAAGCGTACGTCGAGGAATGTGTGATGGCGGCGACCGTCGCTGTTTTCGACGAAGGTACCGATGCGAAGATTGCTGACCGACTGCTCAATCATAGTGACCAGAAATTCAGACTGAGCTACGTGCTCGGCACGTGGCCCGATGCCAGCCCGGACGAAGACGAGTTTTCCTTCGACGACAGACCGCAAGCAGCCGCGCCTGAAGAGTCAGGTGCCCGGGACAAGTACGTCGAGCGCCTCCACTCCTTCGTGGGACGAATAAAGTCCTTGGCGAAGGCCGCTGACACACGTTTGCGAAAGGAACTCGGGGCTGAGTTCGAGAACTTTTTGAAAAATGACCGGGCGACTGTCGAATCCTGGTTCGAGGAATTCGTTTGCGAAATTGATAGCAACGAAGTCGAGGCGTTCTTCGATCTCACACACGACATTATGGATGAGATCAGGCTTCGCTTTGACTCAATCCAAGAGGGCGCTCTCGTCCGAACTCGTTCGGAATGGCCAGAGAGCTGGACATTCAGTTGTGGTGGCCGGGATGAATTCATTAAGCAAGTGCGCTGGTTCTCCAGTAATTACTGGCCTGAATTCGGCAGGCTGCTTACGCCAATCGTTCAGGGGATCCGCGTAAAGGGTCCACTGTTTCCCTCTTTTGATTCCATTAAACCCCGTCTCGTTCTCATTGATGGACAAGGCCTCGGACATACGCCGGATTCCTCGACCAGCGTACCCACGGACATTACCCGCCGTTTTGCCTCGGTTGATGTCATTCTTCTGGTGGATAACGCGCAACAACCAATGTTGGCTGCTTCCCAATCCGTGCTGCGCACTGTGGCAGCTAGCGGCTACCATCACAAACTTGCGGCCGCCTTCACGCACTTCGACCTCATCAAAGGCGACAACCTGCGCAGTCTTGAGGATAAACGAGCACACGTAATGGGTTCCGTAACCCAGGCGATTGCGAGCTTGCGCGACATAATCGGCGCTCCCGTTGCAAGGGCCGTTGAGCAGTCGTTGCCTAACCGCTGCTTGTTGTTAGGTGGTATTGACCGGCGCAACGAAAAGTTGCCAGCGAAGCCTGCTGAGTTCGTGCGCAACCAGATGCGCGCTCTCATCACGCTCTGCGAGGCCGCGATCGAACCCATCGCCCCACCCGACTCGGCACCGATCTATGATCCAACCGGAATCGGTTTTGCCGTTCGCGAGGCTGTTACTAAATTCATCGGTCCGTGGAACGCGCGTTTGGGGCTTGCCAGTTACAGCGGTGTGCCGCGAGAACACTACAACCGGATCAAAGCCCTGAACCGCCGCATCGCGGGAGATATGGGCGTCGAATATGATTCACTACGCCCCGTGGCGGACCTTGTGGCAAGGCTATCGGAATCTATCTCACTGTTCCTCGACAAACCCATCGCATGGACTCGCACTCCGGCTGACGATGCGGAGGCCGAAGCATCGATCTCCCAGGTGCGTCGCAACATTGCAGGGAATATCCATGAAATCGCCCTTCGTCGCTTGGTCGAGCAGCATCTGTCCGAGTGGCGCAAGGCGCACGAAATGAAAGGCAGAGGCTCGGCGCTGGACAGGTCAATCGCCATGAAGCACATCTACGAAGCTGCCGCTCCATTGCCTGATACTGTGATGACGGAGCAGGCGTCTCGATTTGTCATGGACGTTCGCAGACTTATCGAGGCTGCCATTAAAGAGGCGGGCGGCAAAGTGCAGCTTGAGGTGCTCACATGAGAAATGAGACGACCAGAATGGCAAAGAGCGAAATCTCGGCTGTGCAGTACCTGGCGGGGGACGAACTCTATCAGCGGCGCGCGAGAGCCGCCCTCCCCTTACTCGTCCGACAGGCCATGCAAAGCGTCACGGTCTATTATTCGGACTTGGCAGCCGAGCTTGGGATGCCCAACGAACGCAACCTTAACTACGTCCTGGGCTTCATCGGCGACGCTCTCGAATTGCTCTCAAAGGATTGGAAGGAATCCGTGCCTCCAATTCAGTGCCTTGTCATCAATAAACGAGACAGGTTGCCAGGTGAAGGCATCGGATGGTTCATCACCAAGAAAGAGGATTTCCGCAAGCTGCCACGAAAGGAGCAACGGCGACTGGTAAAAATCGAATTGGAAAGCGTGTTCGCATATAGCAAGTGGGTGTCTGTTCTCCGCGCTTTCGGATTGGCACAAGCAATAACCGATTATGCGCAGATCGCGGCGAAGGCGAAATCAATCGGAGCGACCCGTGAGTTGAGGGCGGCGTCATTTGGCGGAGGCGGGGAAAGCCCGGAACACAAAAAGCTAAAGCAGTTTGTAGCGAAGCATCCCGAAGCAGTGGGACTTCCCGCAAGCTTGAGTCCTGGCCACATGGAAGAACCCCTTCTGTCAGGCGACGTGCTGGACGTCTTCTTTCGCCACGGTCATGATCATGTTGCTGTGGAAGTAAAGTCGTCCGTTTCGGACGAAGCCGACATCATGCGCGGCATGTTTCAATGCGTGAAGTATCGCGCGGTGCTGGAAGCGCAGCAAGCTAAAGATGGCCTACCACAGAGTGCCCGAGCTATCCTCGTGCTCGAAGCAAAACTACCTCCGAAGTTCCAGACGCTGAAAAACATTCTCGGGGTCGAGTTTGTTGATGGAGTGATCCCAGGCAGCAGTTAACTGCAGAGAGATCAAGCCTCATTCTGCGGCGCTGATTGTAGCGTGGGAGAGACACTCCCCTGTGCAATCCCACGCGGCACTTACTCTCCGCTGGACCATCCGTAAAGGCTCTCCGCTTCACTCCGACCGCTACGCGGCGCTGGCGCGGCCTTTACTGATGGCTCCGCTAGAAGTGATAGCCAAATATGAGGAGCATGTCTGCTCCTCTTTTCTGAAGAATCGCGCAGCGACATCCAAACCCAGAACGGTCACGATTGCACACCGGCTAGGGTCAAAAAAAACGTGAATTTACACATTTTCTTACACATTCCCGCACAGTAACCTAATAAGCTATTGCTAATCAGTTATTTAAATACATATGCAAACGCCTTAAAATCCGCAGACCGCAAGGTCGTGGGGGTTCAAGTCCCCCTCTGGGCACCACAGAATCAATAAGATATACAATATATCCCGTCCCAGGCCATCAGGGGACTGGTTTAGGAACCAATTTGCACGGGCAATGCTGCATTGCAGTTGGCCATTCACTGTCGTCAGGCCCAGCATATCCTTCAGTAGGACACGTAGGTTAATCTCACCCTTTACCCGCATAGCACAGCAGATCGATTGCAGCGTGCTAATGGACGCGTCCACACTGTCATTCTCTATTCGGCAGATATAGGCCGTGGTCAATCCAGACCGGCGTGACAGGCCAGTAAATTGGTCCCAGGTTTAACCCCATTCACCCCGTCGCTGTTTCCGGTAGAGCTGGGTAGAGCAGTCTTCACATTTCCAGGGGTATATGCCGATGAGATGCAAGACTTTTTCTAGCAAACCTCTGCTGGATCGCCTATGAAGCGTGCCGCCACATGTGCAGATATTCTGGCCCATTTGGTTTGGATGCAGTACAGACCAAATCGACTGTGTCGATACGGTGCTCTCTGCATTGCACTGGCATGTTGCCAACTGCCAGCCGAGTGATGTCATCTCTGGTCGCAAGACGCGAGGGTCTGTTTCCTCAGAAGCTTCGCGGGGCTTCTTGGATTCAATGAACTTCATGGGGGTACACCGTTTGACGGAGCCAGCGCTGTGAACTTGGCGGCAATGAATATCGATTGGTCCTTTCTTGACCGAGGAAGAGTTCGCGCTCGAATCGCGGCAAGTCAAGCCGATGGCGATGCGCAGCTTGCCCAGTATCAGCAATCGGTTCTCCTAGCTCTCGAGGACGTTGAGAACGCTCTTGTGAGCTACGCGAGGTCGCAGGACCGTGATGTTCAACTCCAGCTCGCGGCCTAGGATAGTAAACATGCAGCCGATCTTGCTAGTATTCGTTTCAAGAATGGAACGACCGGCTTACTGGACCTGCTGGACGCGCAGAGAGTTGAACTCCAGGCCGAAGATGCTTATGCGGAAAGCCATTCCGACAGCGCCCTCTCTGCCGTTCTACTGTACAAATCGCTTGCCGGTGGATGGCCGCAAACTCTTCCTCCGGCTGCGAGCGGCCAAAGACCCTGAGCGTACGCACTCGTTTCTTATAGGGAAATCTAAAGGAGGAATGAAATATGCCGCCACTGTATTCCACAAAAGTCGTTGCAAAAGGAGGCCGTCATGGATCAATCCGGAGTGACGATGGGCTTCTCGATATCAGCTTAGCGCTGCCGAAGGCTCTGGGCGGGAACGGAAGCGCAACGAATCCCGAACAGTTATTCGCTGGAGGATACGCTGCTTGCTTTGAGAACGCGCTGTTGCGAGTTAGCCGAGAAGCCAGGCACCATTTCTCTGACGACCAAGTCGAGGTCATAGCCGAGATTGGCTTGAACCGCAACGAACAGGGGAACTTCGTCCTGTCGGCATCTCTCGCTGTAACGCTGATCGGAGTCGACCAATCAACGGGAGAGGAATTCGTACATCAGGCGCATCAAATTTGTCCTTACTCCAACGCGATTCGAGGAAATGTCGATGTAGCGACCTTAGTCACGGTGCATTAAGGCAGCAGCGACATGCGGTGGATTTTTTGCGCAGCAAAAAGAAGGGCGACGAAATGCCGCCCTCTATAGGGAGACTGGCCCTCCGCTGCCTGTGCCGTCGTTGGCAGGAACATGACCGAGTGGAAGCTCTACTTCGGTGCTGCAAAATATCGCCGCACCTGTCCCAATCTGCCTGATGGGAAAGATATTCCTTTTCATTAGAAGCAGCCTCCTGGTGTAGCCGGAACCTGACTCGTTTAGCAATCATCTTGTATATCGCAGACGGGATATTCCCCTCTTTTCAGAGGGAGTGCAGAAATCCGCGCCTTCTATTACGCGTCCCAAGTTCCTCGTTAAGGTCCTTCGCTGCAAGACCTGGGCTATCATTTACTCGAGCGTATTGGAGCCATTCACTGAAATCTTCTGTCCCGTGACAAATCCAGCTCCATCGCTCGCGAGAAAGGCTACAGCCTTCGCAACATCTTGAGGAATTCCCATCTTCTTTGTCGGCAGGGTTTGCATGTACTGATCTATCTCCGCCTGTGGCGTGCCAACGTGGCGCTCAGTGGGTATCCAGCCGGGGGCGACCAGGTTTACGGTAATGCCGGTTGGCGCAAGTTCGCGTGCCCAGGAGCGGGTTTGTCCGAGCTGAGCGCCTTTCGCTGCCACATAATTGGCGAATCGAGGGTTTCCTAATTCGAAGACTTCGCTTCCGATCTGAATGATTCGGCCAAATTGCCTCTCTTTCATGCGGGGGAGAACACGCTTGAGCAGGAGAAGCGGGGACTTCACAAAAAACTCAAGTTGATCAAGGTAGTTTCCCCACGTCTGCTCTTCGATCGAAAACAGGGGCTGGGGCCCTGTCGCATTGACGACCAGAATGTCGATGCCCCCAAAAGCCTCCTCGGACTGCGTGACGAGAGCGTCTATCTCGGTAGAATCTCGAACGTCAGCCTTTACGGCCAGGGCTTGCGCGCCGAGCTTGCGGATTTGATCGCAGATATCTTCGGCTCCGCCTTTACTGTTGAAATAGTTGACCACCACATTCATGTCCGCTGCGCCGAGTTCGAGTGCTATGGCACGCCCAAGACCGCGCGATGCCCCGGTTACCAGTGCCGTTCGCTTCATCGTAAGTTCCTTCGATTTGGAAGTCTTCTTTTAGCCACAGAAGAGTGAGCTTCCTATCCTTTCTACGTTAGTCGCCCTGCCCTTAGCAAAACTGCTTGTTGACGTCGAGATCTCACAAACGCTCTTTTGGCGTTCCATCTTTCCTGTGGACATTGCAAGGGAGTGCTGTTAGCTTCTTTGCAGTGTCCAAAGGAGTAATCGTGAGCGGCGAGAAGTCTGAAGTTTTGCAAGGCACGCTGGACCTTATGATTCTGAAAACCCTCCATGCGCTCGGCTCCTTGCACGGATTTGGCATTGCCCGTCGCATTGAGCAGTTGAGTGAGGAGGTGCTGACGCTGAACGAAGGCACCGTATATACCTCACTGCTGCGGCTTCAACAACAAGGATGGATCGTATCGGAGTGGGGAACTTCAGAGAACAACCGCAAGGCCAAGTTTTACTCCATCACCAAGCGTGGGTTGAAGCAGTTGGCAATTGAGACCGAGAACTGGGAGCGCATCTCGAGCGTCATAGGCCGTGTATTGAGCCAGGAAGGGCTAAGTTAATGATAGTCTCCCGGTTCCGCATCTTCGGGGCAAAGCTCAGCGGATTGTTCAGGCGGCGAAAAGCAGATCGCGAATCCGACGACGAGATGCGGCTGCACCTGCAGCTCCTCACGGAGCGATTCATTCGTCAAGGTATGCGCCCCGAAGACGCTGCTTCGGCGGCGCGCCGTCAATTTGGCAATACGACCCTCTTGCAGCAAGGTCAGAGAGAGATGCGCGCGATCATGTCTCTTTCCAATCTTGGACGCGATCTCCGCTTCAGTGTGCGGCAGCTCCGCCAGAACCCGATTCTTACCCTCGTCGCCATCACCTCGCTCGGTCTAGGCATCGGTGCCAACACCGCCATCTTCACTCTCGCAAAAAAAGTTCTCTTCGACACCCTACCCGTAAAAGACCCAAAACAGCTCCGCATGCTCACTTGGGTCGCCGGCCACGATCAGAAGGTCCCACTCGTCTGGGGTGACGCTTCCTCCAACGCTAGTGGCGACCGCATCAGCTCATCGTTCTCCTATCCCGTCTTCCAAGAACTGCGTAAGCAGACCGATGCCTTCCAGTACCTCTTCGCCTTCAAAGACGTCCATATAACCGCCACCGTCGACGGCCACCCCGAGCTCGTCTCCGCTGAATTAGTCAGCGGTAATTCCTTCATCGCGCTCGGCGTCCAGCCCATACTCGGTCGTATCCTTACACCCGCTGACGATATCGGCCCCGGTGCAGGCCCGGTCGCAGTCATCAGCGAAGCATACTGGACCGCGCATTTTGGCCGTTCCCCCTCCATCCTCGGCAAAACCATTTCGCTCAACGGTATCCCCGTCACCATCGTCGGTATTGCGCCCGCAAACTTCACCGGCCTGCAGATAGACACCGTCACACAGGTCTTCATTCCACTCACGATGCAGCCGCTGCTGTTGCCGCGCCCGCAAAACAGCAGCGTCTCTTTGCTCGACAATCCGCAATCATGGTGGTTGCTCGTCATGGCACGCTTGCGTCCCGACGTCTCCGAGGCCCGCGCGCAAGCAGAGCTCGATGCCGTCCTGCGCCCGGCTGCAACCGCAGGCATGCCGGACGGCAACACTCCCACCCAGTTTCGTCTCCAGTTTCAGCCCGGAGACCGCGGCCTCGACTACTTGAAGGACGCGTTCGCCAAGCCCTCCTACCTGCTGCTCTCACTCGCCGGCCTCGTACTTCTGCTCGCCTGTGTCAACATGGCAAACCTACTGCTCGCCCGCGCCGCCGCCCGCGAGCGTGAGGTCAGCACGCGCCTCGCACTGGGAGCAGGCCGCGCAGGCATTGTGCGCCAGATGCTCATCGAAAGCCTGCTGCTCTCCTCACTCGGAGGTGCCGCCGGTCTGCTCGTCGGCTATCTAGGTCGAAACCTCATCCCACACCTCCTCGCAAAATCCTGGAGCCCGGAGACGATGCCGCTTGACTTCGATGACCGCGTCGTAGCCTTCACCGTTGGGGTCTCGCTCGCAACTGGAATTCTTTTCGGCCTCGCTCCCGCATGGCAGGCAACACGCACTAACGTCAATTCTGGTCTCAAGGACGCAACCCACGTCACCTCCAGCCGGCAAAAAAAAATGGGCCTCGGCAAAGGTCTTGTCATCCTCCAGATCGCACTCTCGGCAATCCTGCTCATCGGCGCCGGGCTTTTTGTGCGTACTCTCGTCAACCTCAGCCACACTCCGCTTGGCTTCCAGCCGAACAACATCCTTCTCTTCCGCCTCGATCCCCCGAGAACCCGCTATACCGGCCCGCAAAGCGCTGCGCTCTATCGCCAGCTCGAAGAAAAATTCGCCGCAATCCCTGGTGTTCGCTCGGTCTCATTGAGCACAATCGCCATCGTCGGTGACGGCTACTCAGGTTCCACCTTCCACGTCTCGGGCCGCCCCATCGTCAAGGGTGAAGGCCG
>Ga0206844_10112_pt1 | contig 28294 bp, 27 predicted proteins | sample Alteio_BWOrgCont_22_FD_152907 | JGI IMG/M metagenome (GOLD analysis project Ga0206844, IMG submission 152907) | Enriched cells from forest soil in Barre Woods Harvard Forest LTER site, Petersham, Massachusetts, United States -... | ecosystem: Environmental > Terrestrial > Soil > Temperate forest >...
CCATTGATGGTGCTTGCGGTTGCGGAGCGTGAATATGTAACTTAAGGCCAGCGTTAATAACCGCTTTGGCAGTTTGTTCACCAAAGGCAGCTATAAGTGTATGACCTTGTTTAAAATCAGGGAAGTTGTTGAGTAGCGAAGTAATACCCGCAGAGCTAAACAACACTAATAAATCGTACTGAGACATATTAATATCGGTAAGGTTACTGTAAACGGCTTTGTATAAAGTAGCCTTTACGTAACGTATGCCTTCCTTATCTAACATATCGGTGTACTCATCATTTGGCGCATCAGTACAAGGCAACAGGAATTTTTCTTCCTTATGCTTTTTCTTAATGATCTCAACTAAATCGGCGAACGAAAAATTGCTATAAAATATTTTCCTTTTTCTGAACTGGATATACTTTTGAAGATAATACGCTGTAGCCTCTGAAATACAGAAATACTTCATGGTCTCAGGAACAATAACACGCATTTCATTGCATATACGGAAGTAATTATCGACCGCATTTTTGCTGGTCATAATAACTGCATTGTACGAAAGTACATCAACGCGCTGCTTGCGGAACTCCTTTGCCGGAATACCTTCAACCTGTATAAAAGGTCTGAAATCGACCTCAACATTAAAGTTGCGGGCAATTTCGAAATAAGGCGAACGTTCAATTTCGGGGCGGGGTTGCGATATGAGTATTTTCTTTATTTTCATTCAATGTGGGTTATTTACCATATGCCAAGACTCATTTTCGCATACTTAGCTATCACTGCAAAAGGTAAAATTTCAAGGGCGCAAATATACAAAAATAAATACATCATGCTTAATCCTTTGTTAGTCATTAGGATAAACATTTTAATCGTGCGGTAAACAAACAAAAGGGCAATAACTATAAAAACCGTCTCCACAATGGTTTTACTGTTCACCTCATTAGCATAGGTAACCAGCAGGGCAGCAGGCAGTAACACCATGCCTAAAAAGTGGGCGAATACATACATTTCAGTAACATATTCCCAGGCTCTTTCACCCTGATCGAATATAAAACCCAGGAAAAGGATGATAAGTGTTTTAGCCACATATATAATAGAAAGAAACAATGCAAGCGACAGAAACTCCTTGCCCGCACTATGATATATATCGACCTTGTATTGCTGCATAAGCTGCATGGCCAATAAAACCGAGGCACATATAAATATTACAAACAGACCTATGGATGAAGGGTTAATGCCACTTTCGGTGTCAGAAACACTGGTAGTAAATACTTCACGAAAAAGGAGGGAAACTTTTTTAGGATAGGCTGTTTTTACCCAGGCAAACAGCAAAACGCATAAAAAAAGCAATGCAGTTATCCAATGTTCGGTAGATGGGAAACGGAAAATTGGGCTAATATTCATGCTTTATCCAATAGACTTGGCAAAGTTAATCTATATACCCAAAAAACATATTATTTACGCAAACAACTTGCCAAAAAATTCTTCCATTTTACCCACCATTTGCACTTTTATCTTGGTGCTGGTTGGTATTTCTTTTTTGTTGTAGCGCGATATAAATATTTGCTCGAAGCCCATTTTTTCGGCCTCGGCAATACGTTGGTCAATGCGGTTAACAGGGCGTATTTCGCCTGAAAGGCCAATTTCGCCGGCAAAGCAATAGCGCGGAGAAATAGGTACATCTTCGCCCGAAGAAAGTATAGCAGTAACTATAGCAAGGTCAGTTGCAGGGTCTTCTACTTTAATACCACCTGCGATATTTAAAAAAACATCCTTTGAACCCAATCTAAATCCGCAACGCTTTTCTAAAACAGCTAATAACATAGATAAACGGCGCAGATCATACCCGGTAGAAGATCGCTGCGGAGTACCGTAGGCGGCTGTGCTAACCAATGCCTGTGTCTCTATCATTAATGGCCTTACACCCTCGGTAACAGCTGCAATAGCCACACCACTTGTAGGTTCTTCTCGGGCAGTAATCAATACTTCCGATGGGTTACTTACTTCTCTGAGTCCTGTACCATTCATTTCATAAATACCCAATTCGTTGGTTGAGCCGAATCGGTTTTTGGTGGTGCGCAATAACCTGTATATATGATGCGTATCTCCTTCAAACTGCAATACCGTATCAACCATATGCTCCAACACCTTCGGCCCGGCTATAGAACCATCTTTAGTAATATGCCCGATAATAAACACCGGCACCTGGCTTGTTTTAGCATAACGCATAAGGTCTGCCGTGCACTGGCGTATTTGTGATATGCTACCTGGTGCCGAATCAATTAAACTGGTATACAATGTTTGTATAGAATCTATAATTAACAACTGTGGCTTTATGGCTTCCAGTTGCTGAAATATATTCTGAATAGTAGTTTCTGTTAGTATGTAGCAGTTCTTATTTATAATACCAATTCGTTCAGCACGCATACGCAACTGCTCCTGGCTCTCTTCACCTGATACATACAGTACCTTCAAATTACTCGCCGATAGGGCTATTTGCAATAGCAAAGTGGATTTACCAATACCCGGTTCTCCCCCAAATAATACTAAAGACCCCTGCACTAATCCACCGCCTAATACCCGATTCAATTCCTTATCGGGCAAAGGGTAACGCAATGTATTCCCCGGTACAATATCTGAAATCAAATGTGGTTTATCGGAGGTAATGGAATAAGCCTGCTTGCTGTGTGATTGTTCTTTTTGAACAACTTCTTCAACATACGTGTTCCATTCGCCACAATTGGGGCATTTACCAACCCACTTGGCCGACTGGCTGCCGCAATTCTGGCAGAAGAATGATGTTCTGGTCTTAGCCATACTGGTTTAAATGAACTTTATTTTGCGAGCTGCAAAAGCGCACATGCGCAGCAACAAAAAGCCGTGCTTAAAACGCGATATATTGGTAGTGCCGTAAGTCCTTTCTTTATACCGGATAGGTACTTCAACCATTTTCAGGTTTAGTTTATGTGCACCAAAAAGTAAGTCATAATCACCAAACGGGTCGAACTCACCAAAGAAGGTGCGGTTCTTTTTCAGGTAATTATAATCGTCGCGGAAAATAACTTTGGTACCGCACAGGGTATCCTTAAAAGGCCTGTCGAGCAGCCATGTAAAAGCAAGGCTAAAAAATTTATTACCCAACAAATTTAAAAAGCGCATCGCTTCTTTATCCATGGGGTAAACAAGGCGGGAACCATTTATAAAATCTCCTTTGCCAGATGCCATTGCATCATAGAACTTAACCAGATCTTCCGGCGGAACGGTAAGGTCGGCGTCCAAAATCATAAGTATATCGCAAGTAGCCATATCAAAGCCAACACGCACCGCATCGCCTTTACCCTTACCTTTCTGTTGACCAATTTTTATATCATATTGGCCCTCGTACTTTTTTTGTATCTTTTGTATAGTCTCCCATGTATCGTCGGTAGAATTACCTTCTATATATATGATCTCAATATGACTACCGAATTTTGGCAAGCGCTTTATAGCGTTTTCAATATTGCCACTTTCGTTACGGGCCGGTATAACTACCGATACTGAATATTCTTTATCCTTACCTTCAGGCAATGGTTTAGCAAACGAATACTGGTTCATGCAAAAATGCCTGAACACCGGCAGTTTGGCAATGTACCTATTAAATAATGGAGCTATTAATGGAATATTGAATGGCACTATCATTCGGCCGGTGCTACGATAAACATCAAACCCTGAAATATAGAGCAGGTTGTTCAAGTCGTTCTTACCCAGCCAGTTAAGGTTATCCGTCTTAGTTTTAAGTCCCAGTTTCTCAGCCAGTTTTAAGAACGGCTCCCACAAATAATTATGGTAGGTTACTATAACCTTCGTTCTATCGTGGCAAAATTTATGCAAAGAGGTCAACACCTTCTGAACATCATCTAAATGGCCAATAAGGTTAGAAAGTATAATTAGGTCAAACTTCTCGTCAAGCTGTATGTTTTGAGCTTCCATACAATGAAATTCTAATGCAGGGAACTGTCTTTTAGCTTCAGCTATCATGGTTGGGCTAAAATCAATACCAACCTTGCGTTTACCTTTTATGTCATTCAGTAATTCTCCGGTACCGCATCCAATTTCAAGTACCGAAAGTCCTTCGTGGGCAAAATAATTGCAGAAATAGGTGATATCATTCCAATAGAAGGAATGCCTTTTACGTTGCTTAACACGCTTTTTCGCAAGCTTCTCGAAGTATTCGAGGCGTTTATTTTGAATTATCTCCACTTTTGAGGCTAAAATTGATTGTAAAAGTAATGATATTCCTTAAAGTACTCACCCCTATACTTTTTAGAATACTCACCCCTACACCCCTCTCTACCAGTAGAGAGGGGAACAGAAGCAAAAATCATTTGCGAGTTAATTCTTCACTTCACCCTTCTCTATTAAATAGAGAAGGGCCGGGGATGAGTATTAATTGGCTCTTTTTAAAGCCACTTTTGCCTGAAATGTATTATCTTTGAAATAATTTTAAACAAACATCAATATGTTACTTTTTCTAGATGCAATAAAACCAGGAGAAATTATTTTGATCGGTGTTATATTTTTAGTGTTTTTTGGTGGTAAAAAGATCCCTGAATTAATGAAGGGACTTGGACAAGGTATCAGGGAATTTAAAGATGCTTCAAAGCCTACTGACCCTAACGCCCCTAAGAAACCGGAAGATACTACCCCAAGCCAGATCAAGTAGTTTTTCTTGTAGATTACCCCATCTTACAAACGAAAAGTTATCGGCTGCAATTTTTTTAGCTTTCCTTCGTTTGTATAGTCTAAACTTAAATAAGATACCTTCTTGGTATTATCGTGAAAAAACTACTAAGGATATTAGCTTTACTACTTCTGCCACTTTTAGCTGAAGCAACCCACGAAGTATCCGGGTATATTTCCTTTAAACATCTTTCGGGCACCACCTATGCTGTTACTATTGTAACTCATACTAATGGCGCCCCCATTACTGACGCAAATGACGGTTGTAATACCCAGGCCGACAGAGATACCATGCGCATTTATTATGGCGACGGTACTTCAGAATTATTGGTAAGAAGTAATGGCCCTACTGACTACGCCGGCTATCCGGGTGGTACATCAGAATGTTCCTGCCGCAAAATAAACATTTATAAAGGCAACCCAGCCGGGCATACTTTCCCGGGTGCAGGTTCTTACCACATGTGGATGGATGATGCCGACCGCATGTATAACATTGTGAACATACCAGGCTCAGGTGGCTATGATTTTTACCTTTTCTCTACCCTTATTGTTGACCCATTTGCAGGTGATAGTGTATCAACACCAATTATTACCAATCCTTTAGTTTGCGAATATGCATGTATAGGTGAATGTTATTATTACAATCTGGGGGCATATTCACCAGAAGGCGATAGTATTTCATATTCATTAGGCGATTGCCTGGTGTTGGGAGGAACAAAAGCTCCCGGTTCTTTTATTCCTCCGGGTGCAACTATAAATCCTATTACTGGTACTTTAGCTTGGTGTAACCCTACTTCTCCGGGTATTTTCAATTTTTCGATCCGGGTCAGATCATATAAGCATGTCGTCATACCAGGCGAACCATCGTCATGGCGGCCTATAGATACAATGGATGTTGAACTGGAGATCATTGTCAATTCAAATTGCGAATGCCAAAACCCCGTAATAAAAGGGCCTACCGATACATGTGTTATTGCAGGGCAATTAGTTACATTTAAATATACAGCAAGCGATTCAACGAACAATACATTATCAATGACTGCAGTGGGAGAACCTTTCGTAAGCAATCCGGCGGCAACATTTAAAGGGCCTTCAGGCGGAAACCCTTTAACAGATATTTTTAGCTGGCAGACCGATTGTGCTGAAGTGCGTAATGCTCCTTATGTAGTAACTGTAAAAGCAGTTAATCCTTGTAACAATACTAACACCCCTCCTCCTTATCAGAATGGCTTGCCTCTTCACAGCTACCTCACTACCAATATTCATGTAATTGGGCCTGCTATCACGGGTCTTACAGCTAAGGTTGTAGGTAATTCTGTATTATTAAATTGGAACCCCAGCATCTGTAACCAGGTAGTGAGTTACAATGTTTACAGGGCTGTTGGCTGTGTTAAATTTGTACCCGGGCCATGTGTAACTGGGGTGCCCGCATCCTCGGGTTATATTTTTATTGGTAATACTACTACCACAAACTTTACCGATAGCACTGCTATACCGGGCCTATACTATAGTTACTTAGTTTGTGGTGTATATCCCTTAGAAACCGGAGGACTCAGTATTGCATCGAATGATACTTGTGTTTTAATCAGACGCGATATACCACTCTTAACCAACGTAAGTGTTGATAGTACAGACTCAAAGCATGGCACCATTTTCGTGCGTTGGATAAAACCAAAGATTGACACGCTGGATTTTGATACCACACAATACCCGGGTCCATATACTTATACGCTAGTGCGTGCTCAGGGAATGAATGGAACAAACTATATACCTGTTGTTACACGCACATACCCTTATTTTGGTTCCGCCACCGATACTACATATAAAGACACCGGAATAAACACACAAAGCAATAGTTACAGATACAAGCTCAATTTCTTTTACAATACCAGCACCCCTATTGGTTCAGTGCCTCCTGCATCGTCTATATATTTAACTACTAAACCAGGTAACAATACCAATACACTTTCCTGGTCATCAAAAGTGCCATGGGCCGATTCGACTTATATGATTTATAGACACGGGCCTATTCCACCCTACATATTTAACTATTTAACAACAGTACCGGGTACAATTCATAGTTATACCGACACAGGTTTAACGAATACTAAAACTTATTGCTATTACGTAAAATCAGTAAGCTATTATAGCGATACTACTATACTTCATCCGCTATTTGATTCTTCTGAAATACAATGTTCTGCACCTAAGGATACTATTCCGCCTTGTGCACCGAAACTGACTGTAATACCTAGTTGCATGAATTTAGAAGATTCCCTGATATGGAATAATCCTGACCATACTTGCAAAGGAATAAACAACACGGTTGAATATTATAAAATCTACTATTCAGCTACGGAAACAGGGGATATGAATGTCATAAAAACCATTACCAACCTGAACGACACTGTGCTTGTGTTTGATAGTCTTACCTCAGTTGCAGGATGTTATGCTGTTACTGCAGTTGATTCATTTGGCAACGAAAGCCGTCTGAATACAGTGTGCGTGGATAACTGCCCTCAATACACATTACCTAACGTATTTACACCTAATGGCGATGGCTCCAATGACCTCTTTACACCAATTTTACCATACAGGTATATAAAGAGCATCGATATCAATATCTTCAACCGTTGGGGCCAGGTTATGTTCCACACCAACAACCCAATGATAAACTGGGATGGTAAGGACCAGAACACCCATGGCAACTGCCCTGACGGCGTTTACTACTACATTTGTGTAGTAAATGAAATTCGGGTTACGGGCATACAACCTGTTACCCTGAAGGGTTTCGTTCAGATACTCCGCTAAAATTTATACTTGTAATACCAGCCTGTCGTATGCCAGATGCATGCCTTTAGGCAGCTCCTGCTCTACTTCTGCATGCTTACCCAATTGATGGCTAATGTGGGTAAAATAAACCTCTTTTATTTTTAATTCAGTAGCCAGATTAACAGCTTCTTCGAGGGTAAAGTGAGAGATATGTTTCTCTTTGCGTAAGGCATTAAGCACTAAAATATCTGAGCCCTTTATCTTCTCTTTCTCCTCGTCCGGAATGAAGTTAGCATCTGTGATATAAGTGAAATTACCAACGCGGTAACCCCATATAGGCAGTTTGTGGTGCATCACTTTTATAGGCACAAAATTAGTTTTACCAATGGCAAAAGGCTCACCATTCATATGGTGCAAATTGATCTCAGGTATGCCCGGATATTTGATCTCCGAAAAAATGTAAGGATAGATATTTCGCATAGCCTTTTCCACATTGCTATCGGCGTAAACATCAATGGCCTGGCCCATTACAAAGTTAAAACCGCGTATATCATCAAGCCCTGCAACATGGTCACGGTGCTCATGTGTATAAATAACAGCATCAATACGTTTCACCTTTTCTCTCAGCATCTGCTCTCTGAAATCGGGTCCGGTATCAATTACAAAGGCCTGGTCTTCGTTTTCTATCAAAATTGAAGTGCGCAGCCTTTTGTCGCGAGCGTCTTCAGACTGGCAAACCTCGCACTGGCAGCCTATTACAGGGACTCCCTGTGATGTACCCGTACCCAGAAAAGTGATTTTCATACGCCTTAAAAATATAAATCCAACCAGGGGCCATTTTACCTCAAAATCAGACCACTCAAATTGTTAGTCAAATGTAAATAAATAAGTCCCCGGCAATCTAACTTTCGAGTGAAAAAGGAATACTTTTGCAGCATTCAGAAAAAATTCAGATGGAACAGGATAAAACAATAAAAAGCGCTCTTATTTCGGTCTTTGATAAAGATGGTCTTGAACCTATTATTCGCCAGCTCGATAAAAATGGCACAACATTATACAGCACCGGCGGAACACAAAAATTTATTGAATCGCTTGGCATAAAAGTTACCCCGGTTGAAGAACTTACTTCCTACCCTTCTATTTTGGGTGGAAGGGTTAAAACATTACACCCCCGTGTATTTGGAGGAATTTTAGGCAGGCGCGAATTAGCAAGCGATGTTGCAGAATTCGAAAAACATGAGATCCCTCCTATTGATTTGGTAATTGTTGATCTGTATCCGTTCGAAAAAACTGTTGCGAGCGGCGCTGCTGATGCAGATATTATTGAGAAGATAGATATTGGTGGCATTTCGCTCATTCGTGCTGCGGCTAAAAATTTTAACCACGTTGTGGTTGTTCCATCAAAACAAGAATACGCTGTATTACTTGATATACTTAGCAAACAAAAAGGTAAAACAACTTTGCAACAACGTAAAGAACTTGCAGGCAAAGCATTTGGTGTAAGTTCACACTACGACACACAAATACACAACTACTTTTCAGGCAACACAAAAAGCTTCGAAAAGAAAGTAAGCGGTGCAAAACAATTACGTTACGGAGAGAACCCACATCAGAAAGCAACTTTCTTTGGTGACCTTGAAAAAGTATTTACTCAATTACACGGCAAAGAACTTTCATACAACAACCTGCTTGACATTGATGCTGCCATTAATCTGATGAGTGAGTTTACCGAACCTACTTATGCAGTTATAAAGCATAACAATGCATGTGGACTTGCATCACGCCCTTCTCCATTGCAAGCATGGAAGGACGCATTAGCAGCTGATCCCGTATCAGCGTTTGGTGGAATTATTATTACCAACAAAGAAGTAGACACAGAAACTGCGAAAGAAATCGACAAATTATTTTTTGAAGTATTGATTGCTCCATCATACAGCGATGCTGCATTAGAGGTATTAAAGCAAAAGAAGAACCGCATATTACTAATACAACATCCATTTACATTCCCTGAAAAGAATTTCCGTTCGTTGCTGAATGGCGTGGTTGAACAAGAAAGGGATTGGAAGACCGACCTGATTGCAGATATGAAGCAAGTAACTAAGGCAGCTCCAACCGAACAGGAAAAGAGTGATCTGGAGTTTGCGAATAAAATTGTAAAGCATATTAAATCAAATACCATTGTATTGGCCCGCAACAAACAATTACTTGCAGCAGGTACCGGGCAAACATCACGTGTTGATGCTTTAAAACAATCTATTGAAAAAGCGCAGAACTTTGGTTTCGATCTAAAAGGTGGAGTAATGGCATCAGATGCATTCTTCCCTTTCCCTGACTGTGTTGAGATTGCTGGTAAAGCAGGTATACATGCGGTGATACAACCGGGCGGATCTATAAACGATAAGCTTTCAATTGAGTATTGCGACAACAACGGTATATCCATGGTAATAACCGGAACAAGACATTTTAAACATTAACATCAATCAGTATAAAGTTCATAAAGCTTATAAAGTAAAAAGTGAAGCAATGATTTTAATTAATAAAAAACATACAATCACACTATACTGTTCGACTTTAAGAACTTTTAACTTTATAAACTCTTAACTAATTATATGGCATCCTTATTCAGTTTTTTACAACAAGACATAGCGATAGATCTTGGAACTGCCAACACCATTATTATTCACAACGACAAGGTTGTGGTAGATGAACCATCTATTGTTGCTGTCGACAGGATGTCGGGCAAAGTAATAGCAGTGGGCCGCATAGCACAACAAATGCATGGCAAAACGCACGAGAATATAAAGACCATCCGTCCGCTTAAAGATGGTGTTATAGCCGATTTCAATGCTGCCGAAAGTATGATACGCGAAATGGTGCGTATGTTATACTCAGGGAAAAAATGGTTCACACCTGCATTGCGAATGGTTATTTGTATTCCATCAGGTATTACCCCGGTTGAACAACGTGCCGTAAGAGATTCTGCAGAGCATGCCGGTGGTAAAGAAGTTTATTTATTGCATGAACCAATGGCTGCAGCAATTGGTATTGGTATCGACGTTGAAGAACCAATGGGTAACCTTATTGTGGATATTGGTGGTGGAACAACCGATATTGCAGTAATAGCACTGGGCGGTATTGTTTGCGATAATTCAATACGTGTTGCAGGCGATGAGTTTACCAGCGACATTGAAGAGTATATGCGTCGTCAGCACAATATGCTGATTGGTGAACGTACAGCAGAACGTGTAAAGATTGAGGTGGGTGCAGCTATGACTGAAATAGATAACCCACCACCTGATTACGCTGTGCATGGCCGCGACTTAATGACCGGTATACCTAAAGAAATACAAGTATCGTATTCTGAAATTGCACACGCAGTAGATAAATCAATTTCGAAAATTGAAGAAGCTATTTTGCAAGCTTTAGAAAAAACACCGCCTGAACTTTCAGCAGATATTTACCGTACCGGTATTTACTTAGCCGGTGGCGGCTCTATGCTTCGCGGACTTGACAAACGTATTTCAATGCGTACCAAGCTGCCAGTGCATATTGCAGAAGATCCGTTGAGAGCTGTAGCAAGAGGCGCGGGTATTGCATTAAAGAACATTCACCGTTTCCCGTTCCTTCTTAAATCGTAAATTAAAATAATGAATATCGAACAAGGAATATCGAATATTGAAGTAAATAGCAAAAGACAGAATCTTGAGCTTTCCTACTTCGAAATTCAACATTCAGCATTCGATATTCGACATTCAAATCCGGCCTGCCGATGTATGGCATAATTGCATTTTTCCGAAGACATTATTTTGCAGTTCTATTTGTGGCGTTGGAATTTTTCTGTTTGTATTTTATTTTTCTGGGCCGCGCGCCTGGTAAAGACGGAAGAGAGAATTACTATCAGCAAGCGCGATTTGTAAACTCGGCTAATTCAGTAGCGGGTTCCGTTTACAAAACATACAGCGACATTACATCTTACTTTAATTTAAAAACTGTTAACGAAAGACTAGCCGAAGAGAATATGCAGCTGCATAATGACCTGGCCTCAATTAACGATACGGTTAAGCGTCCTAAAGTGCCTCACGCTAACCCGTATGGCGAGCAGTTTAATTTTATTGCTGCTGCAGTAATCGACAATTCTACCAACCAGGCCAGCAATTACCTAACACTCGATATTGGTAAGAAGCAAGGCATTGGTGAAGGCATGGGCGTTATTTCTCCATCGGGCGTTGTGGGTGTTGTTATCAGTGTATCAGATCATTACTCGGTAGTAATGTCGATACTGCACAAAAACTACCAGCTAAGTGCCATGCTTAAAAAGGGCGGAACATTTGGCACAATAACCTGGAAGGGTGATGATTACCGCTTTGCAACTTTATCGCAAATACCGATGAGTGAAACGGTATTGGTTGGCGACAGTATTATATCAAGCGGATATTCAACCATTTACCCTAAAGGCATATCAATAGGAGTGGTGGAGAAAGTTGAGCCGATACCAACACAATATTTTTACACGATAAAAGTGCGTCTTTCTACAAACTTTAAGAAGCTTAGATACGTATATGTGGTAAGCGATTTAATGAGGCAGGAAAGAACAGAGTTGGAGGACAACGCAATTAAAGCTACAAGCGGCAAATGATAAACGAGTTGGGCAAAAATATAGCGCGCTTTTTTGTGTTCTTGTTTATACAGGTGCTTATACTTAAGCATATCGACCTAAGCAGGTTCATTAACCCATTCCTGTATGTTATTTTCCTGCTTATGTTACCTATACGTACTGATAAAGCATTGGTTCTGTTCATTGCCTTTTTTACCGGTTTAACTATCGATATGTTTTATAATACCATGGGGGTAAATGCTGCGGCTTGTGTATTTATGGCGTATTGCAGGCCAAGGGTATTGCGCTTTTATGCACCTAAAGGTGAATACGATTCATCAGCAAAGCCAACCATACAGTCTATGGGGCTGCCATGGGTAATTAGTTATGTAAGTACAATGGTGTTCCTTCATCATTTTGTTTTATTTTTCCTCGAAGCTTTTTCTTTCTCTTCGTTTTTTACCACGCTCGCCATTATTATAGTTAGTGGTATTACTACTGTTGGCCTTATTGTACTTAGCCAGCTAATTATGCAAAGGAGAAGAATATGAACAATGTATTTGCCTTACGTAAATATATTATAGCCGGAATATTTTCCATTGCGTGTATTGCTTTTGTCTTCCGACTTTTTTACATGCAGGTGATAGACGACCAGTATAAACTTGATGCCAGTAACGAAACCTTCAGACATATTACCCAATACCCGCCACGCGGTTGCATAAAGGACAGGAACGGAAAATTGTTGGTTACCAACGAAGCTGCCTATGACTTAATGGTAATACCTAACCAGGTTAAGGACTTTGATACCAATTCGTTTTGCAGCGACCTGGGAATTACCAAGGCTGATTTTAATAATGGAATACGGAAAGCAGTTCAGTTGAATACAGCATCGCATGCTTCGGTATTTATGAAAGAAGTAACGCCGGAAATTTATGCAGCCTTTGAAGAGAAGATGTATAAATATCACGGCTTCTATTCTGAAGTGCGTACGGTTAGAAGGTATCCAATGAAAATTGCACCACACTTATTAGGATACCTAGGTGAGGTAAGTAAAGAATTATGTGAGCGGAATCCTAAATACCGTGAAGGCGATTATATTGGTATGAGTGGTATTGAAGAATCGTACGAAGAAGCATTGGGCGGAAAGAAAGGCGTAAAAATTACCGTGGTTGATGCGATGAACCGTGAGGTAGGCGATTACAAAAATGGTAAATATGATACGTTGCCCAACCCTGGCGAAAACCTGACCAGTACGCTTGATGCTACACTACAAGCCTATGGGGAAAAATTGATGCAAAATAAAGCCGGTAGTATTGTAGCAATTGAACCTGCAACAGGTGAAGTATTAGCATTAGTATCGAGCCCGGAGTATGACCCGAACTTATTGGTAGGAAATATACGTGCACGAAATTATTCAAGCCTTGTTTTAGATACCCTGGATATCCCGCTATTCAACAGGGCATTAATGGCGCAATATCCTCCCGGCTCAACATTCAAACCTATTGAGGCACTTATTGGCCAGCAAGAAGGCGTGCTGAATGAACATACTGTGTATTACTGTGGAGGTAGCTATCCGGGAGGTAAGCCCAAGTGCGATGCCAAGCACGGATCTCTGGATTTAGAGCCGGCTATTGCAAAGTCTTGCAACACCTATTTTTCCTATGTGTTCATGAGCATTATGGGCAACCGCAAATATGCAACCATGGATGATGCACTTACGTCGTGGAGAAGATATGTAAATGGCTTTGGCCTTGGAACACGCTTAGACATTGACCTTCCAAGCGCGTTACGAGGCAATGTTCCAACTGTTGAACATTACGACCGTGTTTTTGGAAGAAGCCACTGGAGGCCATTCACTATTATTTCATTGGGTATTGGCCAGGGAGAATTGGAAGTAACACCCTTACAACTTGCCAATGAAGCGTCAATTATTGCCAATCGTGGTTATTACTTTATGCCCCATGTTATTAAATCTATTGGAGATAAGAATGAAGTTCAAAAGAAATACACTACCCGCCACTATGCGCCGGTAGATGCAAAGTACTTTGACATTGTAGTGCAAGGTATGTCGGATGTAGTATCGGATGGTACGGCGGCAGCAAGTAAAATACCCGGAGTAACCATGTGCGGCAAAACAGGTACGGCACAAAATCCTAATGGACGCGATAACTCTTTATTTATAGCGTTTGCGCCGATGGATCACCCTAAGATTGCAGTTTGCGTAGTTATTGAACGTGGCGGATGGGGAGCGGAATGGGCGGCACCTATAGCCAGTTTAATGATCGAGAAATATTTGAACGATACCATTAAGCGGACTGATATTGAAACAAGGATACTGGATGGCAACACCATACATTATTTAGAGGAAGAGAAATTACAGCCGAAACACTACACACAACATACTGCACACAAAAAATGAACGACCGCAGAAGTAGCATAGTCCCTTATGTAGATTGGTTTACCATCGGGGTATATTTCTTTTTGGTAATGGTAGGCTGGTTCAATATATACTCTGCTGTATATAACCCTGCTCACCCTGCCCTACTCGATTTCTCACAACAGTATGGCAAACAATTCATCTGGCTCACTACTGCATTTGTTATGGCTTTCTTAATCATGCTTACCGAAGCCAGTTTCTTCTCGGTTTTTGCTTACGCGTTATACGGCGCCGTCGTCTTTTCGCTTTTGGCCGTACGGTTTGTCGGTAAAGATATTGCGGGTAGCCATTCTTGGTTCAGGTTTGGTTCAGTAGGCATACAACCTGCCGAACTTGGTGCCTTTGCCATAAACCTGGGCCTTGCCAAATATTTGAGTAATGAGAATATAAAAATGAGTAAGGGAACCGTACGTCTCAGGGCCATCGCACTGATTGTTATACCTATCCTGTTCATCCTGCTCGAAAACGAAACGGGAGTAGCTATTACCTATGTCTCTTTCATATTCGTAATGTACCGCGAAGGGCTTTCGGGTAATATTCTTTTGGTAGGCTTCCTCACCATTGTGCTATTTATACTGGCACTTGTTGGTAGCAAATTAGTTCTCTCCTGTGTGTTGCTGGGTATTGCATTAATAGCCTACTTTTTATTTACCCGCCGAAAGCGAAGGGACCTGACACTGGTTGGCGGAGCATTGGCATTTGGCTTGCTAATAGTATGGGGAACGGACTTTGCATACAAACATTTAGAACCTCACCAACGTAAACGTATTGATGTGTTCTTAGGCAGTAACGTAAACAAGAATAAAGAAGGGTATAACCTTAACCAGGCGGAGATAGCTATAGGCTCTGGAGGCGCGTTTGGCAAAGGTTATTTGCAGGGAACACAAACTAAGTTAAACTATGTACCTGCACATGCCACCGATTTTATTTTTTGTACACTGTGCGAAGAATGGGGTTTTATAGGTGCAGCATTTATTATACTACTCTATTTAGTTCTATTGGTGCGAATAGTTTTCCTCGCCGAACGACAGCGATCGCCGTTCAGCAGAATATATGGGTATGGTGTTGCTTCAATATTCTTTATACACATTGCAGTTAATGTCGGCATGACCCAAGGGCTTATACCGGTTATTGGTATACCGCTACCGTTCATGAGCTACGGCGGTTCTTCGCTATGGTCCTTTACCTTACTGCTCTTCATCTTTTTGCGACTTGATGCAAACAGGATGCAGATATTGAAGTAATAATAACAGCCCACCCCACCCTCCGAAGGGAGGGTTCAATAGAAATCTCTACGTTATTCAGGGCAAATAAAAAAGGCCAACTTTTCAGTTAGCCTTTTTAAGTATAATTATAAAGCCCTCCCTAATGAATAGGGTTTGGGTGGGGCCGCTTATGCAGTCACTCTGGTAGCAACCTTAGGAGCTGCAGCCAAAATTTCTTTGCTTGCACGTGAAGAATACTGTTCGAAATTCTTTACGAAAGACTTAGCAAGGTCGTTTGCTTTTGCATCGTAAGCTTCCTTGTCCTTCCAGGTATTCCTTGGGTTAAGAATTTCCGCAGGAACATCAGGGCAGGTTGTAGGAATTTGCAGATCAAATATTGGCAGCATATCAAACTTCACCTTTTCTAATGAACCATTTAAAGCTGCGGTGATCATAGCACGGGTGTATGATAATTTCATACGATTACCCACACCATAAGGCCCGCCAGACCAGCCTGTGTTAACCAACCATACATTAACCTTATGCTTTTCTAATTTCTTACCAAGCAAGTCAGCATATTGTATTGGGTGCAATGGTAAAAACGCTTTACCAAAACAAGCCGAGAAAGTAAGTTGTGGTTCAGTAACACCTACTTCGGTACCTGCTACCTTAGCGGTATAGCCCGAAATGAAGTGATACATAGCCTGGCTAACAGTCAACTTAGATATTGGAGGCAATACACCGTACGCATCACAAGTTAAGAAGAAAATATTTTGAGGAAGGCCCGCTACTGAAGGCTCAACTGCATTATCAATAAAATGAATTGGATAAGCAGCGCGTGTGTTTTCAGTAACTGAAATGTTATCGTAGTCTACCTTGTTGGTCTCAGCATGGCAACGGGTGTTCTCGAGCAACGAACCAAAACGAACTGCGTCGAAAATTTGCGGTTCTTTTTCTTTGCTCAGGTTTACGCATTTTGCATAGCAACCACCTTCAAAGTTAAATATCGTAGTATCTGACCAACCGTGTTCATCATCACCAATAAGGCCACGTTGAGGATCGGCAGACAATGTTGTTTTACCTGTACCCGATAATCCGAAGAAAATTGCTGTATCGTTATTTTTACCAATGTTAGCAGAGCAGTGCATCGATAATACACCTTGCATTGGCAATGTGTAGTTCAACATGGTGAACATCGATTTCTTTATTTCGCCGGTGTAAGCTGAACCACCAATAATTACCTGCTTATCGGTAAAGTTAAGCATGGTAAAGTTGTGCTGCCTGGTACCATCTACCTTAGGGTCGGCCTTAAAGCTTGGCAAGCAAATAATATGCCACTCAGGTTTAAAGTTCTTTATCTCTTCTTCGTTAGGGCGAAGGAACAAGTTAGTTGCAAATAAGTTAGCCCATGGTGTTTCGGTTACCACACGCACACTTACACGGAAATTTTTATCGGCACATACATAAGCATCGTGCACGTATACAGTTTTGCCTTTTGCGCTATCAACCATCTTTTTACGCAAAGCAGAAAACTGCGCAGGTTCAAACGGGAAGTTAACATCACCCCACCAAACGGTATTTTCAGTAAGAGCGTCCTTCACGGTAAACTTATCTTTCGGCGAACGGCCGGTAAACTCACCGGTATCAATCATTAATGCGCCGGTATCGTTAAATGTACCTTGACCAAGTGCTATAGTCTTTTCAATAAGTTGTGCAGGGTTCAAGTTCCAATAAATGGTATCAAGACCGTCGAAGCCCAGGTTAGCTAAAGTTGCGGTTTCCGATTTCATCCCAATGTTCTTCATTCTATTGTGTTTTACGTTATTATTTGGGTTAACTATTTTTTAAGATTATATATGGCAGAGTATTTATCCGTTGCGTAATTCATAAAGTACTTAAAGTTAAGCTTCTCTCCTGTAACATGTATGCATAATTCCTCGGCTGTGTAAAACTTTCCGTGCTTGTGTATCTTCTCTCTAAGCCACTTTAATAACGGAAGCATATTGCTTTTTTCTATATGTTGCTGTAAACCTTTCACATCCTTATTAGCCTGGTGGTAAAATTGCGCTGCATAAAAACTACCTAACGAGTAAGTTGGAAAATAACCTATGCTACCGTGAGACCAATGAACATCCTGCAACACGCCTTCCGCATCTGATTTTATGGTAATGCCCAGGTACTTCTTATATTGTGCGTTCCAGTATTCAGCAAGGTCAGCCACTTTAAGTGAACCATCCATTAATGCCTTTTCTATTTCATAACGAACCAAAATATGGAAATGGTAAGTAACCTCGTCTGCCTCTATCCTTACCGGTGATGGCTTAACCAGGTTTATACCTTTATAGAACTGATCTAACGATACATTCTTTAAATGTTCAGGGAAATACGCTTGCAGGCGTTTGTAGTTCGCTTTCCAATACGGTAAGCCACGGCCCACATTATTTTCCCACATCCTCGATTGCGATTCGTGAATGCCCAATGATATAGCTTCGCCACAAGGTAAGCCATATTGCTCTTTAGGTAAGCCCTGCTCATAAAGTGCATGTCCGCCTTCATGTATGCACGACCATATCATCGACTTAAGGTTGTTCTCTATTATCTTAGTTGTAACACGAACGTCTTGTGAACTGAAACTGGTAGTGAAGGGGTGCATGGAAATATCCTGACGGCCCGCTTCAAAATCGAAGTTCATTTGCTTGAGCAAGTCGATACCGAACTTCCATTGTTTATCCTTATCGTAATGTTTGTGTGCAAAAGCGTCGCTGTTTTGCTTGGCAGCAGCAATCTTCTTTACAAACACTACCAATTGTTCTCGTACATCTTTAAACAACACATCTAAAAAAGCAACAGTTGCTCCCGGTTCGTGTTGGTCTAATAAGGCATCGTAAGGATGTTTTTTATAACCTAACAGATCGGCCTCTTTACGCTTTAAGTCAACCATTTTTGTAAGGTGCGGAACGTAAAGCTTAAAGTTGTTGGTAGTTTTTGCCTTTTGCCATGCCTGAAAACATTCTGAAGTTGTTTTGCTTAACAGCTCAACAAATTCGGTGGTATATTTTTTGCTTTGCTTGTAATCTTTATAGCTCTCGTCAATATTACGTTGCTGCTTCTTATCCAGGCCTTTCTTCTTATGAAGCTTCTTTAAAATGTCGCCCAATTCTTTATCGATGGACATGCCATGAGCAATACCTGATAAAGTAGAAGTTTGTTGTGCCCTGAAATCGGCACCTTTTTCGGGCATATAGGTTTCCTGGTCCCAACCCATTACAGCCAGCGTATATTCTAAATCGGCTATACGCGCCATGTGGGTTTTATATGCTTCGTATTTCTTCATACTTAAACTACTGTACCTGTTTTTGTTTTAAAGCAGATGCAGCCAATAAAGCCCATCCCAGTATAAAGCACATTCCGCCAAGGGGAGTAACCGGGCCGGCTATCGATTTTATATCAAACCCGAAAGCCTTACCCATAGTCATTAAATACAGCGAACCTGAAAAAAGTATAATACCTAACATAAAGAAAATACCTATTGTTCTATTATATGCCGGAAACTTATCCTTTACCGAAAAAACACCCAAAATAGCCAGTGTATGAGCAAGTTGGTAGTGCATAGCGGTTTCATAAGGATGCATGTCCTCGGGACTAAGCTTCATCCTTTCTGTTAAATAATGGGCTCCAAAAGCGCCCAAAATTACCGCCAGACACCCTGAAATGCCTGCAAATACCACTGCACCTTTTCGCATGGTTTTTTTTGGTTAAGGGCGCAAATGTATAACAAAATAGTATTTAACAGTAGTATACAACCCATAGGTTTTCAACAGATTTTACCCCTCCCCGTATGACCTATGTCATGCCCTGATTATCAGTTATTTATAGTGCTATTTTTTAGTCGTGAAAATCAGCCAATTAGGCTTTGGTTTGTGCATAACTCTGTTAATTACCTTAAAAGTGCCCATGTCGGTTTCCCGAACCTCGTCGCTAACTTTAACACACAAACCTATTAAACCTCTATATATGATAAAGACAAATTCTAGTAGAGTAGTTGAAGCAGCGGCAGATTACATTGAATCTCTTTACCTGCAAGGCAAAAGCATTCTGTTACAAACGTTCAATGGGCAGGTATGCACAGGCATTATCAGCCAGCAAGAGGTTGTTAAGTATAACCCCTTAACAGTTATGCTTACCATAGTAGAAAATGATACCCAGGAAGAACAAGTTTTCGACCTGAGCGACGTGGTTGTTATTCAACCTGCCGCTTAAGTAGTGTCGCTTTAATTTTTTAGCACTCGAATATGATAATGGCTTTGTTTTTTAAAAGAGCAACCGTTACTGAAGTGGAAATTTTAGGCAAAAGAAGAATTTCAAGATAAGCTGCTTGCTGAAAAACAGGCTAATTATCTTATCGTTAGTAACTATTCTCCCACTCTCTTTTTAGACAACACTATCTCTGTGAGTGTCTAAATAATCAAAAGACGCCAATTCAAATTTCTCTTCTAATGCTTCAACTCCATGCGTTTTTACAAAGTCAACTTCAGAAATAGTTACAGGAATTAACCAATAAAATTTTACCACCTTATTATCAAAATCTGGTGATTGCATATTTTCCAATAAAGGCCCATCTAAATAAGGCAAAGAAATAAAGCCATGACTACATTTAGAATTTTCTTGCCATGGCTTACCGAAATTTACGATATGATTCAATCCCAATGTGCTTTCATTCTTGTGATAATGTGTCACTGCTGTAAGTATTTCAACTAGGTCGGAGTCCTTTCTCAATGAAAAAAGGTGTATTTCAATTGGATTAAGGTCTTCAATTCCAGACATGCAACAGGTTCCATATGTCCACATATTTCTAGTCTCAGTAGGAGCAAACTCCAACACACAAAAATTCTTAGGAAGTTCATTGATTCTCCCTTTAGTTGGTATAATTATACTGGCTTTGGATTCCCAGATATCCTCATAGTGTTTAATAATTTCATTATGAAGTGTCATAGTTCAGTATTTTACTCTTTTCTCCGCATCATAGGCTTAATAGTTCCAACCATAGGTATTGTATTGCAAATACGATGTATCATTCTCTTTGTTTAATCCATTTTCCTCCAACAGCCAATCTCTTTGCTCTACTACCTCTTGGCATATCCAAAACATCTTCGAGTGTACTATCCAATCTGAGTAATGTATGTATACTAACCACGGCAGCATCTTCTTCAACAACATTTTGTTCTGAACCAAAGAATTGCCAATCCCCATCTTCATCATGTACAACATAACGATAGGGGATTTATTGTGGCTAACAAAACGGGTAGTAAATGCGATTTTTTTTAATATGTTATCGCTATGACTGTTATTTTTTTGCCTCATCATCTTCCTTTTGCTCATCTATAAACTCAGCATTTCCACGTAACCTACCCATATAGGTAGTAGTTCCATATTTTCTTCGTATTCGCTCCGCTAAAATTATGCCCAGAACAATGCCAATTGCAAATAAACCTAAGGGTAGCCAATTGCTTTCAGGATTATTGAAGTAAATAATAACTGCAATAATAGAAAACACTAAAAAAGGTGATATGAAAATAAGAAGCCAATTAATTATTTCCATTACTGTTTCAAAAAACTTGCTCATTTCTATAGTATTAAGTAGTAAAAAAGGAGGGCCATGTATATAACTCCCAAATTACTACCCTGTTCTGTTTGGATTATTGGTTTTACATACAATCTCAAAATACATTTTAGGGTCTCTTTCCTCTAAAAAGTTGATTGATGATTGATATCGGTCCTTTGTTTTATATTCTTCACTCTCAGGATCTGAAAAATTTATACTGTTATCCATACTCGGCTGAACTGTTGTTGGAGTTAAATAAAAACCATCTATCCCCAGTATTATTATAGATTCTTTCTGACATTCTTTGATAAACGCTATAGCATACTCCCTTGGAAGTAACAAGACATCACTCCATCTAATAGTTACATATTTCCTGAATCTAACCTTTATTTCATTTATCACTTTGGGGTGGGGTATATGGGTTTTTAATTCTTTCGTCAGGTGTCTAACCGTGAGGGTTATTACTCTGCCACTCTTTCCTGTCGCACTCCAAATTCCTTTTTTACTATATTGAAATCTACACCACTGTTTTTAAGATTACCCATGGGCTTCCTTTCTTTTGTCTTCTGGCCTCATATCCCTCTGAGATACCTAAAGCATCTATAATAGTAGGATCAAGTTCTATAGTCTCCTTCATGAAAAGAATCCTACCATCTTCAGTCTCGACGTTTTTTTCTGGTCCAAAAAATTGCCATGTCCCATCTGTGTCATGGAAAACAACCAAAATTGGCGACTTCCCGTTTAAGACAAATCGAGTAGAAAAAACAAATTGATTAAGAAATTCCTCTTTCATCTTGATATTTATACTTTGCTCAAATCTATTTTTGAGTATCGGTTTTATTGCCTTTTTTTATGTTTTCCTTCTTAGTTAAAACTTGAGCATTTGAATTTTTATTTGTTCCGCCCTTAGACTTAGGGATTTTATGATCAACCTCGGCTTGATTCATATTGGCTTTCACACCTTTTTTCGATTGTACTGCAGCATCAGCATTTTCGCCGGACAAATCACTTTTTAACTGTCCTCCATTTCGGGCCTTGTTTTCTTCAATAATTGCTTTTCTTTGAGCTGGTGTAAAATTTTTACCTGGGCCTGTGTTTTTGGGGTCTGGTATATTACTATAATCCCCAGGCTCATAGCTTGATGTAGTCGAACCTTCATCAAAGAAGCCCATTTCCGAATTTCTGGTTTTTTCGAAAACTCCTATTGCAGCATCTGCACCATCAAACGCTGCATCTTCCATTAAAGCAGCCCCAGGGTCTATAATTAGTGGAGCTTGTGAGGCCGTGACCGCAAGTACTTCGCTAGTTTTTGTCACTACTCCAGCTTCGCCTACAGTAGCTTGTTGCGCATTTAAATTTGTTTGGACTGCAGTTGGAACCTCTGGTTTATTATAGTCAGCAGTCCCAGTACTTCCCTCAACAGTATTTGCTATATCGCTTTTAAAATCTGTTGTGAAATTATTCCATGCTATTGCTGCCCAAACAGCAACAGTAGCCTCCCATTCCTTGCCGTCTAAATCTTTTCCATCAATAGGTCTATCACTTGCATATTGGTAAGGAGTTAACATAGGATATTTTGAAGCAATAGGATCAACGCTTAAAAACCTACTATTCTCACTTGGTCTTTCTAAATCGGTACCATATACTGTTTCATTATTCTCTATAAAATGTTCAATCTTATTAGTAACCGTATTAAATACCACCGAGCCAATACGCCTTAACGTATCGTTTACAAAGTTCTCATCGTAATAACCATTACTAAGGGTAAGATAGCCTTTAGGTTTTTGCCCTATGGATGCGAACGGATTAAACGGCTTAATAAGTGAATCGGCTTTTCTATTCCAAATAGTATCGCCTTTTACAAGTGACCCCATCCAACGGTAATACATGCCATCAGGTATCTCCCTGTAATCTATTGCGGTAAGCTGTGCATAGCTTTCCTCCATTTCATCATAATGTCCCTTATCTGCAAGGTAAAGCTTCTTTAAAGTCTCTGCTTTCAATAAAAGCAGTTCAGCATAGTTAGGATAATACTGTAAGCCCAAATTGCAGCAATTAACCACAAACTGCATATCCTCATTACTCAGTGCTGCGCCCTTGGTAGCAAATTCTCTTTGGTAACCCTTTGCCAAATCATTTAAACAAACAACAATAGACTGTTTCAGGCCCAGCGTATCCATATAGGTACCGCTCACAATAGATTCAGTACTTACGTAACCAGAGGCCATTAACCACGCATCAACTGGGAATGTTTTACTGGTAAGCTCAGTATTATACCAATTGTATTGTTTAGAGTATTGCTTTATATAAATATGCTCTGGCATGAATGACAGGTAAGCAGGTATATGTAACTCCTCAGCAACTATTTTATATAAAAATGGTAATGAATGGCAGTTACCAGTATGTGTAGCCATTAGGTTCGTTACAAACCTGTCCGCCCAATACTTATCCGCAAAAGCATCATTAAAATTATAGCTGTATGGTACGCTTATTACTTTACCTTTTTCATCTTTTAGTGTGTCCGTCATAGCTTTATATACTGCACCGCTAAGGGCTATTTGTAAGCTATCGCTTTCTTTATAAGAGTTAAGTGGGTTAGCCCTTTTCCAAGCCTTACATACTTCGGCTAATGCCTTTATATAAGCATTGTACTTGTCGTAAGATAACTTGTTATCGTACCAAGCGTTTTCCGTGATAAAAACAGCTTCTTTAAAACTCGCTGCACCTTGTCCATTAAGCATGGCCTGTAACTTATTATAGGCATCCAAATAATAATCTCTTGGCTCAAATCCCAATGCTTCATTACGGCTACTGGGTGCAGTTAATTCAGGAGTGGGGATTACAGCTTTTTGCTGATAGGTTACCTGATTAGGGCTTTTATCATGAGTTTTAGTCAATAACTCCGTTCTGCTGCATGATGCTAACAGGAGAACAAAAACAAAGGATGAATAGATGTATTTCATTGGGATTTGTTTTCTAAGTATGAATGTAACTTATTTTTTAATTGCGCTTGTACTTTCTTTTGCTCTTCGGAGTTGGCACTTTCCAGCCATTTCGAGTATTGCTCTTTTGGTATTCGTACATATCCCGTATTGTCAATCTGCAATTGTAAGTTTACCATATCATCAAATCTTTCTTTCAAATCAGGGTGCTTTCCATATTCCGATAATGGCGGATTATTGTATTTGGCAGCTTCATTGGCGCAAAATGCTGTACCTGCATTAGCTATATTTTGTAAGGCACTAATACATTGCGGATTGAAATGCAGAACTGTTTTGCAGCATACAAATACAAAATCATTGTATCCGTAAGTTAAAGCATATTGGTTGGACAGGTCAACAAGGCATTGGGCTATAGTCTCCAAGGGGGTTTGTGGAGTGAGGTATATTTTGTTCAGTATTGCCATAGAAGAAATATACCCTGAGCCCGTCATAAACTTGTCATTGGTTTGTTGGCCACACGTGCATTCAAATCCACATAAGGTATTTCCAATTGGGTATTTAATGTAAGAATGAGCGGGTGCAAGGACCAGATAGGCATCGGTATTCAGTTCATGGGCGAGGATTAGATATAGTAAAGGCATAGAATGGCATTGGCCTGTACCTGTATTAAGTAACTTGGTAACAAACTGCTTGGAGTAATCATTATCCCCTAAGAAATCAACGAAATCATATTCAAAAGGATAAGTCATGCTTTTACCCATTGCTACAGTATCGGAATACAGCGATTGAATGGCATAATTACATGCAAGCTTATCAGTGATACTGTACTTATGTTTTTTCAGGAACAACTTGCAACGGTCAACCAAGTTATCTATCTGGCTTAAGTACCTGTTGTAATCAAGTGTATTGCCCATAATACGCATTCTCAACCACAAAGACGGCCCTTTTTAAGTTCAAAGAATCCTGTCCGTTTAGCATCCTGTATATTTCATCGAATGCAGCCCCGTATAGCAAGGACGCTTTTTTTACCGTTTCGTTTGTGTCCGCCAAACGGAGGAATTTAGAGGGCGTGTTTATCCGCTTAGGGGCAACAGGAGCATAGCTATAGTGATTTGACTCATTTATAACAGAATAAATTTCATCTTGAGCACTTCTCTTTGCTTTGGCGATGTCTTCATAATACGTTCCCTTGCTTATCTGGTCACTGGTCGGCATTTTATCTTGCTGTAAAGCCGTTTTGCCTTGTTCATTAACCTTATTTTGAACGGACCTACCCGTATTAGGTCCCATATCATTAATAGTTGGTAGTAACTCTCTTGAAGCGGTAATACCCTGATTTTCTATATATCCATTAGGCGTGAGCTCTGGACCAACCATGCTCTTTTCATAATGAATGATATAGGTATCTGTACTGTCTGGTGAATTATAAACGGAAAGTTTACCCAAAGGCATTTGGGCAAAGGAATATCCATTGGTTGCTATCAATATACCGAGCAACACAAAAGATATAAAAAGGAGTTTGTTATGTATCCTCTCTGTATTCAATATCAGGCTTGTAAAATAAATTCCCTATCCAAATTAAAACCAAGCCTGTAGTCGAGGAATTAATTTATACAATAATACAAAATAATTGAAAATAATGCAGACCTCATATCAATAAAGATTAATCTCTAAATTGATATCTGTCAGATATTTTACCTGTCGATAAGTAGTTTTTATTTCTATTGGGTAGAGGAAGGGAAATGGGTAAATTTGCTTTGCCCTCCGAAGTTTTAACGAAGGCGGGTAACTATAAGCTATAAACGATGAGAGATAAATTAAAAGCAGAGGCTTTACAGAATGATAATTGGAGGGGTTTACAAAACGAAAAAATATTTTCAAATATTATTATTGATAACCAGTTGCTTGAGTGCTTACAAGGGGTTAAAAGTGTAAACCCTCATGCCAGTTAAAAGTGAAGAATTAAATTGAAAAGTTATGAAGGGGTGGGTAGCAGAATTCTTGGGTAACACTTTATAAATTAACATGATAATCAATAAGTTAAACGGTCGCACTTTTATAAAAGTGGGTACCCACTTTTTGAACGAAAAAACTAAAAGTGAAAAGTGAATAATAGAAAGGCAAAATAATAAAATGCGACACATTTTTTTGATCTGTGTGCAAAAGTGTCGCATTTTGGAGTCATAAAACAAATACTGAGATTGCCACATCCGCCAACCCGCGGATTAGCAATGACGGGAAAAAACCCTCCCCCTAATCCCCTACAGCGGGGGGGGGCATAGTTTGCGTCTTAGCGCCTTTGCGGTAAAAAATCAGCGTCATCTGCGTTCCAATAAACAAGTTTTTAGAAATAAAGCATAACTTTGAAAAGATATAAGCCCGAATGTATTTAGATAATTTAGCCATCCTTAATTTTAAGAATTACCGCCAGGTAAACCTGCAGTTTTCGGCAAACGTTAACTGTTTTGTGGGGCATAATGGTGCAGGCAAAACTAATCTGCTCGATGCTATTCATTACCTGTCTTTTTGTAAAAGTTTTTTCAATTCATTCGATAACCAAAACATATTTCACGAAGAAGATATGTTTGTGATACAGGGCCAGTTTTACAAAGGCGAAGAACAGGAAGAAATATACTGCGCACAAAAAAGGAACGACCGCAAACTCTTTAAACGAAATAAGAAAGACTATGGACGCCTTTCAGAACATATAGGTTTGTTGCCGGTGGTTATGATATCGCCTACCGATATTGAACTGATACACGAAGGCAGCGAAGTGCGAAGGAAGTTTGTAGATAGTATATTATCGCAAATAGATTCTGCCTACCTCAATAACCTGATAGATTATAATAAGGCCCTGCTACAGCGTAATGCCATGCTAAAGCGTTTTTTCGAAACACGCCAGTGGGATGATATGCTAATGGCCATATGGGATGAGCAGTTAATTGAAAAAGGAAAAGCCATATACCAAAAACGGAAAGAATTTACAGAAGCCTTTACCGGCATATTTGAGAAAGTATATAAAGAGATATCAGGCTCAAGAGAAGTTGCAGGACTTACCTATTCATCGCAATTAGCTGAAGGTGAGTATGCTGATATTTTCAAGAAAGCAGTTGATAAGGACAGAGCCGTATCGTATACCACCACCGGCATACATAAAGATGATTGGGTGTTTTTAAATAATGGTCATCCTTTAAAGAAGTTCGCTTCGCAAGGCCAGCAAAAGTCATTTATTATAGCGCTTAAAATTGCACAGTTCCACTTTTTGAAAAAGCATTTCGGCTTCCCTCCTATTGTTTTGCTCGATGACATATTTGATAAACTGGATGAGGACCGCGTAAGCTATCTTATAAATATGGTAACAGGTGAAGATTTTCAGCAGGTATTTATTACCGATACCAGCCATAACCGGATGAAGAACTTATTAGAAAAAAAAGGAAAAGACTACCGCATATTCCCTATTAACGAAGGGGCTTTGGATGAAGTAGCCGAACCTAATTTAATACAACAATGAGAAGTAGTAACGACCAAAAGCTAGGCGACGCTATACGTGAGATGCTCAAGCTTTATCATTTAGATGATAAGATAGATGAGCACAAGCTGATACGATCGTGGGAAAAGGCAGTGGGGCCGCTTATTTCAAAGCACACTACCGGTATTTACATCAGCAATAGTAAACTGGTAGTTACCATCGATTCTGCTCCTTTACGTCAGGAAATGTCGTACCTGTCGGGCAAAATAATAAAAGACCTGAACGCCATGGTAGGCGCCCAGGTTGTAACTGAATTAGTACTGCGTTAGGATTTTAGATCCTTTCTAAGTTAGAAAAGAAGAAATTACCCTCAATGGCTGCGTTTTCATCGCTATCAGAACCATGCACTGCATTAGCCGAAATTGACTTAGCAAAAAGCTTACGAATGGTACCTGCATCGGCCTTAGCCGGGTCGGTAGCACCAATAAGTTTGCGGAAGTCAGCTACTGCATCTGCTTTTTCTAAAATAGCGGCTACTATAGGGCCCGAGGACATATAATCAACCAATTCGC
>Ga0206844_10113_pt1 | contig 28111 bp, 27 predicted proteins | sample Alteio_BWOrgCont_22_FD_152907 | JGI IMG/M metagenome (GOLD analysis project Ga0206844, IMG submission 152907) | Enriched cells from forest soil in Barre Woods Harvard Forest LTER site, Petersham, Massachusetts, United States -... | ecosystem: Environmental > Terrestrial > Soil > Temperate forest >...
ATTGATGAGCTGTACCAGCGCAATATTGACGCGCTCAAGACCAGCAACCCGAATGCCGCATCCCTTTCTTCCATGAATGCGACGTTGCACCAGCTGGAACAGTTCTGGACGAATTATATCAATAACACTTTTAAGGCTGTCTGAGCAGTGCGCCGCCTGTTCGGTATCGCCCTTTTGCTTCTCTGCATTGCTGGAATCCTTTCGCCTGCCGAAGCGGGAGAGAAATTCATTACGATTGGTACAGCCGGCGAGCTCGGCGTCTATTACCCTGCGGGGGGCGCCATATGTAGGCTGGTCAGGCGCGGCATCAAAGAACATGGCATACGTTGTTTTGTCGAGCCCACGAGCGGTTCGGTTCATAACCTGAAAGCGTTGCACGATGGTGAGCTTGATCTTGCGATTGCCCAGACGGACTGGATATATAATGCTTATAACGGCACGAGCGATTTTACACAAAGCGGCCCCAACAAATCATTACGCGCGCTGTTTTCACTTCATACGGAGGCTTTTACCGTGCTGGCACGCAACGATGCGGGCATCAGGACAATAAAAGATCTGAAGCATAAACGCATTGGAGTTGGCAACGACGGTTCCGGCATGCTCGCCACCGCGCAGCAATTTTTTAAGGCGGAAGGCTGGACTGCCGGGGCCTTCGCAGGCATGGTTGAACTCAAACCTCAGGAGCTGGGTAAGGCACTATGCGGGGGACAGGTGGATGCGGTGTTGCTGACCACCGGCCATCCCAATGGAAACACTCAGGAGATTACCAATCAGTGCAAGACCCATCTTGTCGCTGTCGAAGGGGAAGAAATTGAAGAGTTGATACGCAATCATCCCTATTATGTGCATGCGAGCCTGCCCGGGCATATGTATGCTGGCAGTCCTAATTCCATAAATACGTTTGGCGTCAGGGCAACGTTGGTCACCACTAGCCATGTCAGCGAAGACATTATCTACCAAGTGGTAAAAGCGGTGTTCGATAATCTGGATAATTTCAAAACGCTCCATCCTGTGTTTGCCACGCTTGATAAGGCTAAGATGGTCAAAGAGGGACTGATAGTGCCCCTGCACCCCGGTGCGCTGAAATATTACCGGGAAGCCGGACTCATTAAGTAGTAGCCGGGCCATTCTCCAGTTGATTTAAGCCATCATTTCAGTATATCCCTCTGTCTCCAAAAGGAGGATAGACGTATGAAATTATGGCAAAAAGTGGTCATCAGTCTCGTGCTCGGCATCGGGTGTGGCTATTTGCTGAACGCCGGCGGTCCATTGCATTATGATGGCAGTAATGTGCTCAAGGAATATGTGCTTCCCTTTGGAAATGCCTTCCTGAGCCTCATCAAGATGGTAATCGTGCCGTTGATATTCTTTTCGCTCATCTCAGGCGTTACGAGCATGACTGACCAGGGGGCGTTCAGGCGAGTAGGGTTAAAGGCTGTCATTTCCTTTTTACTTACAGCCACCTTTGCGGTGCTTATTGGGCTGGTGTTTGCCACTGTGTTTACTCCCGGTAAGGGAGTCAATCTGGACGAAATCCTGAAAACTACGGGCGGAATTACCCCCAGCGCCATCGGTACTGAGCCATTCGGCCTGCAGAAATTGCTGAATGAAATTGTGCCGGAGAATTTTATCCACGCCATGTCCAACAATGAACATATATTGCAGGTGGTGCTATTGGCAATATTCACCGCAGTAATAATCATGAGCATTGGCGAGAAGGCGCGCCTTGTCAGAGATGTGTGCCAGTCGGCAGCCCATGTGGTTTTTAAGATGATTGAGGCTATCATGAAGCTTTCACCTTACGGCGTGTTCTGTATCATTGCGCCGCTGGTCAGTTCGCAGGGGCTTGATGTCATTAAATATCTTGCCATTCTTATCGTCACAGTTGCCTGTGCGTTGCTGCTGCAATACCTGCTTTTTGGAGTGATGATTGTAGTATTCGGGCGTCTCTCGCCGCTACCGTTTTACAAAAAAGTGCTGGAAACGCAGTCCTTCGCCTTTTCCACCCGTAGCAGCAAGGCCACGCTGCCCACCGCAATGCGCGTGGTCAATGAGCGCATGGGTGTCTCCAAAAGCAGCAGTTCCTTCATCCTTCCGCTGGGAGCCGCCATCAATATGGACGGCACTGCGATTTATCTTGGCATCTGCTCGCTGTTCTTCGCGCAGGCTTATGGTATGCATTTTACGCTTCAGCAGTATCTGGTCCTCATATTGACAGCAACGCTGGGCTCCATCGGTGCGGCCGGCATCCCCAGCGGGTCAATCATCATGATGGGTATGGTGTTCTCGTCCGTGGGCCTTCCTCTGGGCGGCATAGCCGTAATTCTGGGCATTGATCCGATTCTTGATATGTTGCGTACTACAGTCAATATCACCGGTGATTCGGTCATTACGCTGCTGGTAGATAAATCCGAAGGTACGTTTAATGAAAAGACGTATTACGACAAGTCGTTGTAGTCTGCTAATCCCTTACGTCACAGAACGCCCTGAGGGTTTACCTTTCTGCTGAAGATCGGTGGACTTGGGCTCATTTGCCTGGTTCACAATTTTGAGCAATTCCGGATCGGCATTGGATACCTGACTGATTTTAGGAGAAGACATCACGCTCATCGTATCTTTAAGGCTATCTTTTACTGATTGCTTTACTTTAGTGGCATCCTTCGCGGATTGTTGAGTCGGCTGCCCTAAGGCATTTAAAGTCGGCCCTGTTGTTTGCGCTCTCTGTTTCTGTCTCTTGAGAAGGCTTCTGAGCTCCGCCGCACGAATCAAGCCGTTTTCAAGTCTTTGCGCCACCTGCTGGACCGGTTCTTTTGTTTTATTCCGTGCGGGGGCTTTCTTCATACGCTTATCCACCTGTTGAGCCGCCTGCGGGCGATTCTCCTCTCTTAGCATGGATTTATGCTCTGATTTGGCTCGGTAGCCAATCTTCTCTACCGCCTCGGTTGCCTGAGCAACTTTAGGGTCTTTTAGAAAGGAGGAGTCAATCTGAGCGACGGCAGAGGCTTCCTGTTTAAAGCAGGCAGCTGCCTCAAGCATTGCCTTGCCTTCCTTAATGCGCGTGTCAATTTCATCCACGCTTTTTTGTTCGCGTGCGCCGGTCTGAATGATGCGCATGTTTCTTAATATTTCACGCGCATGCTCGACAGAGAGTTCCCTATCCTGCTCGCGCATCTCGTTAATCGAGTGCAGCTGTCCGACGACAACGTCAAACGCATCGGCTATCTGCCCCATTCTTGCAGACTGCCCGTAACGCAGTATGTTATCACCGGAAAAAGGCGTCTGTTCCAGCGGCAGGAGTTTCCAGTCTTTGGGCATTTGTGCGGCAGGCATCGCAGCCGAAAAGGCAGCGGTATCCTGTAATTCGCACAGGTAATAATGCATGAATGCTATGCCGCGATCAGGCGTATTGGCGAGTTCGAGGAAGCGGTTGGGAAGATGCAGAGGAACTTTTTTCTTAAATAGTCGGAGGATCTTTAGCGCGATACGTTGCATGAATGTGAATTTACGGGGCGTGACGCGAAAGACTTCGCCCAGTTTTCTTGCCATCGTTTCAAGCGTGGCGATATTAATTGCGCTAACCTTGGGAGAATAACGCAGCATGAGGTAATTGCGCAGAATCGCAAGATTGATGCGCAGAGGCAGATAATAAGAATAAAAAACTGCCTGTTTGCTAAAGGCGGGATGATTCACACCGCATATATCACTGATAATTTTATCAAAAGCGGGGTAGGAGGCTGGGGAGAACCCGATAGCGTGCTGGCCGCTCTCCAGTACGGATTTATAACCTCTTAAGGACTCTTCTTCGGGTTTTACCGCAAGACCATAAGGGGCCTCTTCATGAGGCGTACCTTTGATGATTAATTCGTCAATGACAGCGAAAACAGCTTCTTCCGATTCCGAGGAGCCTTGTGCGGTATGGCTTTCTGCAAGCGGTGGCAGGTTTTGTCCGGAAAAATCATATTCAAAATGCGGATAGACCTGCTCGTCTTTTGCTTCTGAGATCTCAAAATGCGACGGCTTTTCAGTCCCCATAAGCATGAATGCCTAGCTGGTCTTAGGCTTAGGGGGGGGGGGATGCAGTGGTGGCCTCTGAGCTTGCCGTACCAAGCGCATACACGCAGAGTTCTTCGAAGGATACGCCATTTTCTTTGGCAATGGTATGCAGCTTCTCAAAGCTCTCCATCACTTCAGGCGGGATACTGCCACCGCGCTCGGTAGAAAGCCAGTGTGCCTGATTCTGGAGCGGATGCTTGCTGGGTTCCGGTTCTCCGACATAGATATGGAAAGGAGCTTTCTGGCCGCCGAAATCACAGGGTATGGTAAAACGCTTCATGCTTTTATTCTAGCCGTTTGTATTCGGATTTTCTAGCACGCGGTTAAATGCAAAATTGGCGGCATAGGATTTGGGCTTTATCACACGTTTTTTTGGCTCTTTGAGTTCGTGTTCAATGCCGTTGCTTTTGGCGTATTCAACCGCTTCCTCCTGCGAGGTAAATTCGAGTAAAAGCTGTTGCGTAGTATCTGTCATGCCGGTCCAGCCCATGAGCGGGTCGATAAAAGGCGCGGACTGCGGCGCAAACTCCAGAACCCAGTGATGATTATTAGACTGGCCGGATTGCTGCATGGCAGTGCGTACGGGTTTATAGATGCGAGCTTTCATCTGTATTTCCAGTATAATTGATATATAATATGCTAATAGAATAAATTAACTATTTTTTCCACAGCTTATTTTAATAATATGCAGACGAATGACGGCTATATAGAAGACGAAGGCATATCTGCCACAGCTAAAAGCAAAGCCATGGCAGCGGCTTCCCCCATAACATTTGAATGTTTAGAATCAGCCAATTCGCCTCATAAATCTGAGGAATTCCGCATGACACCCGAGGAGGCCTTAGTCTTCCTGATAGATAGCTTCAGAAAATTCCATCCACGCATGGGTGCCGCGGCACAAGCAATCCTGGATCAGGAGCGATACGATCTGGAAGACAGTCCTTTTGGTTGTGGAACCTATCCCGTCGTTCCTGATATGAGCGAATCCAATCTGTTTTTTAGTCCATATCCCCCAAAAGCGGGAGACGTAAAACCGGAGCATCGCCATTTAAGCTTTGTCGATTTACCGACGGTCCCGGATGCAGATGGTAAAATCGGCGTTGAAAAGATATTAAGCCTTTTCCATGAAATGGCGCATGGGATCGCGTTTGATCTGGCGCATGAAGCAGGCAATGCGGTCGAACCCGTTGCTGCGTCCATAGGAGAAACTTTTTCCCTTCTTGGGGAAAGAATTGGCGCATATGCAATGTTGCAGAGGGCTGCACCCGAGCAGAAATATAGCATTGCTTCCGGCTACTGCTCAAATATCAATGGTATGCTTACTGCAACAGCAAAGAACGGCGAGGGAAGCTTTGGTCAGAAAGATGCAACCTATATTTTTGGCTTGCTGGCAAGCGAAGAACTTTTCGTGCAATGGGTAGAAGGTGATCCCAGGGAGCGCGCAGCGATTGCTGGCAGTGTGGTAAGTGTGATGGAAAAGGGTAATACCGTTAATTTTGGTAAGCAGTTTGGTGCCCAGTTGGGAATGGACAATGCCGACTTTCCGAAGAATGGCCTTGAGCATAAGCGTTATTTTGACAAAGAAGCCTTAGCGGTGCTTAGCAGTAAACAACAACACACTACCGTGCATGACGCAGGATATTTTCGTTAGTTGTTTCTTACTTCTTCTTTTTCTTGGCCTTCGTGACCTTTTTTCCTGATCCCGCCTTTGCTGCAAGCAGGGCTATGGCCTCATCCAGTGTATAAGTTTCCACTTCTGCACCCTTGGGCAGCGAGGCATTGAGCTTGCCGTGCTTCACATACGGGCCGTACTTGCCGGAATAAAGCGCGACTGGTCCGCCTTCCGGATGGTCGCCAAGGGTTTTTAATGGCGTGACGGCATTACGACCGGGAGCTTTCTTCTCAGCAATCACTGTCACCGCGCGGTTGATGCCGATGGTCAGCACATCGTCATCACCTTTCAAAGAGGTGTATTTTGTGTCATGCAGCAGGTAGGGGCCAAAGCGGCCAAGACCCGCAACAATCATTTTACCGGTTTCCGGATGTGCACCGATTTCACGCGGTAGCGCCAGTAATGAAAGCGCCACCTCCAGCGTCACCTGATCAGGGGCTATGTGCTTAGGGAGACTTGCGCGCTTGGGCTTTTTCTCGTTGCCCAGCTGCACATACATTCCGTAAGGGCCTTTTTTTAGCAACACTTCAAGGCTGGATTTGGGATCGGTTCCAAGCAATTTTGGCTCGTTGCCGAAAGCATCTGCGCCGGGATTGGCATCATCACCTGCGCTTGCAAGCTCTTTGGTGAAATTGCACTCAGGGTAGTTCGAGCAGCCGAGGAATGCGCCAAACTTGCCGGTCTTAAGTCCCAGCCTTCCGTTAGCACATGAAGGGCAGGAGCGGGGATCAGTGCCTTTGGCAAAGTTACGGTAGATATAGGGCTCAAGCAGTGTATCCACCGCTTCCAGCACCTTCTGGTTTGTAATTTCTTTGGTGTCGTTCACTGTAGCGATGAACTGATCCCACCATTCGCGTAGCACCTGTTTCCAGTTAATTTGTCCCGCCGAGACTTCATCAAGTCGCTCTTCAAGTTGGGCAGTGAAATCATATTCGACATAGCGTCGGAAAAAGCTCACAAGGAACGCGTTTACGATGCGTCCGCGTGCTTCGGCGATAAAGCGCTTCTTATCGAGCTTCACATAGTCGCGCTCTTGCAGGACCGAGATGATGCTGGCGTAGGTTGAAGGGCGGCCGATGCCGAGCTCCTCAAGTTTCTTGACCAGACTTGCTTCCGTAAAGCGCGGCGGCGGCTCGGTGAAATGCTGTTCGGGCAGTACTTCTTTTAAGGCCAGAGCTTCGCCTTCTTTCAGCGGTGGCAAGACGCGGGACTCTTCGTCCTGTTCGTCATCATCATGGGCTTCCTGATAGAGTTTCAGGAATCCGTCAAAACGCATGACCGAGCCGGTGGCATGAAGAATAGCCTGTTTGTCGGCGGACTCAGCATCCACTGCTACCTGATCGAATATAGCGCTTTCCATCTGGCTGGCTGCCATACGCTTCCAGATCAGCTCATAGAGGCGGAACATGTCGCGCTCCAGCACCTGTTCTACCTTATCAGGCGTGCGGGTAACGTCGGTGGGGCGAATTGCTTCGTGCGCTTCCTGCGCGTTTTTCTGTTTTACTTTATATACACGCGGGCTTGAGGGGAGATATTTATCTCCGTAATTTTTGGCAATCATCTCGCGTGCGGCGGTAATCGCATCCTGTGAGACTGTAACGCCGTCGGTACGCATATAGGTAATAAGACCCACGGTCTCGCCGCCGATATCCATACCTTCATAGAGTTTCTGCGCGAGCTGCATCGTTTTCTTTGCGCCAAAGCCAAGTTTACGCGAGGCATCTTGTTGCAGCGTAGAGGTGGTAAAGGGCGGGTAGGGGTGGCGGCGCGCCTGCTTGGGCTCAATGCTCAATACCGAGTATTGCTTGCTCTCAAGTGCAGCAGAAATTTCTTTTGCGCGTGCTTCATTCGGAATATCAAACTTCTCAAGCTTCTTGCCCTGCCAGTGTGACAGCTTGGCTTTGAAGGGAGTGCCTTCGCCATTGGCAAGCGTTGTGCGGATATCCCAGTATTCCTGGCTGATGAATTTTTCGATCTCCTCGTCGCGGTCGCAGATGAGGCGAAGCGCCACCGACTGCACGCGGCCGGCCGATTTGCTGCCCGGAAGCTTGCGCCAGAGAACGGGCGAGAGGGTGAAGCCTACGAGGTAATCCAGAGCGCGACGGGCCTGCTGGGCATTGACCAAATCCATGTCAATCGCGCGCGGGTGTTTCATCGCCTCTAAAATGGCGGTCTTGGTAATTTCATTAAATACGACGCGCTCAACCTGCGTCTTGGCAGGCAGTGCCTTGCTCTCTTTCAAAGCTTCCAGAACATGCCACGAGATAGCCTCGCCTTCGCGATCAGGATCGGTTGCGAGTATCAGTTTGGCTGAGCCTTTTACGGCTTTCGCAATTGCGCTGATTTGCTTTTTGGCATCGTCATCGACCTCATAGGTCATGGCGAAGTCCTGGTCGGGTTTTACCGATCCGTCCTTCGCAGGCAGGTCGCGCACATGGCCAAAGGAAGCCAGCACGTGATAATCATTGCCCAGATATTTGTTGATAGTCTTGGCCTTGGCGGGCGATTCGACGACTACTACGTTCATGTAATAAGTATGTGGTTGCGTTGTGTATATATTATGAGTGCCTTCATAAGGCACAGGTGTTAATAAATGGTTAAGCGGCTTTCAGAGACAGGAGCTATTAGAACAAAACCGCCAGAAATACAATATCAATGTTTTTGATGTAAGCTCTAGAACTGGCTTATTCCGCTGAAATTCAGCATATTGTAAGCAGTGACCTTCAGCTGTTCTCCACCAGTAAATCCGCTTCCTCCGCTTTCAGCGACACTTTGTGACCCGCGTGTCGGCTGAGCCTTCCGGCAAGTTCAAGCTCAAGAAGCACAAGGGATAGCACGTTCGAGGTCAACTGGCATTGCGTCAGCAGTTCATCCACTGCCGCAGGCGCATAACCCAGCTTGGAATGCACCAGCCTGCGCGCTTCCGCCAGTTCGCTTTCCTGCGGCGGGGTAGCGGCAGGCTTTTCGTAAGCCTCAGCTTCGCGCTCGCCGATGAAAAGAGGCGGTTCACGGTTAAGCACTGACATAACATCTTCAATGGATTCGCAGACCGTGGCCCCCTGCTTGATAAGGCCATTGGTGCCCTTGCAGCGCGGGTCGAGCGGGGAGCCGGGGACGGCGAAAACTTCCCGATCCTGCTCCAGTGCAAAACGCGCGGTGATAAGTGATCCTGATTTAAGCGAGGCCTCTACCACCACAACGCCCTGTGACATGCCGGAGATAATGCGGTTGCGGCCGGGAAAGCTGCGTGCATGCGGAGCCATGCCCAGAGGCTGCTCGGTGATGATGGCTCCCTGCTTTGCAATGGATTCATATAGCGGCTTGTTCTCCGGCGGATAGATATGATCGATGCCGCTGGCCATAACGGCAACTGTCCCTGAAGCAAGCGACCCGGCATGGGCTGCCGTGTCTATGCCGCGCGCAAGGCCGGATACGATAGCTACATCGCGGCTACCTGCATCAGACGCAATTTTTTTGGCGAGCTGATAACCATTAGCGGAAGCATTGCGTGAGCCTACAATGGCAAGCGTATGGCGTTTCTGCCAAACATGCGGGAATCCCAGTGCGGTCAGCACAGGGGGCGGATCATAAATTTCTGTGAGCAGTGGGGGATAAGCGTCCTCACCAAAACGGATCATGCGTGCGCCTAGTTTTTCGGTCTGCTCAATCTCGCGCTCTGCGTCTTTAGATGTATAGCACAGTACAGGCGCTCGCTTGCCGCCTTTTTGCGCAAGCTCAGGAATGGCTTCCAGTGCCGACTTTGCTGCGCCGAACTGGCGCACGAGATTAAAGAACGTCACCGGCCCCACGTTCTCACTGCGGATCAGGCGCAATACGTCAACGAGCGATTCTTTCGCAAGGTACCTGCTTAAGCCTCTCCAGGATTCAGGATGGGTCATTGTCCTTCTCCCACTTGGTTTCGCCCCCTTCACGCAGGCGGCGTATATTGTCTTTATGTTTTGCTATAACAATAACTGCAAGCAGGAATGCCATGACGGCGAATTTCTGGTTTACATATAAATATCCCAGCACGGGCGCGCAAGCGATGCTGCCAATGGCGGCCAGCGAAGAAATGCGTGTGAGATAAAAGATTACCGCCCAGCCCATGCAGGTGAGTATTCCTATAAGCGGCGAAGTGGCAAAAAAGACACCCAGCGTGGTGGCAACGCCCTTGCCGCCTTTGAATTTAAGCCACACAGGGTAAATATGTCCGACAACGGCTGCTAAGCCTGCGGGGTACATTATGCTTGGGGCAATCATAAAGTCCCCACCGCGATACATATAAAAATAGTCACAGAAGCCTTGCGCTACTGCTACACCGATAATGCCCTTGGCAAAATCCAGTAGAAGGGTTGCTGCAGCAAGTCCTTTTCTGCCGGTACGCAGCATGTTGGTGGCTCCGATGTTGCCTGAACCAATGTTGCGGATGTCACCCACGCCAAAGATCTTGCCCAGAATGAGGCCGAAGGGAATCGAGCCCATAAGGTAGGAAAATAGACAGGAAGTCAGAATGACCGAAAGAGAAAACAAAGACATCATAATTCCTTATTCGTCATCCTGCGGCTTGATCGCAGGATCTAAGGCCAATGCACTTTGCCTGAGATCCTGTGCTTTCGCACAGGATGACGCCATCTGTGAGTTTCCTATTTGATCTAACGCTCCCTGCAGGATGTAGCTTGCCGCCATTTTGTCAACCAGTTCCGCACGCCGCGCGCGCGAAAGATCGGCGTCCAGCATTGTGCGGGTAACGGCCATCGTGCTCATGCGCTCGTCCATCAGCAGCACGGGCAGGGCGATTTTGGGGGCCATATTGCGCGCAAACTGCCGCACTGACTGGCAGCGTGGACCTTCCGAGCCGTCCATATTCACAGGGTATCCCAGCACCAGCCCGCCAACATTATATTCTTTGATAATGGATATCAGTATTTCCAGATCTTTAGTAAATTTGCCACGCTCTATGGTTTTAAATGGCGTTGCAATCATCCGTGAGACGTCACTTAAGGCAAGCCCGATGGTCTTCTCGCCGATGTCCAGGCCCAGCAGGCGCTGGTCTTTGGCAAGATGGGAGATGAAGTCGCGGGGGGAGGTAATAATCATAGGTTTTAGGTTACAGGTTATAGGTTTTAGTTATAAAGAGGTTTACTCTGAAATGCATAACTTTTATAACCCTAAAACCTGTAACCTGTAACCTTATGACTATCGACACCGCCGCCATTACCAAAATAGCCCGCCTTGCCAGTATCGAAATTACAGATGCGGAGAAGGAGCATTATGCGCGAGAGTTGTCGGGCATCCTGCAGTGGATTGAACAGCTGTCGGAAGTGAATACCGACAATGTGCCGCAGCTTTCCAGCGTTTCGGAAATTACGTTGCCACGGCGCAGGGATGAAGTGACCGATGGTCATACCCGCGAAGCCATTCTCGCCAACGCACCTGCAAGTGAATATGGCTGCTTTGTCGTGCCCAAGGTAATCGAATAATTATTAAGGGTTGTCCCATGGCTGAAGTAACGCCCGAGGAAATGCAGGAATTCGTTTCAAAATATACGCTTTTGCCGATCGCTCCCCAGAGCCGGCTGGTGAAGGATCTCTATTTCAAGCAGGATGACGGGCGCAGGCTGTTGAATGCATTTGGCCTTAATTTCGACGTGAACATGATGTCCTGCCAGCCGCAGATGCATTTCGCATCCGACCTGAAGATGCTTTCCCCTATCTGGCTTATCATCATCCCTGCAGCAATTTTGCTGCTGCTTTCATCGTCCAGCTCAGTGGCCAGTACGAATCTGTTCTTTCTGATACTTCTGCTTGCCGGGTCTATCTGGGTAATGGCCTTTCTGGCTTTCAAGAACCGTGACGGCCGCTGGAGATTGCCAGAAATCGATCTCACCGTTTCAGAATTAACCCGCATCGCCAACAGCAGGATGTGGCCAAAAGAAATATACAGGAATAAGAATGTCTGATTTGCTGAAACTCACACTTGCTGATGCGCGCGACGCATTGAAGGCAAAGAAGATTTCCTCAAAGGAGCTTACGCAGGCGTATCTTGGCGCAATTGAAAAGCTTAACCCTAAGCTTAATGCCTATATAAAGGTAACACCGGAGCGGGCGCTGGAAGACGCCAGCAAAGCGGATGCGCGGATTGCCAAAGGCGGAGCGGGTGCGCTTGAGGGTATCCCGCTAGCTATTAAAGATTTGTTCTGCACTAAAGATGTGCAGTCCACGGCGGGCTCACAAATGCTTGAAGGGTTTATCCCGCCTTACGAGTCTTTTGTCACGCAGAAGCTTTGGGCTGCCGGAGCGGTGATGCTGGGCAAGACCAATCTCGACGAATTTGCGATGGGCTCATCCAACACTACGAGTTATTACGGCAATGTCATAAGCCCGTGGAAAGCCAAGGGAAGCGATAAGGATTTAGTTCCCGGCGGTTCATCCGGTGGTTCGGCAGCAGCGGTTTCAGCGCGTATGTGCCTTGCGGCGACGGGCACGGATACGGGGGGCTCCATCCGCCAGCCTGCGGCGTTCTGCGGCATTGTCGGCATCAAGCCTACCTATGGCCGCTGCTCGCGCTGGGGTATCGTGGCTTTTGCAAGCTCGCTCGACCAGGCAGGCATGTTCGCGCGCAATGTGCGCGACGCTGCCATCACTCAGGCCGTTATCTGCGGGCATGATCCCAAAGATTCAACTTCCGTGCCAAAGCCGGTGCCGGATTTTGAAAAGGCGCTCACCGGAAATATTAAGGGGCTGAGAATAGGCATCCCGAAGGAATACCGTGTGGACGGAATCGACCCTGAAATTGCGGCGCTGTGGGACAAGGGCATCGCATGGCTTAAAAGTGCAGGCGCTGAGATTGTGGAAGTCAGCCTGCCGCATACGAAATATGCATTACCTACTTACTATATCATTGCACCCGCGGAAGCGTCCTCGAATCTTGCGCGTTATGACGGTGTGCGCTACGGCCTGCGGGTGACACCCGAAGGTGGCGGTATTGCCGACTTATATCGCAAGACGCGCGCGGCGGGTTTTGGCAAGGAAGTAAAACGCCGCATCCTGATCGGAACCTATGTGCTTTCGGCAGGGTATTATGATGCCTATTACAAAAAAGCACAGCGTGTGCGTTACCTCATCGTGCAGGATTTTAAAAATGCATTCGAGAAAGTGGATGCACTGCTGACGCCGACCGCGCCTTCCGCTGCATTTGCCATTGGCGAGAACAGTGACGATCCGGTGAAGATGTATCTCAATGACGTATTTACCATCCCCACCAGTATGGCAGGGCTTCCGGGACTCTCATTGCCTGCAGGGCTATCTTCCAGTGGTCTGCCGCTGGGCTTACAGATTATCGGCAAGGCATGGGATGAAGAAACAGTTTTCCGCGTTGCGGGAGTTATGGAACAGGCGGCGGGATTTAATGCGCTTCCGCAGGGAGTTGCAACATGAAGAGGCAATTTGCTGATCCATTAAGAGGATTACATTATCTTATCGAGGAGGCAAAAGAGCTTTCTGAAGAAGATCCGGATTTTCATTTTCTTTTGAAAGACATCCATCGGGATGAAGAAAGCAAGAGTATGGCTGTCGATTTAGTAGATACTAGTGATGCTTCGAAAATAGCATTTAAGACTGCCTGCAGGCTCATTTTTGGGATGGAATGCGTTACCCCCATGGAAGACACTGATAATGGGGCATTGATTCCTTTTCGCACTATAGAAAAGATTAATGATTTATATGACCAGTTTGTAGCCATAGAAGACGGAATATTTTCCAGAATCATGATTACCTGTCATAGGCGAAATCCTGAACTCGCAGCCGATATGTCGTTATATCTGCGTTCTGGAAAGCCGATAATCAGCATCCTTCTTGACCCTAAGGATGACACCAAAAAAGAAATAAAGCCCATGTTCCTGGAAGCCTATCCTGAATTAGCAGGTTGTACGAGGGAGATGCGGAGCGCGGAAATTCCTGAGGGAAGCAGGCAGGGCTTAATTATAACGGGGAATAACATTGAGAGATTTGCTAAAAAGCTGGCAATCCAGACCAACAGAGCTAAACCTTTGGAATTTAGAAGATGAATTACGCTAAAAAGAATAATGCGAAAGAGCATAATGGAGGGGGTATAGCATGACCCAGCCCTACCGCATTAAAGGCTCTACAGGGGAGTGGGAGGTAGTGCTTGGCCTCGAAGTCCACGCGCAGGTATCGTCCAAATCAAAGCTGTTCTCCGGCGCGCCGACGGATTTTGGCGCGGAGCCCAATGAAAATGTTTCGCTGGTGGATGCCGCCATGCCTGGAATGCTGCCGGTTATCAATGAATACTGTATCGAGCAGGCAGTGCGCACGGGGCTCGGCCTTAAGGCGCAAATCAACCTGCGCTCAGTGTTTGATCGCAAAAATTATTTCTATCCCGATCTGCCGCAGGGCTACCAGATTTCGCAGTTTCTTGAGCCGATAGTGGGGAAAGGTGTGTTGATTCTCGATATGCCCGACGGCACTACGCGCGAGATTGGAATCACCCGCCTGCACCTTGAGCAGGATGCAGGGAAAAGCCTGCATGAGCAGAGCCCCAAGCATAGCTTTATTGACCTCAACCGCGCAGGCATTGCGCTGATGGAAATCGTCTCTGAGCCTGACATACGCTCGCCGGAAGAAGCGGGGCTGTACTTAAAAAAACTACGCTCCATCGTGCGTTACCTTGGCACCTGCGATGGCGATATGGAAAAGGGTTCCATGCGCTGTGACGCCAATGTTTCGGTGCGTAAAGCAGGCGGTCCGCTTGGCACGCGCTGCGAAATCAAGAATCTCAACTCCGTGCGTTTTATGGCAAAGGCCATTGAGTTTGAGGCGCAGCGGCAGGTGGGTATTTTAGAATCCGGCGGCAAGATTGATCAGGAGACGCGATTGTTTGATTCTACCACTGGCGAAACGCGCACAATGCGCAGCAAGGAAGATGCGATGGATTATCGCTACTTCCCCGACCCGGACCTGTTGCCATTGGAGTTCAGTCAGGAATATGTAGATAAAATCAAAACCACGCTGCCTGAACTGCCGGATGATAAAAAGGCACGATATATCTCCGAGCTTGGCCTTTCGCCTTATGACGCGGGCGTGCTGGTGGCGGATCTGGACACGACGCAATTTTTTGAAAACGTTGCGGAAAAACATAATGCAAAACTGGCCTCCAACTGGATTACGGCGGAACTCTTCGGACAACTCAACAAAGCGGGGCTGGAGATCAGCGCTTCGCCGATCACGACGGAAAAATTCTCCGGCTTGCTGATGCTGATTGAGGACAACACCATCTCCGGTAAAATCGCCAAGGTTGTGTTTGAAAAGATGTTTGAGTCCGGCAAGGAGGCTGCGCAGATTGTGGAAGAAGAAGGTCTGCGTCAGGTGACCGACACCGGTGCGATTGACAAGGTGATTGATGAGGTGATGGCAGCCAACCCCGACAAGGTGGCCGAATACCGCTCTGGCAAGGATAAGCTCTTTGCCTTTTTCATAGGGCAGGTCATGAAGGCTACCGGTGGAAAAGCCAACCCGGCGGCGGTCAATGAGCAATTAAGGAAAAAACTGCAGTAATCCCTAAGCGGCATTGCCCTTCTTTGTCATCCCCGCGCAGGCGGGGATCCAGTGAGAGCGCCGTCTGGCGCGATATAACTTTTTATTTGCGCTGGATACCCGCTTTCGCGGGTATGACATTTATTCCATTGCATTATCTAATTGATTTTACTTTGTTTTCTACTGTCATAAAAAATTCATACAACTGTAACAGAAACTTAACCGGGATATGGTATTGTAGAGCATGGCTTAGTGTAAACCCGAAACTCCGATGGGGGACGACATGGCTGATTCGCTATATCCGGAAGAACTCGAAATCATCAGTAAGATTGATGGAGCTGAAGCAACGCTGCGAAATATCGCATCAGGGCATTTTAAAGGAGCGCTTGACTCTGTGTCTCAAATGGTCAGGGGGAAAATCGATGATCCGGTGCTGACCAGCACAATCGATTCTCTTAGCAATACGGATCTCGCGCGGGAATTGCATGCCCAGTATGTCAGGCATAATCCGGAAATGAAGAATCTGTCGGTTCCGGCACTTTTGAGCGCAATCGCTATTCATGACGAAGGGGCGGACAGCTCAGGGGGGCTGCAGGAGGCAATGCAGAAGCGTCTGGCGGACTCCAGGGCATATGAAAACCAGTATCTCGAATGGCATAGGGCGGCATTAAACGCAATGAGGTATGGTAATCATTGGGCGCGGGCACAGGTCAGCGATTTAGGTCGGGAGGCATTTGATGAAAATAATTTGCGCAATTGGAGTAAAGGCAGACATGATTGGGCAATGGGAAGAATTCAGGAAATATATCCCGACCAAGTAAGGGATCATGGATTACTTGCGACTCTCAATGCTGTTAGTGAGGTTATTAAAAATAATGGCGATAACATTGATCGTCCGTGGTTTTCAGCGAGCGATGATTTTCGCAGCAAACTGGATCAGCAGTTTATTGTCGATCAGAATAATGCTGATATCAACGCTGCCCGGCAGGTGTTTAATCTTAAACATGATAAGGCCGATCCCAATGAAGTGGTCGCGGTAAACCATGCCTTAAGCCTGATGGATGATGCAAGGATATTTCCGAACGGCACCGATGGCAAAAACTTATCTTCCGGCCAGCTGGCATTACTGGCAAAAGATTTCGGAAATGTATTTTTTAATTCAAAGGCGGACGGCAGGCCTTTCGTTGACCTGTTTGGTACGGACAGAAAAACCGCTACGCAGAATCTGCTCAAAGTAATGGCGGCAAGTCACCCGGAAGACGAAAGATTATGGGATACTTCCCTTTCCAAAGATCAGAGAAAGGCGCAGTATCTGGCTTTATTGTACAAGAATAAAGACAGTGTATTAGGGCTAACCCCTGAACATGCCACGCCTTCGATGGTGGCAAACGAGCCGTCGCGTGTGCCGGCCGAAAGGGCTGCTGCTCCAACCCACGGTGCCAGCGAAAGAAGCGCCCAGCTGTCCAATCAGGATGCGCAGGTAACGGATGCCGAGAAAGTAGCCAAGGATCTGCTTGATAAGGCTGCGGAGATATACAGAACGACAACGAACGGTAACATGAAATTATTTGCCGCCGATGAAATGGCTGATGCCCAGAGCCTGCAGTCGTTTATCAAAGACGGTCATAAGACCATGACTGAAGAGGATGCGATTACGCAGTTAAAGCAACACCAGCTTCTGATTGCGCAACACGATGGCGTGGATGTTATTCCACCTTCTCTTGCTAAAATTAAAAAGGCAAGCGAACTGGGACCAAACTAAATCCCGGCGCTCACTCTTCACTTTTAACCCCATCCAGCCTCAGTACACGCTGATATAGCTCATAGCTTTTATCCAGCAGGTCATTCATGCGTTTGGGCAGCAGCGATTCGGCCTCGATATGCTGATTCATGCAGATGTCCCGGCAGTCGAGGCGATAGTGCATATGGGCATCCTCCAGGCTGATCTTGCCCTCGAAGGCCGCCTTGCGCGCCATCAGCCAGGCCATCACGCAGGATAACCGGATCGTCACCCGCGACATTTCACCCGCGAACATCGTGCGCAGGCGATTATCCATTTCCTCCTGTTCGGAAACGGCACAGGAAAAAAAGTAATCATGCGCATCAGCGAGCACGCCCAGCGTCTCGTTATAGATGCCCGGTAGCAGGATAACTGCGTGATCCCCGGCCTTTGCCCTGTGCTTGTCCTTGCCTGCCACGCGTTGCCTTCCTATGATGCATTGCTCACTGGCGCATTATAACGCATTTTATGACCCACGACCAGCATATCGCTTCCGACCCGGCCATTTCCGCCTGGGTATCGGCCAGCGCCGGAACCGGCAAGACGAGAGTCCTGACCGACCGCGTGCTGCGCCTGCTGCTTGCCGGGGTGGCACCGGAGAAAATCCTGTGCATTACCTATACGCGGGCGGCGAGTGCTGAGATGGAAGGGCGCATCAGCACCAGCCTTGCCAGATGGGTGACGCTGGAAGACAGTGCCTTAAGGGATTCGCTGGCAGAGCTCACCGGCAGTGCGCCCAACGCTAAGACACTCACCCGTGCGCGCCGGTTGTTTGCCGAGGTGCTGGACTCGCCGGAGCGCATCCGCATTCAGACGATTCACAGCTTCTGCCAGTCCGTTCTGGCTCGGTTTCCGCTTGAGGCGGACGTGCCACCGCATTTCATGCTGATTGACGACAACACCTCGCGCGAGCTGCTGGCGGAAGCGCGCGCACGCCTGTTTGCGGATGCGATAAAGCCGGAAAACCAGGAATATGCCGAGGCCATCGGCGAGATTTCCGCCCATATAAGCGAGAGCTCGTTTGTCGAACTTTTAGAGCAGATTATTGCCCAGCGGCGCAGGTTTGCTGAGGTTCCGACTGACATTTGTCGCCTGCATGAAGCGCTGGGGCTGGCTACTGATGCGGACGAGCAGGGGTTATTCCAGAGGCATCTTCGCTATACGCATGACGAGGAACGCGATTTAAAGCAGGCGTGCGAGGTGCTTTCCGGTCTAACTGTAAAGGCCGACCTGCAGACATTTGAAGGCTTGAGTCTGTGGCTTGAAAAGCGCGAAGATATAGAAGCCTATCTCCCCACCTACCTCACCCAGAAAAATACGCCGCGCAAAACCATCTTTACCAAGGAGTTCGGAAAGGCTTGGCCGCAGCTTGCTGCTGCCCTGAGTGATGAGCAACAACGCATCATCCGTTATTTCGAAGAACGCCAGTCACTGCGCATTGCACAGATAAGCCGGCATGTAGCGGTGCTTGCGGCGGCGATGCTGGAAATTTACCGCGAGCAGAAAGCGCGACACCACTACCTCGATTACGACGACCTGATACTTCATACGGTCCGCCTGCTCGAAAAAAAAGGCGTTGCGCCCTGGGTGCTGTTCAAGCTCGACGGCGGCATTGACCACCTGCTTATTGACGAGGCTCAGGACACTGCGCCGGAGCAATGGCGCATTGTGGATGCGCTGGCGGTGGAGTTTTTCGCCGGTGAAGGCGCGCGTAGCTCCAAGCGAACATTGTTTGTCGTGGGCGATGAAAAACAGTCCATCTTCAGCTTTCAGGGTGCAGACCCGCATGAGTTTGACCGCATGCAGGGAAAGTTTTCAAAGCTTGCCACGGGCGCGGCTAAAGATTTCAAACGCGTACGGCTGGCGCTTTCATTCCGTTCCACCGCACCCGTGCTTGCGGCTGTGGATGCTGTATTTGCAGCAGAAGATGCCCGTGACGGTCTGGTATTCACCGAAAGCGATATACGCCATGAAGTGCATCGCTTAGGGGTAAAGGGCAGGGTGGAGCTATGGCCGCTTATCGAAGCGGATGAAGAGGATGCTTTGCCTCAATGGCATATCCCCGATGCTTCCAGTTATTCCAAAGCGCCACATTGGGTATGCGCAGAACAGATAGCGGGCACGATTTCCGGATGGCTTAAAGAAGGCGGGGTGCTTGCTTCCGGAGGCCGCCCCATAAGGCCCGGCGATATCATGATCCTCGTGCAGCGGCGCGGCGTTTTTGCAGGGGCAATGCTGCGCGCTTTAAAACGCAAAGGCGTTGCGGTGGCGGGGGCAGACAGGCTGGTGCTCACCGAGCATATCGCGGTTATGGACTGCATGGCGCTGGCGCGGTTTCTGCTGCTACCGCAGGACGATCTTTCGCTGGCAGAAGTGCTCAAATCACCCTTTGTAGGATTATCCGAAGAGGCATTGTTTGAGCTTGCTTATAACCGCGGCGATAAATCGCTCTGGCAGCAGTTGAAGGAAAGCAGCCAAAGCACGTCATGCCTTAAGCGAAATGCACAGGATCTCAGGCAAAGTACACTGGCTTTAGATCCTGCGGTCAAGCTGCAGGATGACGAGTTGCGTAAGAACGATTTTGAGCAGGCATATATCTTTCTTTCCGATTTATTAGCCCAAACAGATTACCTGGCTCCCTATGAATTGTTCGCGCATGTGCTTGAGGCAAATGACGGGCGCAGAAAATTATACCAGCGGCTTGGCAATGAAATTGACGATCCCTTAAACGAATTTCTGGCGCTGGCGCTCGATTATGGCAGGACGCATCCGCCGTCCCTGCAAGGGTTTCTGCACTGGCTGGAGACGGGTGCCACGGAGATTAAGCGCGATATGGAAAAGGGCAGGGATGAAGTGCGCATCCTCACCGTGCACGGGGCAAAGGGGCTTGAAGCTCCTGTCGTGTTCCTCCCCGACACTACGCGGATGCCCAAGCATAAGAACGAGATTCTCTGGATGGAAGATTCCATTGCCCTCTGGTCACCCGGGCAGGCCTATGATGACAAGCACTGCCGCACGCTTAAAGAAGCGCGGCGCGTTGATGCAGAGCGCGAGTATCGCCGCCTGTTATATGTCGCGATGACGCGCGCCGAGGACGAGCTTTACATCTGCGGCTGGAAGGGTAGCAAGGCGATAAGCGAAGGCTGTTGGTATGAGCTGGTGCGCCGCGCTGCCCAAAATTGGGGAGCGGAAGAAGGAAAACTGGTGCTCCACTCCGAACAAACCGCAGTGGTTAAAGCCAGTCCTCCGGCCCAAATGCAACCAGCCCCCAAAAGCCTGCCTTCATGGGCACATGAAATGGCCGCGGCTGAGCCGGTGCCGGGCAGGCCGCTTGCGCCTTCGCGCCTGCAACCTGTGCCGCAAGGATTCTCACCATTTGCCGATACTGCTCGCGAACGGGGGATTCTGGTGCACCGCCTGCTGCAATATCTGCCGGACGTGGCAAAGGCGCAACGGGACGAAGTTATGGAGCGGTTTATTGCCCGTTACGGCGCGGCACTCTCTGAACAGGAGCGTGGACAGATAGCCAAAGAAGTAATCGCCATTCTGGAGCATCCGGAATTTTCTGTTGTCTTTGGGGCAGGTTCGGTGGCAGAAGCTTCCATCGCCGGTGTTGCCGGAGGAGTGAGTATCGCCGGGCGGATAGACAGGCTTGCCGTGTGTGAAAACGACGTCTTTATCGTTGACTATAAAACCGGCAGTAGCATACCCGTGCATGAGTCAGATGTGCCCGCCGCATACCTTCAGCAGATGGATGCCTACCGCAAGCTGGTTGCTAAAATTTACCCGGATAAAACAGTGCATTGCGCGTTGCTGTGGACTGCCGCACCAAAGCTGATAGCACTTTCAGAGAAGATAATGCAATCGCTGGCTGCGTAACCTTGGAGGCATTGACGAAGTGCCTATTCCGCCCTACATTATAACTATCAACTTCAACGAGGATTTTATGACTGTTCATGTAGACGATGCCAATTTCGATAAGGACGTGCTTGGAGCTGCCGGCCCGGTGCTGGTCGATTTCTGGGCGGAATGGTGTGGTCCCTGCAAGCAGATTGGCCCGATTCTGGACGATATTGCTAACGAGATGAAAGGCAAGCTGACCGTTGCCAAGGTCAATATCGACAAGAACCCGGAAACACCGCAGAAATACGGCGTGCGCGGCATCCCGACGCTGATATTGTTCAAGAACGGCAAGGCCGTTTCCACGAAGGTGGGCTCGATGCCGAAAAGCAAACTGGTCGAATGGCTGCAGTCGGTTGCCTGAAAAGATGTTCGTCATTCCCCGAATTTTGCATAGCAAAATTATAGGGGAATCCATCTTGGATCGCCCTATAGTTTGCCTGAGCAAACTCGGGCGATGACGGAATGCATCACAACGATATATCTCAAAAACTCCAATACGACTTCGGCCTTAAACCGGTCGTTGCCACGGAGATTGAATTTTACCTGCATGATGTCGCGTTAAAGCTTACGCAGGCAGAAGTTATTTCCCTTATCGAAAGCAAGTGTAAGGAAGCCGACCTCCTGCTTGCCTGCGCTGAGGCAGAGCGCGGGCCGGATCAATATGAAGTTTCTCTGTTACCCTCTGCCGATATTGATCGCATTGCCAAAGATACGGAGCGCTTTAAGGTGTTGATGACGGAAACGTTTGCGCCTTACGGGATTCGTGCGGACTTTGCCGCAAAGCCGTTCAAAGACGCGCCCGGGTCAGGCCTGCATGTGCATGTGCATCTGGAAGACGGGCAGGGGAAGAATGTTTTTTTCCGCGAAGAAGAGGTATTCAGTCCCATGTTGCTCAATGCCATCGGCGGGCTGCTGGTGCTGATGAACCCGTGCATGCCTATCTTTGCGCCGACAGAGAAATCTTACGAAAGGTTTCTGCATACCGCCAATGACTATCTTATCTGCCCTACTGCAGCGAATCTGCCGCTCACGGTCAGTTGGGGCACGAACAACCGCACTGTTGCTGTACGCCTGCCGAGCAAGCCCGCCGATAATAAGCATATTGAACACCGTGTCTCAGGAAGTGATGCCGATGTAGCCGCTGTCATTGCGGCAATACTCGCAGGCATACATTATGGGCTATCGCAGAAATATGATCCCGGCGCGCCGGTCTACGGCGATGCCTCGCTGGCGCAGTATAGGCTGCCAAAGCTGGCAGTGAGTCTTGAAGAGGCAAGGGGCTATATGAAGGAATGCAAGGCGCTTGAGAATTATTCAGGCTTTGCCGAGGCCGTTTCGTAGAGACTTTACGAAATCTATTGCTGCTTTCTGTCCCTTGGCAATCTTCTCCACCAACGCTGAGCCAACGACCACTGCATCGCTGAACTTTGCCGCATCCTTTGCCTGTGCAGGCGTCTTGATACCAAAGCCCACCGCTATGGGAAGCCTTGTTTTTGATTTGAGATGCTTGACGCGAGCCTGAAGCTGCTTTGTATCGGCCGATTTGGTTCCGGTGATGCCGGTGATGGAAATATAATACAGAAAACCGCTTGCGTTTTTCATGAGCAGCTTAAGGCGTGCATCGTCCGTAGTGGGGGCAATCAGGCGGATAAGACGGATGCCCTGCGGCTCCGCGACAGAGATGAATTCTTCTTCCTCTTCCGGCGGCAGGTCAACGAGGATCACGCCGTCAGTACCTGCTGCGGCCGCATCCTTACAGAACTTTGCGACACCATAACGATAGATGGGGTTAAAATACCCCATCAGGATCACTGGCGTGATGTTGTCTTTCTGGCGGAAGTCTTTCACCATTTTAAGTATGTCTTTGAGCTTTGTTCCCGCCTTTAGCGCACGCAAGCCCGCTGCCTGAATTGCGGGGCCGTCGGCCATCGGATCAGAGAAGGGCATGCCAATCTCAATGATATCCGCCCCGGCCTTGGGCAGGCTATCCAGAACGGCCTGCGAGGTTTTAAGGTTCGGGTCACCGCACATGATAAAGGTGATGAGCCCTTTGCGCCTGGCTTTGGCAAGCGCCGCGAATTTCCATTCAATGCGGTTGGTCACAGTTTCACTCCCAGCGCTTTAGCTACTGTAAAAATATCCTTATCACCGCGACCGCACATATTCATAACCAGCAAGTGATCGCCGGGCAGGGTAGGGGCGAGCTTGAGCACATGCGCCAGTGCATGGGCAGGCTCCAGCGCCGGGATTATGCCCTCAAGCTGTGCGCAGAGCTGGAAGGCTTTCAGCGCTTCCTTATCCGTGGCAGAAACATATTTCACCCGGCCTGAGTCATTCAGATACGCATGCTCCGGGCCGATGCCGGGATAATCCAGCCCTGCCGAAATCGAATGCGCTTCCTGAATCTGGCCGTCATCATCCTGCAAGAGATAGGTACGATTGCCGTGGAGCACGCCGGGTTTACCCTTGGCTAAAGATGCCGCATGCTGTTTGGTATTAAGCCCAAGCCCTGCCGCCTCAACGCCGATGAGTTTAACCTGTTCGTCATGCAGGAACGGGTGGAACAGGCCAATGGCATTAGAGCCGCCGCCGATACAGGCCACCAACGTGTCGGGCAGGCGTCCTTCCGCGGCCATTATCTGCTCACGTACTTCGCGGCCGATTACCGACTGGAAATCGCGAACCATGGCAGGGTAGGGGTGAGGGCCTGCTGCTGTGCCGATGAGATAGAACGTATCGTTTACATTGCTCACCCAGTCACGGAGTGCCTCGTTCATTGCATCTTTGAGGGTGCGCGAACCGCTTTGCACCGGCACAACTTCCGCGCCCAATAACTTCATGCGAAAGACATTGGGTGACTGGCGCTCGATATCGCGTGCGCCCATGTAGATGACGCATTTGAGGCCAAAGAGCGCACAGACAGTCGCAGTCGCAACGCCGTGCTGTCCCGCGCCAGTCTCGGCGATGATACGCTTCTTGCCTAGTCTTTTGGCGAGCAGTGCCTGGCCTAAGCAGTTATTTATCTTATGTGCGCCGGTGTGGTTGAGCTCATCGCGCTTGAAATAAATCTTTGCGCCCTTGCAATGCTCGGTCAGGCGCGGAGCGAAATATAGGGGACTGGGGCGGCCAACATAGTGAGTGAAATAATAATCAAGCTCTTTCCAGAACTCCGGATCCTCTTTCGCCTGCACATAGGCCTCTTCCACTTCAAGAATAAGCGGCATAAGCGTCTCGGCGACATAGCGTCCGCCGTAAATGCCGAAATGCCCGTGTTCGTCGGGGCCGGAGTAGTCATTCTTTAGAGAAGATTTCATATACTTTAACAAATAGCGGCGATAAACATAGTAGTTATAATATAGTATAATGGAACTGCCATGTTTTTCTCAAAGAAATCACTTGGACAGCAATTGTCGCCGACGCAGTGGGTGTCACCCGGGCGGCAGTTGATTGATAAGCTTAATCGTATTAAATTTTGTGCAGGCGGGGATGGCTGGATTTGCAGCGATGACTCTTTGATTCCAGATAAGGATAGACCAACCTTTTTTGAAATGTATCAGCATGAATATAAAGGGATAATAGAAAATCCGCAGGAGTTTGTTACATTATGCAAACAGCATTTGGGGGTAAGTCCGGAGTTTATTAGTGATTCAGGCATAATCCGCTTTTATATTCATGATTGGTCAGCGCTTATAGTCAATGGCTTTCTTTTTAAAGGGCATGAAAGATTAGAAACACAAGCGTTTCAGTATGATGAACAACGCGAAGCACATGAGGAATTTTTACAAGAGCTCCGAACCGGCGTAAAGGCAAAGAAATCTGAAATATCCAGCAAAGCAACTACCAAGACTGCGTTCGGCGTTTCTCCTGTTTCATGGGTAAGACGCAAAATCGAAGAAAGGCACAGCGGACGGAAGCCTACTGAAAAGAAATAAATTAATTTTATCGCGCATTAGCCTCTGGAAACCAATAGAGATTGCTGCGTGAGACCTGGGCAGACACAAATTGCTGCCATAATTTTATATTTTCCGGGCTGAGGTGCGTTTGCATATCGGCATAATAGGGCAGGTTTTCCCAATGTCCGCCACGGGTTTGCAGGTGATCCCAGTTGAGTTTGGCAAAGTTGGTGTGTTCGAAATAATCGGCAATGGATTGCGGTAACGGCTCACCGCCAGGGCTTGCCTTTACTTCTATCCGGTAGCGAAAAAAATAATCCATGCGGTTTACCTGCATCTGTACAAAAAACAGAAATGCGCCTGCTAATGTTATGCCAAGGAGAGCTGCCATACGTGAGGCGGTGTGCGGGCGGTTCAATATCCATTCCAACGGATAAAGCGCTGGTAAGGCTAAAAGCGGCAGAAATGGCACCAAATAACGTGGGCCGTAACACCATTCACCCCGCCACGGGCCGTAGGCAGGGGCAATCATAATATACGTGATTATCAGTGCCCCCAGCAGAAAAAAAGTGTCATGCATATGGCGGCGTATAAATTTCCGGATGCCGGGTAATGCTAACAGGAGCAAAGGAAAATGGATAAATATGCTCCCCTGCCAGCCCCAGATATAGTCTGCCGTGGCGCTCCATAATGTATGCGCGTGCGGAATCTGATGAATCTCAAAATACCCCGTATTCGTCGGATCGCCGAATTTGATTTTTTGTATTGCCGCCTGAATGCCGACGATAACTGCCATAGGCAGGACGAGGTCCTGTGCGATGAACTTCATCCATGCGCTTCGCAGCATACCTTGCCTGGCGGCATAGCAGATATGAAGAGCTGCAAACAAAGGCAGAAATGTGAAATAGGATACTTTTGTCAGGCACAATGCAAAAAGCGCCAGCCAGCCCAGATAAATATACTTTCCCGACCGTTCGGCAATTGGCTGGGGAAGTTTTTCGTGACAAAGAAAAGAAAGGTACGTGAGAGCAAAAAAGAGAAGCTGGGTAGCTTCCGAGTTAGTGGCGCGCAGGTAATTCCAAAGATATGTAGTATAAAATGCCAGCATCACATAGGCCATGCGCACCGCAAGGTTTTGCGTGTAATGGCCTGTGATCAGAAAAAGCACATACGCAATAAGCACTGCCTGCAGCACAAAAAATACCCCAAGAAAGAGAACCCGATCCTGCGAGTTATACGGCGGCAGTTCTCCGGTAATGAGCTTTTCTGCCAGTAACGGAATCGCGTTCAGCAATCCGTTAAGCACGCCATACTTGGAATACCATTTATGATCTGCAGGATTGAGGTCAAAATATTCTCCGGGCAAGCCCAGCGTTGCTGATTCTGGATCCACGTCCAGTGTACCATGCAGCACGATGGAACGCGCTTCCTCCCGCCATGCATAAGGGTCGCCCGAATAGGGCAGCGCGGGCAAGGTAAGGATACCCAGGCCAAAAACAACTGCCAGCAAAAAAGGTAAGGCAAGGGATTTACTAATAATCACACTTAAGTTCCACCCATCGTCAGTGTATGGCCCTTATTTTCTGTATAAACTCTCGCACCAGTGCCGGATCTTTAATGCCGGGGGAAGACTCCAGGCTCGAGGAGACATCCACCATCTTTGCTCCGCTGATACGCATAGCTTCTTCTACATTAGAAGCGGTCAGGCCGCCAGACAGAAACCACGGCAGGGTAAAGCTGCGATGCGCCAGTATGCGCCAGTCGAAGGCGAGGCCGTTGCCACCCGGCAGGCCTTTAGGAGGCCTTGCGTCAAAAAGTAGCATGTCTGTGTAATCTTCATAAGCATTTGTCTTGGCGGCATCGTCTCCGGAAGCTACACGGATTGCTTTGATGACAGGAATGCCAAATTTATTTTTTATTTCCTGTACCCGCGCAGGCGTCTCATTGCCATGCAACTGAAAATAGGCGGGCTTAAGCGTTCCCTTCAATTCCTGCAACAACTCATCGTTGGCATCAACCACTACTGCAACTGGGGCAGGGCGCATAGCTTTTGCAAGCTCAGCGGCTTTTGCGGGAGTCAGATTGCGCGGGGAGGGAGGGTAGAATATGAACCCGGCGAAATCAGCCTCAGCTGCAGCCTCTACCGCCTCAGGCGTCGTAAGCCCGCATATCTTGACACGCGGTGTCATCGCTGAGGCAAAGCTACCGCAGATCTTACCGTCTGATTGGTGCGCATTGTCCCCAGTTCATTTTCCAGTGCTTCTATACGCTGTATCGCCTGTTTGTGAGCGCGACGATAACTTCCGACTTTCACGCGGCCTATGCTCCAGCCCAGTGTGGCACCTATGGCAAACGTTAGTATAAAGAATAAGAAAAGTGGCATGGAAACCACATACGGCAACGGATAGAAGGTGAGCTCCACCATGCCGCGGTTGGAAACAGCAAACGTCACTCCGGCGAGGATGATTGCGCCATAAATGCAGACTTTCAGGATTTTTGTGGTAGTGCGGAGCATGAAACAGATGACCAGATGATGGATGATCAGATGACCAGATTTTGATCATCTATAATCTAATTATCTATCATCCTCTTATTTTTTATTTATCTTCTCGCGCAGTTCCTTGCCAGTGCGGAAATAGATCGCATAGCGCTCACCGATGCGGACTTCCTGGCCGTTCTTGGGATTGCGTGCAACGCGTGCTTCACGCTTCCTGATGGAGAATGCGCCAAACCCACGAAGTTCAACGCGGCCACCGCCTGTAAGCGATTTTGTGATCTCGCCCAAAATGCAGGCGACAATCTTCTCGACGTCGCGTTGGTAGAGATGCGGAAATTTCTTGGAAAGGCGAAGAATTAGCTCTGATTTGGTCATGTGACTTATCCTATGATTGTTGCTGTCTCCCTTTAAGAAGCTGCTCAAAAAGCCGCACCCCAAAGCATTTCAAGGTATTACAAGGTATTAGGCTGCCATATTGCCATCAGTCCGTCAAGCCTTTGTAGAAAGCCGCTGCCGATTTTTCCATTTGCCATTTGCGAAAGCGTGTCAAACAGGCTGGGAGCCTCCTTCTCGACCTTAACGTCCTTGACCTCAAGATCATGGGGAATTTTACGGGCTTTCTCCAGCCATTCCACCGCTTCATCCTCACCGCCCAGCTGATCGATAAGCTTGTCTTGCAACGCCTGCCTGCCGGTGTAGATGCGCCCGTCGGCCAGGGTCTCAGCCCTGTCGTGTGGCAAATTGCGGCGCTCTGCTACAATA
>Ga0206844_10114_pt1 | contig 27935 bp, 15 predicted proteins | sample Alteio_BWOrgCont_22_FD_152907 | JGI IMG/M metagenome (GOLD analysis project Ga0206844, IMG submission 152907) | Enriched cells from forest soil in Barre Woods Harvard Forest LTER site, Petersham, Massachusetts, United States -... | ecosystem: Environmental > Terrestrial > Soil > Temperate forest >...
AAAGGTCACCGGGGACGGCTGCGGCGTCACGCTGCTGCGTGAGGAATGCGGAGAAGCTGGATGAGTGTTCCGGAGATAAGCCGTCAGTGAGTGCGGAGATGTTGGCGCGGAGAAATCCGGGATCGATTTGCCACAGATGGATGAGCAGTTGCAGCGCATCCTGGTTGGCGCCGGCTTCAATTTGCTGCCGAGCCGCGCCTAGATGGGCGAGCGAGCAGGCTGGCTCGACGCGGCGGCCGGCTACAAATTCCGTCGTGGCCGCGGAATCGTTGTGCTGTTTGAGATAGGCGAGGGCGAGGTCCGCATGCAGGCAGGGAATCTGTGTGTTTGCGTCGAGCACGCTCTTGTAGACGCCGGTGGCCTCGACAAAACGCGACTGGCTTACCAGCGATTCAGCGTAGAGCGTTTTGGCGTAGGGAGAATCGTGATGCTTCTCCGATACTGTGCGCGCGTCGACCTCTATCTGATCGAGATAGGCGATGCCGAGCGAGAACCACGCGGAGCTTTGCTTTGGATCGATGCGTGTGACATGCGCGAACTCATGCGCAGCCAGGGAATACTCCTGCAGAGAAGAGTAGGCGCGGCCTAAGGCGAGATACGGCTGTGAATCGGCGCTGTTCATTTTCTCCGCAGTCAACAAAAAGGGAATCGCGTCTTTTGCTTTTCCTGTATGAACGAAATCGATGCCTAAAAAAAGATTGGGAACATACAGCGATGGCTTGAGCTTGTGCGCCTGCTGGAAGCTCGCGATCGCATCTGTATAGTTCTCGGTTTCGTGCTCCATCAGTCCGAGGTTTGCCCATAGCTCGGGAACGTCGGGGCGAATTTTTACAGCCTGCATGTATGCGGTTGCAGCCGCTTTGTAGTCATTGCCAGCCTGGGCTTGTTGCGCCGATGACAGCAATGACTCCAAAGTTGGATTCTGCTCTTGCTGGCCAGCTCCGGATTGGGGAGCGGCCAGCAAAACCAGAAACAGCAGTGCGGAAAACATCCTCAAGCAGCGATCACCAGTAGAACTTTCCGGCAAATTGTACTGTGCGGCTGGGGAAGGAGTTCGTGATCTGGCCCAGGGTCGAGGAGCAGCCCTGTGCCGCATTGGGGTCGCAACCGGTGTAGGTTTCGCCACCATTTTGCGGAGAATAGAACTGCGCGTGGTTGAAGGTGTTGAACATCTCAGCGCGGAACTGCAAGCGCATCGACTCGGTGAAATACCAATTCTTCATCAAAGAGGTGTCCCAGTTCTGGTATCCGGGGCCACGCAGATAAGAGAAGAAACGAGGCGCGGTTCCGAAGGTTCCATAATCAGCATATTGGAATGCGCCGGTATTGAACCATTCGTGAATATTGGGGTGCGAAACGTGAACGTCTCCGATCACGTCCGGACGCGGATTGCCGCCGTAGGAAGAGATATTCGCGCCGCCGACGCTGATCGGGATGCCCTGTTTGAAGCTTGCGATCTGGGAGACTTCCCAGCCGCCGACCACGGCATTGGCCAGACGGTTCATGCCCGAGCCGATGGGTTTTCCACGGCCAATGGGCAAGTCATAGACATAGCTTGCCACCAGGGAGTGCGGGATATCGGAGCCATCGACGCTCTTTTCCGCGGCCAGGTTATAGTTGTTGGCCGGCCCGGGTGAACCGGTGTACGCCCAGGAGTTGTTGCCTTCCACGTTATCGAGGAACTTCGAATAGGTGTAAGAGACCAGCGTCGTCAGACCCCTGGTGAAGCGGTGATTAAAGTTGACCTGCAAGGCGTTGTAATTGGAGAAGCCGATATTGGCGCCGTTCTCGGTGACATTGCAGCCGCCCGTTCCTGGCGCAATTGCGCCATAGAAAGGATTGGGCACGAGAGCGTTGAGCGCGACCGTCCCCATGGGCAGATACTTGGGATCCAATTGCGAGTGGTTGAAATTTGACGAAAGCATGTGAGTGCCATGGTTGCCCACGTAGTTGATGTCGAGAACATCAGCCGGGGTGATGGCCCACTGTACGCCTACAAGATACTGCTGCACATAGGCCGCAGCGCGCTTCCTGAAGTTGCTGCTGAGGGAGTCGCCCACCTGCTGCAACTCGCCCAGCGAGTTGCCAGTAATCGGAACGAATCCATTCGGCCATGGATTTGCGATGGTCACAGCCGGGTTGGGGTGAATGGTGTCAAGGGTGATGGGCGACTTCGTCGAGCTTGCGAAGCCTGACGAGCTTGCTTCAAAGCAGCATGAGATGGACGGCGGATAGAAGATACCAAATCCACCGTGGATAACGACGTTCGGCTTCGCCTGGTAGGCAAAACCAAAACGCGGCGCCCAGTTGTCGAAGTTCGTGTTATACGAAGCGCGCTGATTGCCGGAAAGGAATTGCAGAGCGCCCGGCAGTGTTTGACCGACCGCGCTGCTGATGGGGTTGGTGACATCCGGATTGAATACGGAAGCGACGTCGTGGCGATAGCTCGGCGCGGTCTGTACCTCGTAGCGAAGCCCCAGGTTCAGGGTCAGCTGCGGAATCGGCTTCCAGTCGTCCTGCACATAGCCGCCGAAGTAGTGGACAGCGACTGCCGGGTTGTAAGTCGTGCCCGCTTGTGTAGGTTGCTGTCCGGCACCACCGTTGTCGAGCACGCCCAACATTAACTGCGCCATGCCGTTGCCGCTATTGAACGAGACGGGCTGGCCGTTTGGTCCGACTGCCGTTCCTGGATTGTTTGGATCAGGACCGCCGGTAAAGCTGCCGGCTGAATCCAGCGTCGATTGGAAAAAGTTTGCCTGGTCGTCTTCCTGTTCAACAAACATGAAGCCGAAGTTCAGCGTGTGATGCGAACGCGATTTGATGAAATCGACGGCCACGCTGCCGATTGGCCCGTGGTTCGTCACGGTTTCATTGGTGAGCGGACCGAGTGGCGATTCACCACCTACGTTTACGATGGGGAACTCGGGGCTGTTTGCGTCGAGATAAGTGGGCAGTCCGATGGTCGAAGGCTGAAATCCTCTGGACTGGTTGGTCGAAGTCTCATGCCACACTTCGACACCCGCCATGATGTTCATGGTGAAGGTGGGGCTGAAGACCTGGCTGTAGCCGGCGGCCATATTCCAGCGGTTGTTAGGGCGCTCGTTGCCCGGGCCTGCAGGATTGCTTGACCCCCAGTAAGCGGGCGTGCCGGTTTTGAACTCCTTTTTATAGGAGTAGCGGAAGTAGAAACGCGAAGCCTGGTTGATGTTGTGGTCGACGCGGACGAGGTATTCGTCGGAGTTGGCCGGGTTGGTGCCGGTGGCGGCGAGGTTGTTCGAGACACCGGAGCCGGTTGGCGTGGGGTAATAGCTGATGAATTTGGCGGCAATCGGGTCGACAGGGCCGTTAAGAATATTGCCTGGAAGCGGATCGCGGATGTAACCGGTCTGCGTCGCGACCCTTCCGGTTTGCGGGTCGACCTGCCCAGCGGTAATCGCGCGTGCGCTATGCGGATCGTAAATCTGGCCTGCATAAACCGGGCGTCCGAGAGCGTCGGTTCCAACCTGGGGGCCGAGCAGCTCGGAGAAGTTGCCGGCGATGAAGTTTGCGTCGGGAACGGTGAAGGTGCTGACGGCCGGGGTTGCCAGCTGCAGGTGCTCATAGAGGCCGAAGATGAAGGTCTTTTCCGTCTGCCGGTAGAGGCCGGGGATATACAACGGACCGCCGGCCGATGCGCCGACCTGGTGGCGATTGAAATCCTGCTTTTTCAGGTTGTTGTAGTTGTTGAACCAGAGGTTCGCATCGAGTGCGGAGTTGCGGTAAAACTCGTAAATGTCGCCGTGGAACTTGTTCGTGCCGGATTTGGTGACCACGTTGACGACGTTGCCCGTGCTCCATCCATATTGAGCAGTAAAAGAATTGTTCTGTACCTTGAACTCGCCGACCGCGTCGACGGAAGGCACATAATCGACCGCGCCCCACTCCGGATCGGTGTCCCAGGCGCCGTCGAGCAGGTAGGCCGAGGTACCGAAGAAGCCGCCGGCAAAGTTGAGGAAGGAGATGTCCTGGTCGGCGTTGTCGCTGCTGGGGCCCCCGCCGCCGAGCAACATCTGGCCTTCAGAGGTGTTGTTGACGGAGGAGTTGAGTGTCGCGAGGCCGTAAACGTTCCTGAGATTCAGGGGCAGCTCGACAACCTCTTTTCCGTTGATGTCGGCTGCAAGGTTAGCGTTGTCAGTGTTCAGCGAGGAGGCCTGGGCGTTGACCACGACTTCTTCCGTGTTCGCGCCGGCAGAGAGGGTTACGTCCTGACCCGCAGATTGCGACGCGTCGAGGGTAATCCCGTTCTGCTGATAGGTTTTGAAGCCGGCTGCCCGGATCGAAAGCGAATAGGTAGAGGGCGGCAGCTGCGTCAATGAATAATGTCCGCTGGCGTCGGTCACGAAAGTGCGGGTGATGCCCTTTTCCGGGCTGGACACGGTAACGGTGGCCTGCGGGATGACGGCTCCGGTCGAATCGGTGACCGTACCGCTGAGAGTTGCCGTAGTGACTGCCAGCTGTGCATGCACCTTTGGAATGGTGCACGCAAGCACAGCAAACAAGGCTGTAAATGCGATCCACTGTAACTTTCTATATCTCAATGCTGCCTCCAAATTGAATTCCTCTTTGCTCCCGGCGTTTTGCTGCCCGGGCGAAGATGGAAGGTACAGAGTTTTTCCTTAACCGAATCGCCTTATATGGATGCGCGGATTCGATTGGTAAGGTCTTTGCGGCAAATCGTACCTTTCTTATCCGGTAAATAATTGATTAAGTCGTTTTGTATAAATTATTTGAGAGGATTTACGGAGGGCAGGTAAAGAGCTCGGTTTTACGTGGCTGAACGAAGAATGTTCGCAGGGACTGGGCTGCCGGCGCACGGGATTGCGGGCAAGCCGGCTGGAAATGGGGCGCATGTGAGCGCATCCAGCGTCTCTGACCGAGAGGACCGAATTTCCTCACCGATCGCATTTACCATGAGCTAAGAATCTTCATGACAGACGCTAAATCCCTCCCCTCTGAAATTCTTCTTCATATCGCTCAAACTCTTAATCTTCCGATGCGCGGGTTGGTGGCCGTCATCGAGCTGCTCGACGACGGCGGCACGGTTCCGTTTATCGCGCGCTACCGCAAGGAAGCCACCGGCAACCTGGACGAGGTCCAGATTCGCGACATTGAAGAAAAGCTGGCCTACTTCCGTGATTTTGTGGAGCGAAGGGCGACGATTCTTTCGTCCATTGCAGAACAGGGCAAGCTCACCGACGAGCTGAAGGCCAGAATTGAAGCCACGCTCGATAAAAGCGAGCTCGAGGACCTTTACCTTCCCTACCGGCCCAAGCGGCGCACCAAGGCGACGATGGCCCGCGAAAAAGGGCTGGAGCCACTGGCTCTTTATCTGTGGTCGCAGCAGCCCGCAGCGGAGCCGCTCGAGAGCTTCGCAGCGAGTTTTGTGAATGCGGAGCTTGGCGTTGCCTCAGTGGACGAAGCGCTGGAGGGCGCGCGGCACATTATCGCGGAATGGATCAGCGAAGATGCCGACCTGCGCAAGGCGCTTCGCCAGCTGATGTTCGAGGAAGGCGTGGTGATCAGCCGCAAAGCGATGGATGCGGTCGATGAGCAGGAAAAATTCAAGATGTATTACGAGTACAAGGAGCCGGTCAAAACGATTCCATCGCATCGCATGCTGGCTATTCGGCGCGGCGAAGGCGAGAACGTGCTCTATTTCCTGATCGAGCTTGAAGCGGAGCGGCCGCTTGCGGTGATCCGCCAGCATGTGCTGCGTCAATCGGGCGATTGGACGCGCCAGCTTGAACTTGCTATCGAAGACTCATGGCAGCGATTGTTGAATTCGTCGATTCAGGCGGAGATTCGCTTTGAGCTGAAGAAGCGTTCGGATACGGAGGCGATCCAGGTCTTCCGCGACAATCTTTACAACCTGCTGCTGGCTGCGCCGGCCGGACCGATTGCTGTGCTCGGCATCGACCCGGGCCTGCGCACGGGCTGCAAGGTTGCCGTCGTCGATGAGACGGGGAAGATGCTGGCGCATGACGTGATTTATCCGCACACCTCGAAGAACGGCGTCGCAGAAGCGTCGAAGAAGATTGAGGCGTTGCTGCAGCAGCACACGGTGCGCGCAATTGCCATCGGCAACGGCACTGCGTCGCGCGAGACAGATGCGTTTGTACGCGATTTTCTGCGCGAAAAGAATATTCAGGACATCTTTTCCGTCACCGTGAGCGAATCGGGCGCGAGCGTCTATTCGGCTTCAGAAATTGCGCGGCAGGAGTTTCCCGATCTCGATCTGACGGTGCGCGGCGCGATCTCGATTGCGCGAAGGCTGCAGGACCCGCTCTCCGAGCTGGTGAAAGTCGATCCCAAGTCGATTGGCGTGGGCCAGTACCAGCACGATGTCGATCAGCGGCAGCTGCAGGAGTCGCTCGAAAGCGTGATTGAAAGCTGCGTGAACCGCGTGGGCGTGGACCTGAACACGTCTTCGTGGACGCTGCTGCGTTACGTTGCCGGCATCACGGAGCGCACGGCGCTGAATATCGTGAGCTATCGCGATCAGAATGGCCGCTTCCGCTCGCGGAACCAGGTGCTGGAGGTTGCCGGCATCGGCCCGAAGAGCTTTGAGCAGGCAGCGGGCTTTCTGCGCATCCGCAATGGCGACAACCCGCTGGATATGACAGCCGTTCACCCGGAGTCGTATCCCGTGGTGGAGCAGATTGCACAATCGCTGCAGACGCCGGTGGATGAAATTATTCGCAGCCCGCAGCTTCTTGAAAAGGTGGACCGCAGCCAGTTGTCAGCCGGCGCTTACACGCTGAACGACATTCTGGAAGAGCTGCGCAAGCCGGGACGCGATCCACGCGACACCTTTGTCGCGCCCAGCTTCCATGAGCATGTGCGAGAGATTTCCGACGTGCAGGTGGGGATGGTGCTGGAGGGCGTGGTGACGAATGTGACCAAGTTCGGCGCATTTGTCGATATCGGCGTGCATCAGGATGGGCTGGTTCACATCAGCGAATTGTCGAACCGCTTCATCAAGGAGCCGTCTGAGGCGGTGAAGACGGGGCAGATTGTGAAAGTGAAGGTCTTGAGCGCGGATACGAAAACCAAACGGATTGCGCTGTCGATCAAGGCATTGCTGGAGCCTGCGGCGCGTTCCACGCCAAAGCCGAACAAGCCTGCGCCGAAACCACAGGCCACCATGAATGAAAAGCTGGCCACGCTTTCGATGAAGTGGAAGGTGCGTTAAGAGCGTGTGCGTGGGGAGCGTTTGAAATCGCTCCCTACCCACGCAGTTTTATGATTTGGCTGCCGACGTTTTTTCGGCTTCAACGCTGCTTACCAGGTCCAGATACGCATCCAGGTTATAGCCTGCTTTTGTTGCGGCGAGACATGCTTTGGTGATTGCCGCTTCAATTTGGCTGAGCGCGTGCGACGGGTCTGCATTCTGCCGCGCGGCTTCAATCAAGGCAGGGAGCTGAACCCAGCTGAGCATCTCTTCGAACTGCTCCTTGTTGAAATAGGTCTTGCCGGAAGAGGTGTTGACGCCGGTGAGCCAGCGAACGTCGGGATCGGCCCAGAAGTCTCTGGATTGCATCAACGGCTCCGGACGCGAGGCTGGTAGCACATCTGCGTGCAGCAGCAGAATGCGCACTCGCGCCGCATCCTGCCACGTGTCGTCGCCTTCGGCTCCCATGGATGAAAAAATTTCGGCGAGCGCCGCGCGCAGATGCAGTTTGTCGAAGAGCGCTGCCCAATCGCTGTGTATCGGGAAGCTGCGCAGGACGATCCATGCCAGAATCGGCGCCCAGGCCTGTTCCGATGAAGTTCCCGGCTCGTTGCGCGGCAGCATGTAACGAACTGCGGCCGGCCACGCGGTCGAGAAAGCCTGCTCCAGCCGAGGCAGCTGAACGGCAGCCGTGGTCAGCGCTTTGCATGTTTTGCTGTACTGGTCGTCTGCAGTGATTGGAATGCCAGGTTCGTCTGCAGCATTAGCGGCGGCTTGCGTCGCTGTGCCAGCTGATTGCAAAGCGGCATCGCTCTCGATCCGGGCTCGGTCTTCAGCAGAGAGGTTTTCAAGCGCCAGCGTAAAGCAGAGGCGGCTCTTCTCAACGAATGATTGCAGGCGAGGATCGATGGCGGTATCCGGCGTTTTCTCAGCAGAGTATTTCGCTGCTACGACTAGCTCTTTCGCGAGTGCTGCGGGCTTTTTCGCGGACTTGCCGGCGCTCTTTGCCGCCAGCTCGGCGGCGATTTCCGTGAAGAGATGAACGCTGGCGGTATTGACGGCCTGATGCAGCGCATCGTGAAACGGACGTAAACGCAACTTGGTAAGCGCCTCGTCGACGCTGTGAACGCCTTCACCGTGCAGCGCGTCGCAAAGCGCATCCCAGGGATATTCAGCAGACGGCTGAAGTACGCGCCAATCGAGCAACACCACATATTGAAAGCCGCGCAGCTCGAGGCTCAGGCCGTGATGATGGAAGTCGGTGACGCGGCGGAGATACTCAAGTCCTCGCGCGGTGTCGCGGTAGGCGATGATGACGGAATCGTCCGCGGGGAGAGCAAGCCCGTCGGTCAGGCTCCTTTGCTGCAGAGCGCCGGTTGCCTTATCCATGAAGGCCGCCGAAATGTGAATCGTCCCGCGCGTGCTGCCATAGCGATTGTTGTAGAGGATGATGGCGCGCTGGTCGTGCAGGCGATTGGAGTAGGCGAAGACGTTTTCATCGACGGTACCGTGCTCGGTCCAGAAGTCGTAGAGCACGAAGTTGGTGCTTTCTGCAAAGAGCCGCCGGTTCTTGAGCAGGGGCGCGATGTCGTGCTGATGGCGCGCGACCAGGCCATCGTTCGCGTGCTCGTCCATGCGCGCTCGCTTGAACTCCATGCCGTAGCGCTCGGTAAAGCCCTCGATCTGTCCGTGGCCGAACATGGGCAGGCCGGGCAGCGTTGCAAGCAGCGTGCAGACGCCGAAATACTTGTCTCCAGTGCCGAACTGGTCGATTGCGGTGCGCTCGTCGGGATTGCTCATGAAGTTGACGTAGCGCTTCAGGATATCCGGGTCGAATTCAATTGTCTTCTTCAGATACGAGCGGTATTTCGCGTTCTCTTCATCGCGCAGCATGTTCATGAAGGCGCTGTTGTAGACGCGGTGCATACCGAGAGTGCGGACGAAGTAGCCTTCGAGCAGCCAGAAGGCTTCGGCTAATAAAAGTGTTCCGGGAACTTCCGCCGCAACGCGGTCGACGACTTCGCGCCAGAACTCATGCGGCATGAGAACGTCGAATTCTTCCTGCGACATGGCGTTTTCGGCGCGCGATGGAATCGATCCTCCCGCTCCGGGCAGCGGGAACCAGAGCCTCTGGACGTGGCGTTTGGCCAGCACCATGGCCGCGTCGAAACGGATGATGGGGAACTGCCGAGCAACGTGCAGAATCGTCTGGATGACATGCTCGCGGACCTCGGCTTTCGAGTAGTCGAGCTGCGCCGTATCGTTCCAGGCGAAGGTGGTTCCATCGTTACCGTGATAGACGTATCGCGTGGTTCCATCGCGGTGATGGCGCAGGCGAAAGACGACAGCGGCGTCAGTCTGGTCGTAGTAATGGTCTTCGATCTTGATCTCGACGCGGCTGTCGGGTGAGAGATCGGGGCCGGTGAAACTGTAAACAGGGAACGGACTTTCCCATCGGTAGATAAACCAGTCGGGATGGTCGATGACCCACTCCGAGTCGATGCCCATGTGGTTCGGCACCATGTCGCTGGCAAGCCGGAGGCGAAAGGCTGCGGCACGGTCGCGCAGGTGCTGATAAGCAGCCGCTCCACCCAGGTCTTCGGCGATGTGATACTCCTTCAGCGAATACGCGGATGCAACCGCGTCGCCGTGGCCGCGCAGGCGCTTGATGGTACGCGAGGCGATGCTTCGCTCCCACAAGCCAATGAGCCAGAGTCCGGTGATGCCTCTGTCGGCGAGCAGTTGCAGCTCTTCGTCGGGAATGTGGTCGAGACGGTGAATGTGCCGTCCATATTTCTTTGACAATTGTTCGAGCCATACATAGGTGCTCTTCGCGATGAGCACCACATTCGGCATCCAGGCCTGATCGGCGCTGAAGGCTTCGTACTCGTTGAGAGGCGCCTGATAGTCGGAGGCGTAGCGGCGAGTTCCGACGCCGGCGCCGGCGGCGAAATCCTCATCGTAGCCGACGAATTCGTCGCCGACGAAACCTGCGTTGCCCCAAGTGGGCGCGCCGTGGCGATACCAGTCCGGTCCAGGCGGATGGAAACGCATCCAGATGGCAAGGTCTTCTTCGCGCAGAATATCGATGGCCAGCAGGACGCGGCGGAGATCGTCGCCCAAGTACTTCGACCAGTGTTCGCGGATGAAATCTAGCTGCCCGGTGAGCGAATCGGGCGAAGCGAGCATGGGCGCACGCAAGGCATCGAAGAGGCTTCCGACTTCGGGTGCGACGGGAGGGCGCGTGACCAGATAATCGGGAAGTGCGGCGGTGACATTTTTGTAAAGCGTCTGCCGCTGCAGCTCTTTATCTTCAAACAGCTCGCGAAATGGGGTGAATGCCGGGTTAATGTTGGCGAGCCACAGCAGCATGAGTTCTTCCATGGCAGCTTCGCGGTTCAACATGCCTTCGGTTGTGCCGTTCAGCCATGCGACTGCGGTGATTTCTCCGCGATAGACAGCGACGTTTGGAAACTGTTCGACGAAAGCGAGCAGCAGCCGCTCCATATTTGCGGGCTCAACCTTGGCGGCGAACCAGCGGAGCGCTTCAGAGAGCACGGATGGATCGATTTCCCGGCGATAGCGGGCGACGAGCGCATGGTTAAGCTCGTCGATCATGCCCATGGCGAATAGAGCACCGGCGTTGACGGTGTTTTCCGGGCTCGACTCAGCACCGCGAGCTTCATTAAGCCGGCTTGCCATCTTGCGGCTCGCGGCAACGTTTCCGAAAACGACGTTTCCGGTGTAGCTGAAGAGAAGATCGTCGACATCCAGCTTTTCCCGGATTGCGCGGGAGATATGAAATTCCATTACGAGATGCTCCAAGTGTCGGTGTAGCCGTTTCCGGGTCCAGTTTCAATAGATCGCTTCGGTAATACTAGGGAATATGATGCTAGCGCAATGGTTGCACTCATGGAGTGAACAAGTTTGTGCTGCAGGCAGATTAACCTTATGGAAATAAATGCCTCGCGCAGTGCCCGGTGCTGGCGGTGAATTTTGCTCTGTCGGATGTGCCGGGAGATGGATATTCACGGTGAGTCAGGATAGCAGTTTTGACGAATGCAAATCGCCGAAGCGCTGGATTTTGTGGCACTTGCAGAATACTTTTGGACTGATGGGTTTGACAGGAATTGCTGGTCTCGCAGCGGTGGGGCAGATGCTCATTCGTGAAATCGTGGTGAAGGATGCGGCGGAGTGGGAGGCGATGCGTCGTGATCTATGGCCTGATGGCGATGATCATGACGTTGAGATTGCTGCTTTCTTTGCTGGTACGCTGGCTGAGCCTGAGACTGTGCTCGTGGCTGAGGATGACGGGCTGCTGATTGGGTTTGCGGAGCTTTCTTTACGCCGGGACGTTGCTGGCTTGGAAGGGAAGCTCACTGGCTATGTGGAGGGGTTGTTTGTTCGTCCTGCATTTCGCTGGCGCGCCGTAGCCCGGCGGTTGTTGACTGCTTCGCGGGAGTGGGCTGGTGGTCGTGGGTGTGAGGTCTTTGCCAGTGATCGGGGTGGGCGGATGATTGTGGATCGGTCGTTTTGGATGGGTTTAATGTGAGAAGCTAACTGTCAAACTCTATTACTTTGAGATAAGCATTCTGCTAAAAATGACTCGGCTATCCCGCAGCGACGAAGGAATAAACGGAGAGCTTTGCGCCTCCAGTAAGATTTCAAGGCAGCATCAGCAACCAGTTCGAGATAGTACGGTGGTAAAAGTGCTTCCACGGAGCTTCCTTACTAACAAGAATATATCGGAGATTGTGTACAACATCGACTAGCCCCATTCTTTGCGAAGTAAGAGATGGGCACCCATTTTCTTACTAACCGATGCGAAAAGCAGATTCTTCGACTCCGCTGCGCTTCGCTCAGGATGACAACTCTATAACCTTTCACTTAGCGGAAGGGATTCGAAGCTAGTGGGCTATTTCTATGTCTGCTATCTCTAGTTCTAATCCGCCGAATTCTGGGTGGTCGTTTTTGCGCAGCTTGTAGGCGAGGTGGATGACGCTGTCCTGCTCGAGGCCCATCTTTTGCACCCGTTCGGCCCAGTGCCAGCCGATGACCGGGAACGTAACAGCGCGGGCGCCCTGGGCGAGCTTCAGGCGGACGTGCCGGTCCTTAATAAAGCGAGGCGCGGAGGCAATGCGCACGTTCTGCGCCAGGAAAACAGGCTCTTCATTCCCCATGCCGCACGGGTGCAGACGGTGCAGCCACGTAAACAGCGCGGGTGTGATGAGGTCAAGCGGCAGGGCTGCGTGAATGGTCAGTGTGCTGCCTAACGCGTCTTCGGCAAGGTTTGAGAAGGCGTGGGCTTCGAGGCGGCGGCAGAGCTCAGGTACGCGATCGAAGGGAAGTGAGAAGCCGACGGCATGGGCGTGGCCGCCATACCGGGTAAAGAGGTCGTGGCAGGTCTCGATGGCTTCGAGCAGATGATAGCCGGGGATGGAGCGGCCGGAGCCGTGGGCTTCGCCGCTGTCGTCGGCGTCGCGGGTGATGACCACGGCGGGCTTGCCGGTTTGATCGACGATGCGCGAGGCGAGGATGCCGATGATGCCGCGGTGCCAGCCTTCGCCCTGCATGAGAATGGAGCGGGCTTGCTGAAAGCTCTCATCTTTAAGCCGCTCTTCGATCTGCGCGAGGATGCCGGCTTCCGTATTGCGGCGGTCGGTATTGAGGCTCTCCAGTTTTTCCGCCAGATCCTGCGCTCGCTGCGGCTTGCGTGTGGTGAAGAGCTCGACCACATCGGCGGCAATGTCCATGCGGCCGGCAGCGTTGATGCGCGGCGCGAGGCGGAAGGCAATGTCGATGGGAGTGAGCTTGCGCTGTGACGGGTCGAGATTCGCCGCTTTCATCAATTCACGCAGGCCGGCGTTGACCGGGTTGCGAAGACCCTCGAGTCCTAGCGCGACGAAGACCCGGTTTTCGCCGCGTAGCGGGACGGCGTCGGCCACTGTGGCGATGGCGAGAATCTTCAGGAACGACGGCAGAAGCTTGGTGCGGGCGCGCTCGACGTCCTGCGCTTCAAGCAGTGCCTGCGCCAGTTTGAAAGCAACTCCCGCGCCGCAGAGATGCTTGCAGGCATAGGTGCAGGCGGGCTGGTTGGGGTTGAGCACGGCGAGAGCGCGCGGCAGGATGGAGTCCGATCCGGGCACGGCCTCGGGCAGATGGTGGTCAGTGACGATGAGGTCGAGGCCGAGGGCTTCGGCAGCTTCCGCGGCGGCGAAAGCGCGGATGCCGGTATCGACGCTGATGACGAGACGCACGCCCTGCGCGGCGGCTTCTTCGAGAATCTCGTCGCGCATGCCGTAGCCTTCTTTCAGGCGATGCGGGACGTGGAAGCGAACTTCGCCTCCGAGCATTTCAATCGCTGTTTTGAGAAGAACGGTGGCGGTGGTGCCGTCGACATCGTAATCGCCATAGATAAGGATGGGCTCGCGGCGCTCGATGGCCTGCTGCACGCGCGGGACGGCGGCGGCCATGCCCAGCATGCTGTAGGGATCGTGCAGATGGCTGAGCTGCGGATGTAGAAACCGGTCGATCTCGTCAGCGGTGCGCAGGCCGCGCGCGAGCAGCAGCTCGGCAACGACGAGCGGGAGATTTGCGGCGTGCGAGAGCTCCGCTGAGGCAGCAGCGTCGGTTTCGGGATAGATCCAGCGCTTCCGCGATGGGCTTTTACGCGGGGTGGTGGCGATGGTTGCGCTCAAAGCTACTCGTCGTCGTCCTCGTTCTGCTCAAAGACAATGTCGCTGAAGTCGTCGACGGATTCGAGCAGCTGCTGGTAGCGCTCATACCAGGGGGTTGACGATTCATGCAGGAACGCGACGCCCTGATGCATGAATCCGAGCTGGACGTAGCCCATTTTGCCAACGTAGTTGACGAGGGATTGCGCTTCTTCCACCTCGGAGCTTTCATCGTGGGGGAAGTCGAGGTCCTGGAGCTCTTCGAGCAGCAGCTCGAGGTCTTCTTTTTCGAGCACGACGTCGCTCATGGTGACAAAGGGCGCTGAGGCGGCCTTGGCAGTCTCGACAAAGTCTTTCCAGCTGTCGGGATTGTCGTCGTCTTCCCACATCACGGTGGGCACATCGTCGCCAACGTAGCCGGGCAGGCGGCGCATTCCATGGCCTTCAATAAAGGCAATCATGTCGTCTTTGAGAGAGAGGAGATCGTCCGGTTGCATCATCAAGGGCCTATTGTCTCAGAAAGAGCGCGTGGAAAACCGGATACTTTACGGATTGTAAAATTGGGCTTAGAGGGCAACAATTTGGCAAAGTTCGAGCGGCATGTGTTTGTGTGTACCAATGTTCGGGAGCCAGGCAGCGCGAGACCGTCATGCACACACGACGGCAAAGGCGAGCTGCACGCAATCTTCAAGGACAAGATGAAGGAAGCCGGCCTAAAGTCCACGGTGCGCGCGAACAAAGCCGGCTGCCTGGACCAGTGCGAGCATGGCCCTACGGTGGTCGTCTATCCTGAGGCGGTCTGGTATGGTTTTGTGACCCCGGCCGACGTGGACGAGATTGTGACCGAACATTTGGTGCATGGCCGTCCGGTAGAGCGTCTGGTACTGGCCGAAACATGCCTTAATACGGCGAGCTGTCCGCATCGGACGGTTAAGGGCTGACGTTGCGGCGAGTACCCTGCAGCACGGACCTTGTATTTCTTAAGATGTTTAAGGCCAGCGCTATGAAAAGCCCCAAGTCTCAAAAAGCAAGACATCGGGCATCCGGAGTCAGCCCATAGCTCGAAATTATCGCGGAGTCGGGCGACGGGAAAGAGATCCTGCGATCTACGCACAATCTGTGGTGCGCCATGTGCTATATTCCAAAGAAGATCAATGATTTTTTCGCGTGAATATGTTGGATATCTGGCGCGCCACACGGTCAAGCACCTGATCGATGCGAAGATGATCCGCACCGACAAGCCTAAAGTAGTGGAAGAGCGTGTCAACAATGGTCTTTTAGAGGAGCTGCAGCTCGAAGACCGCATCAATGAAGAGGTCCGCATCATCCTCGAGGCTTACCAGGAGGATATGCGGCGAACGGGCGCCAGCTACCCTGAGATGTTTAAAAAGGTGAAGATGGAACTGGCGCGGAAATACAAGGCGGTGCTGTGAGAATCTCGCGCGACAAGTTGAATAAACTGGCGCACGTGGTGGCTGACACGCTCGCCGAAACAGACGAATGCGAGTTTCTTGAGGACCGGAACACGATCCGCCAAGAGGCGCGCAAGGCCCTGGAACACCTGCTGATGGAAGAGTTGCGCATCGACAAGGCCGCGCGCCAGAAGATCGAATCGCAGCGGAAGGTGATTCTCGAAGGCAGCCAGGAGTGGGACATCCTGTACCGCAAGTACTATACCGACGAAGTGAAGAAGCTCGGTATTTAGCCGCTGCTGACGAATTCATTTTTTGCAGGGAAGTCGAGGGCTAATGCCTTCAGCTTTCCCTGCCTGTTCACTGGCATCAAGGCCGGTGCTTCTATTCCGTGCCCCCACCGCAGCTATTTTTAGCCACAAGTTTTCATACCTCCTCTGTCCATCTCATTAAAAGACTGCAGCCTGCAGTTTGCTTTCCCCTAAAAAGAAGTAAAAGGTAACAGACGCAGGATTCTTCTATTTTCTGCAGGGAATCTCTTAGGACGATTGCCATGGAAACGGCTTATCGGCTGACGGCGTGGATTGAAGAACACCTGCTCCTGCGCAACGAGATCGTCGAGCCGTTTTTCGCACGGGAAGCATTGAGGATGACGGAAGCCGGCCGCGAGATGGGGGAGCGCTTCCTGCGCGGCGGCCGTCTGCTGGCCTTTGGCCGAGGTTCTTATGCAACGGATGCGCAGCATGTCTCGGTGGAATTCGTTCATCCTGAGTTCTCACATCGAGTATCGGCACATTCGGGCGCCGCAGGAAGACGCTCGCTGCCTGCGCTCGATCTTTCGATGGCCTTCCAGCCGTGGCTCGATGCGATTCTGCGCCCGGAAGACATCGCAATGGGATTTGGCCCTCCGGAGAGCGATCCCGAGGTGCTGATTGCGCTGGCTTCAGCCTATGCACGTAAGGCCATGACGTTTGCCCTGCCCGGGCCCCACGGCTCCTACACGCTCGAAGCAGCGACGCTGGACCCATTCATCCATCAGGAAATGATTGAGATCTTTCACCACATGCTGTGGGAGACGGTGCATGTGTTTCTGGAGCCTCGAGATCCCGGGCAGGAGAAAAGCCATCTTGTCGCGGAGGCTGCCGCTTCGATCCGCAGAAAGGTGCGCGACGGCACGATTCTGCGAATGCAGTTGGCGGACGAGCAGGCGGAACAGATCGGCAGCATGACGGTCGCGATGCATCGGCGCCTGTCGCAGGGTGGGCGACTCATCTTCTTCGGGAATGGCGGTTCGGCAACGGACGCCAATGACTGGGCGCTGGACTGCATACTGCCTCCAGCCGGCTATCACTCGATTCCGGCAATCTCTTTATCCATGGAACCGGCCAGCATTACGGCATTGGCCAGCGATGTTGGACCGGAGGGCATCTTTCTACGCCAACTGATTGCTGCGCAGGCAACGCCAGACGACGTAGCGATAGGAATTTCTACCAGCGGAGACTCGCGCAACGTCGTGGTGACGCTTGAAGAGGCCCGGCGGCGTGGCCTGCTGACGGTGGCGCTGCTGGGCTGCGACGGCGGCGAGATTTACCGCCGCAATCTCGTGGACTTTCCTCTGGTTGTGCGCAGCGACCACATCCTGCGCGTACAGGAAGCGCAGGCGTCCGCCTATCATGTGATTCGAGAGATGCTGGAGGTGCTCTATCGTGACGGCGCTTGAGCCTTACGACACCCAGCAAAATGGCGAACAGCTTCCTTGTTTCTGTTACCGTGCACTGGGTTGATTAGGCTCTGCCGCGAAGCTGGTTCAACTGGCGGCGGTCGCGTTTGGACGGTCTGCCTTGCGGCACCGCTTCAAAAAGCTGCATCTCCTTGCGCTCCTGTGCCAGCTTGAGGCGCGCCTCGCGGCTCGCTTCCGTTTCGCGATAGAGCGTCTGGGCCACAGCCGCCGGGCCGCGCACCTCGCTGAGAAGCAGGACTTCGATCTGAAAGTCGCCGCCATCGTTTTTGATCTGCAACATGTCGCCTACATGCACGTCGCGCGAGGGCTTAGACAGCTGCCCATTGGAAACAATTCTGCCCAGATCACAGGCCCGCGCGGACAGCGCGCGCGTTTTGAAAAATCTTGCGGCCCAGAGCCATTTGTCCATGCGTACGGAAACCATATTCCGATTTTCCTATACCGGCGGATATTTGCGCAGCTTCGGCGGGCGATACCTTTGACATGACTACGGTTAATTTTCCGCCTGGAGTGGAATTTTCCCGGGGCAACGTGATATCAACAGGCCATGAGTCTTTCAGAGCATCAGGACCCGGCAGAAGCGGCGAAGCGCAAAGCGGCGGAATGGGCGGCGGCGCAAGTTGAAGACGGAATGGCTGTAGGCCTCGGCACCGGATCTACATCCGCGCTGGTGATCGAGGAGGTCGGCCGGCGCGTTGCCGCCGGTCTGCGAATCACGGCCATTGCGACCTCCGAGAAATCGCACCGCGAGGCGCTCGATTTACACATCCCCATGACCGATTTTGCGCACCAGCCGCACCTCGATCTCACCATTGACGGCGCCGACGAGGTACAGGAAGGCACGCTGCACCTCATCAAGGGGCACGGCGGCGCTTTGCTGCGTGAAAAAATTGTCGCCATGGCCAGCAGCCGGCTGCTGATCGCCGTCGATCCGCGCAAGCTGGTCAAGACGCTGGGCTCGGTCTTTACCGTGCCGGTGGAAGTGGTTCCTTTCGGGTGGGAGACGACGGCGAACCGCTTACGCGATCAGGGCTTTACTCCCGAACTGCGCGTGAAGGACGACGGCCAGCCGTATGTGACGGACGGTCAGCACTTCATTCTGCATTGCAACCTTATCGAGTCAGGCCTCTCTGCTGAACAGGCGGCAGAATCCCTGAAAGGGACAGTCGGCGTGGTCGAGCACGGGCTCTTCCTCAATATGGCTGACCGCGTCGTCATCGGCAGCGGCGACGGGATAAAAATTCTTGAAAAGACGACACTTTCTACTTAATCCCTTTCAGCCGGATGGCGAGAGCGCGTGCTGGTGCTACATTTCAAAACATTTAGATCGGAGATAGTTACAAATGAGTTACGAGCCCAATGCAAAGCGGTATGAACAGGCGCAGTTTCGACGGTGCGGACGATCCGGGATTGTCCTGCCACCGGTATCGCTCGGGTTATGGCAGAACTTCGGCGGCGACGATGTTTTCGAGATCGGACGTGCGGTTATCCGCAGGGCATTCGATCGCGGCGTCACGCATTTCGATCTGGCGAACAACTATGGGCCTCCGTATGGATCGGCGGAGGAGAACTTCGGCGAAATCCTGCGTAAGGATTTTCGCGGTCTCCGGAATGAGCTTCTGATCTCGTCCAAGGCGGGATGGGATATGTGGCCGGGGCCTTATGGCATTGGCGGCTCGCGTAAATACCTGCTGGCATCGCTCGATGAAAGCCTGCAGCGTATGGGTCTGGACTACGTCGACATCTTCTACTCGCACCGTCCTTCCATGGATGTGCCGCTTGAAGAGACGATGGGAGCGCTGGCGCATGCCGTGCGGCAGGGGAAGGCCTTATATGTGGGCATCTCGTCGTACAGTCCGGAGCGCACGCGCGAGGCGGCGCGCATCCTGAAGAGCGAGGGTGTGCCGCTTTTGATTCATCAGCCCTCCTACTCGATGCTGAACCGCTGGATCGAGCATGAATTGCTCGACACGTTGGATGAGCTTGGCGTGGGCTGCATCGCGTTTTCTCCGCTCGCGCAAGGGCTTTTGACAAACAAATATCTGCACGGCGTGCCGGAGAATTCGCGAGCGAAGGCGGAAGGCTCGTTTCCGAAAGACTTTCTGAACGAGGAGAACCTGAAACGGGTGCGCGCACTGCACGAAATTGCAAAAGAGCGCGGACAGACGCTGGCGCAGATGGCGATTGCCTGGGCCCTCCGTGACCAGCGTGTGACCTCGGCTTTGATTGGAGCCCGCAATGTCGAGCAGCTCGACAACTCGCTCGATGCAGTGCAGAAGCTGCACTTCACCTCGGCCGAACTGCACGAGATCGATCGTCATGCGCAGGACGGAGCGATCGATCTCTGGAAAGAGGCGCGCGAAGGAACAAACTGACGGGTTCGATCTGCTGCTGCAGAAAAAGCGCTCCTACCGGAGCGCTTTTTTGTTTTTAGAAGCAGGGTGAAACGGAATTTTTCGGCCTGCTTTTTCATGGGTAAAACACAGTCTTTTCCCTTACTTCGCTTCCCGACACACTGAAATGACCCCTCCCTGTAAAAAAAGGTTCCGGAGAAAACTGTCTCTTGACAATCGGTTGTCTGGTGAGATTAAATTCCCGCGGATTTTGAAGCTCGATCCAAATCAGTCTAAAAAACCGTTTTAGTGAGTTATTCCCCGATGACTCACGCTCAATTTAAGGAGAGGCTTTTATGAGAATTGCTCGGTATCTATTACTGGCAGTCCTGACGCCCCTGCTTTCATCTGGAATAGGGTTGGCTCAGGAAAACGCTGAAATCACAGGAAGTGTCACAGACTCGACGGGGGCCGTGGTTTCCGGCGCTCCGATCACCATTACTTCAATCGGAACGGGGGCGAAACGAACGACGTCCTCCAACAGCAACGGTATTTACGATTTTCCCGGCCTGGCCATCGGCCAGTACACGCTTACCATCGCAGCTCCAGGATTTGAAACATACTCCCGGACAGGCATTGTCGTGAACGTCGCTCAGACGCTCAGAGAAGATGCAACGCTGGTGGTCGGCGGCAGCAACCAGACTGTTACCGTGCAGGCGAATGCGCTGCAGGTGCAGTCGGAAACGAACGAGGTCAGCACCCTCATCACTGGTAAGCAGATCCTGGAGCTCGCGACCAACGGACGCAATGTGATCTCGCTGACGACTTTGGGTTCGGGCGTTTCTACTACCAACCCGTCCTTTAACGGCGTCACCGCGCAGGGCAGCTCTTTTAACTTGAGCTTCAACGGCATGCGCCCGGACCACAATAACTGGCTGGTTGATGGCGGCGAAGTCTACGACCGCGGCAGCGGCGGCAAGCTGGATGTTATGCCGTCTCCTGACGTGATTGCCGAGTTCCAGACGCTCAGCAGCAATTACAGCCCGGATTACGGCATCTCCTCAGGCGGCACCGTGACGATGGTCCTCAAATCGGGTACGCACGACTTCCACGGCGGTCTGTGGGAGTTCAACCGCAACGATGTCTTCGACGCGAACAACTACTTTTCCAAGCAAGCCGATCAACCGATCCCTGAGCTGCGCTTGAATATCTTCGGCGGAGAAATTGGCGGCCCGGTCTGGATACCGCATGTTTATAACCAGGAGCGAAAGAAGACGTATTTCTTCTGGAGCGAAGAATGGCGCAAGTTCATTTCAGGCGCCAATCCCAACGCTACCGTCACGGTTCCATCTTCCAATTTCCCTGTAGCCGGCCAGAACCTGCAATATACCGACTATGTGAGCAATAACGCTGCGGTGTTGCCGATCGTGCCGACGACCAATGACCCGGCGAAGCTTGCCCAATACACCGCTGCGGGAGTTTCACCAGGATCTCCGTTCCCCTATACCTGCAGCTCGCCTACGAGCTGTACCTCGACCATCCCTTACCAGCTTTTCGACGCCAACTCCGTCCTGTTCATGGGAACGGGCGCTATTCCTCAACCGAACTTTAACGGTGATCAATATCTTGCTTCGCCGAAGCAGCCGACCGACGTTCGTGAAGATGTAGTTCGCGTCGACCACGACATTAACGACAAGCTGCACCTGATGGGGCACTGGATTCATGACCAGATGTCGCAGACGATCTTCCCGGTAATGTGGAGCGGAGACAGCTACGACACAGTCGGCAATGTATTCCAGAATCCATCGTGGGGTTCGGTCATCAAGCTGAGTCAGATGATCTCCCCGACGGTGCTGAACGAAACATCGCTGAATGTGAACGGGAACACGATCGACATCACCCCGGCAGGCATCTATGCTCAGCCTTCGGGCTGGAGCGCTACCGGCATCTTTACCGGCAACAACGCGTTGAACCGGCTTCCTTCGGTAGCCTTCTCCGGCGTTGGACCGGGCACAACCTACACGACCAACTATTGGCCGTGGCACAACTCCTTCCTCGACTACCAGATTCGCGACGACCTGTCCTGGACCAAGGGCGTGCATTCGCTGAAGTTTGGCGCCGGCTACATGCGCATGGATAAGAACCAGCAGGTGCAGGCCGACACGCAGGGTGACTATACCTTCAACTCCTCGTCCTATTCGCAGGATTCGTATGTGAACTTCCTGCTTGGCTTTGCCAGCGGCTATACCCAGCTGCAGAATCAGTGGGTCGCTCACTGGGTCAACAATACTTACTCCGCCTATGTCATGGATAACTGGCGGGTTCTTCCTGGACTTACGCTCAACCTTGGCGTGCGCTACGATGCTCTGCCGCACGTCTATGAGAAAAACAATCGGACAGCCAACTTTGTGCCTGGGGACTTCAACTATGCCGATGCCCAGGTGCCGAGTGCCAGTGACGGAAGTCTGAATCCGAATGGCCCAGGATTCTCTCAACCGGCAGGCGCGGAGGTCCCGTTCTATCTGAACGGTGTCCAACTGGCGGGTGTGAATGGATTCCCGCGAGGCCTGGTGAACAACTCGTATGGAACGGTCCAGCCGCGTCTGGGCTTTGCCTACGATATTTTTGGAACCGGCAAGACGGTGCTCCGCGGCGGCTACGGATTGTTCTTTGAGCGCGTCCAGGGCAACGACATCTATGGCACAGATACAAATCCGCCGTGGGCGTATCAACCCTCGGCCAACGCCGTTTACTTCACAAACCCGAATACCAATAACCAAACTGGCTCAACCGCTACGCTGCCTACATCGCCGGGCAACTTCAGCGCTCTGAACCTGGATTACCGCAACCCCGCGACGCAGCAGTTCAGTCTCGGCGTGCAGCACGAGTTGGCGCCTTCGACCGTCTTTACCGTGCAGTATGTCGGTATGACGGGATGGAACCAGAACGATGAGCGGGCCATCAATACTCTGCCTTTGACCGACTCGTCGGGCTTAGCCAATCGCGAGGCAGTTGCCGGTGGGGCGAACGCAAACCTGTACAGGATCTATCCTGGATTTGCCAATATCACAAGAACCGAGAATACGACCAACAGCAGTTACCACTCGCTGCAAGCGGCCCTGCGCATGGAGAACAGACATGGGCTAACGGTGCAACTTGCCTATACCTATTCGCATGAGATCGACATCCAAAGTGGCGATCTTACCTCTTCCACGTTATCCGGTTCGGGCGGCCAGCTCTCCGATCCATTCAACCAGGATTACGACCGCGGTTCCGGCCTCTTCGACCGGCGCCATATCTTCAACGCAAACTATATCTATGACTTTCCTTTCTTCCTGCACTCGAGCAACGCCCTGAGCCGGAATCTGCTGGGAGGCTGGCAATTCTCGGGTATCACCGTGGCGGAAGCTGGAACCCCGACCAATGTCAACTATGGAACCGACGTTCTTGGACTGGGAGGCGGCACGACGAACCGTCCGACTCTCAACGGCCATGTGGGCTATCCCAAAAAGCAGCTTGGTTGGTTCAACACGTCGTCGTTTTCCGCACCGGTTGCCGCATGGAACGGTGGCGGCAACCAGGGCTTCGGCGGCGCCGGCAAGGATGCTGTCGTAGGTCCAGGGCTTTTCAACTGGAACCTGAGCCTGTTCAAGGAGTTCCGGATCACGTCAGCTGAAGGTCCACGCTTCCAGCTTCGCGCTGAATCCTATAACACCTTCAATCACACGGAATTCCAGAATGTCAGCACCGGATTCACCAGCAGCAACTTCGGACAGCTGACCTCAACTTACGATCCTCGCGTTCTGCAGTTCGGCGCGAAGTTCCTCTTCTAAACGTTGTAACTTGGCGCAGCGGCGAGCCTCCTGCCGCTGCGCTTTCCTTTTTCAGCGCGGCTGCGACCCTATTTTTGCCATGACCGGATATCCGAATGAATTCCCGACGCCTGTCGGCGGCTCGGATAAACGGCTTCTTCACGCTCTTTGACTGGGAATAAGGCCAATTCTTTCGAGCGGATTTCTTCTTTTTGGTCAGATGTACAAAAAGTTTGGAACTTCCTGAGTCATTCCAAGACACAAAATGCAACAAAATGTTGCCAAACAGCACAGCGCCCAATTTGGCAGACCGATTGCAATCTTGGTGATTGCTTTTTGCGAGTGAGGCTGCTCGATCGCTGTCACTCCATTGAAAAACTTACTGTCTTGCTCGGAGTGTGTTGCCCATGGTGCTCGTAGGCCCTTTACACCGCTTTTCCACCTTGCTTCGCCGTGTCTGTCTTCTGCTGGTTGCAGCTTTCACCGCATCCACACTTCCTGCGCAGACGGTATCCTTCCTCAGCGCCGCCTCGATTGCGGCCAACGGATTTAACAGCGCACAAAGCGTTGCTGTCGATAGCGCGGGCACGCTTTACGTCGCCGACACCTACAACGATCAGATCGTCAAAGTAGCGCCGGACGGGACGAAGAGCGTGCTCAAGACCGGAAGCCTGACGCTCTCGACGCCCTCCGGGGTCGCAGTGGATGCGGCAGGCGATGTGTTTATTGCAGACACCTATAACAGTCGCATTGTGAAAGTCGCGGCGGATGGCTCAACCTCCGTACTCAATCCAGGCGGATTTCAGCTTGATTTCCCAACTGGAATCGCCGCCGATAGCACGGGAAATGTTTATGTGGTCTCGAATGTCTATTCCGGTTCTTCACAGGCTTGTCAGATATTGAAGCTTTCGGCTTCCGGCAATGCTTCTCTGGCCCAATCGGGAAACGTCGTGCTCAATTACTGCACGGATGTCGCCGTCGATGGCCAGGGGAACCTGTACATTATCGATTACCAGCCGGATAGCGCTAATGAAGGCCGTGTGGTTGAAGTCTCGACTAACGGGTCGGCATCGGTTGCAGATATGAACGGGCTTAACCTGGATGCTCCCAACGGGCTGGCAGTCGACGCTGAAGGCAATCTCTACATTGCCGACACGTACAACGGCCATGTGATCGCCATCCCCGCCGGTGGTAAAGCGTATATCGTCCAAACCGGTGAAGAAGAAGAGTATTATGCCTCGAATGTTGCGGCAGCCGGCAATGGAGTGATCTATATCCTGCAGGATCTTTTCCAGGAGAATGTCGATCAGCTGATGAAGACACAGCTGCAGACAGCGGACGCTGGCGGTGCCAATGTGTGTCCGGCCGGGCAGTCGTCGCCAGCTCCATGCAGCCGGACTTTGATGCTGAATTATAGTTTTGGCGTGTCGGCGGACCTCGAAATCCCTCGCTTCTCTAACCCTGAATTCAGCGTGAAGACAAGCACCTGTTCCGGCAGCTTTGTAAGCGGCGATATCTGTCAGATCACTGTCAATTTCGCGCCATCGTCGCCGGGAGCGCGGATGGGAGCGATCGAGCTGGTGGATGCGAACGACGGCAATCCCCTGAACACGTCTTACGTTTCCGGGCTGGGCAGCGCCCCCTCCGTTGGATTTCTTCCCGGAACAGTCGGCGTACTGAATGCGGGCAGCCAAGCATTGACCTTACCCGGTGGAATTGCTGTCGACCAGAAGGGCAACCGCTATATAGCTGATCGCTCCAGCAATCAAGTTTTCGAGATCACAAGCGCGGGCGCCGAGGCTCCGATAAGCACTGGAAGCCTCGCGCTTTCTCAGCCAAACGGGCTAGCGCTCGATGGCGCGAACACTCTGTACATTGCAGACAGCGGCCACAATCGCATGGTTGTGGTCCCTGCAAGCGGCAGCGCATCAGCTCTCAACACGGGCAGCGTGACGCTTCAGCAGCCGCAGAGTGTGGCTGTCGATGGCTCGGGCACCGTCTATGTCGTGAGCACCGGCGACAATCATATTGTCGAAGTAACAGCCGGCGGAAGCGTATCGCTCCTCAATACTGGAAGCATCGTCCTGCAACAGCCGCGTGGCATTGCGCTCGACGCTGAAGGCTCCATCTACATTGCCAACACCGGTGGCAGCAATATCGTCAAGGTGACGGCAAGTGGCAGCGCCTCGGTTCTCAACACAGGCAATGTGACGCTTCAGCAGCCGGAGGGCCTTGCGCTGGATGCGGCGGGAACGCTTTACGTCGCGGATGCCGCCGCGAATCATGTTGTGCAGATTGCCGCGAATGGCGCGGCTTCTATTGCGGGCACAGGCAGCTATACCTTGAGTCAGCCCGGCGCGGTGGCGCTCGATTCGTCGGGCAATCTCGTTGTTGCCGACGCAGGCAAAAGCCGCATTCTCTTTATTGACCGCACCACGCCTCCAGCGCTTACGTTCCCGCAAACGGCTGCAGGTTCCGTAAGCAGCGCGCAGGCCGTAACGCTGACCAACCTGGGCAATGCCAATCTTGTTTTTCCTGGTCTGACGACAGGAGCAAACCCGAGCCTCTCAGCCAATTTTGTTCTCGACGGCTCGAGCAGCTGCCCGCAACTTGATGGCTCGGCTTTTTCCGCGCCATTGAGTCCTGGAAGTGTTTGCTCGCTGGCCATCAGCTTTGCGCCGGAGAGTGTGGGCAGCGTGAGCGGCTCGCTGGTTGTTACGGACAACACGGGGAACAATGCAAACCCGTACGCGGCTCAATCCATCGCGCTTAGCGGCATTTCGACTATCCCATCGGCTGCATTGACACTGACGAGCAGTCTCAACCCATCAGTGTATGGACAGCCGGTCACACTGCAGGCGGCGATTACAGCTGCCGGAAGCGTACCGACCGGCGCTGTTACATTCCGTGATGGCTCGATCGCGCTGGGAACGGCTACGATTGGCGCGAATGGCATCGCTTCGATTGTTACCTCGTTGCTCGGCGTCGGTACGCATAGCATTACCGCGAATTATGCGGGTAGCGCGAACGTGCTCGCTTCTTCGTCACCAGTGTTCGCGCAAATTGTCAACAAGGCTGCCAGCACGGTTGTGCTGTCAACTTCAAATGCAAACCCCAATGTGGGCGATTCGATCACGTTCACGGCCGCGACGGGTTCTACCGCGGGCGTCCCATCTGGAGCGATGCAGTTTCTCGATGGCTCGACGGTGCTGGGCACGGTACTCCTGAATGCTCAGGGAGCCGCGGTGTTTACTGCGACCTCTCTTACAGCCGGCGCACATACCATCTATGCCGTTTACGCCGGAGACGCGAACTTTTTTGGATCGCAGACGACGCTTACTGAACAGGTTAAAGCTGCTGCCGCGCTCTCGCTCACTCTCAATACAAACACACTGACGGTAAAGCAGGGCCAGGCGGGAACGCTGACGGTTACGCTCGTGCCGCCGAGCGGATATGTGGGAACTGTAAATCTCTCCTGCACCGGTCTACCGCAGATAGCTACCTGCAGCTTCAATCCAGGCACCATTAAAGCAAACGGCACGAACGCACCAGGACCTGCGACGCTGACCGTTTATACGGTAGCGGCTGGAACGGAAACAGCAAGCATCGGCCATGCGCAGACGCCGGCTGACCATGCCAGGCTTGCGGGATTCTGGTTTCTACCTGCAGGCATTTTTGGTGTGCTGCTGTTATGGCGACGCCGCAGATGGCAGGCCGCTGGGCATTTGTTCGCACTCCTCGTGCTGCTTGGGTGTGCAATTGGAGTTATGGGTTGTGGGGTGACTTATAACGGGATTGGTTCCACTTCCAACGTCACGATTCAGGCTGCGGACGGGAATGGAATGACAACCTCTACGACGTTTACGCTGCAAATCACGAAGTAAGAAGTTAGGACCAAGCCAAGCCGGAGAGCAGATTTGCCCGCCGGCTTGGCTTGTCTTCAACTCATCAGGCAGGCTGCTGCTGCGTCATGCAGTGCAATGCGCCGAGGCCCCAGATGAAGTCGCCGCAGTGAATGCCGATAATCTGGCGGTCGGGAAAAAGATCGGCGAGGATGCCAAGAGCTTTGCGGTCGTTCGCGTCGTTGAAGGTTGGGACAAGAACGAGGTTGTTGGCGATGTAGAAGTTGCCATAGCTGGCCGGCAGGCGCTGGCCTTCAAAGACAACAGGCGAAGGCATCGGCAGTTCGACGATGCTGAAGGGCTCGCCCTTCAGGTTGCGGGCTGATTTCAGACGGTCGAGATTTTCTGCCAGCGGCAGGTGATTGTCATCACTGGTGTTGGGCTCGGTGACGGTGACGATGGTGTTCTCGCTGACGAAGCGGGTGATGTCGTCGACGTGGCCGTGGGTGTCGTCTCCAGCGATGCCGCGGTTCATCCAGAGAACCTGGTCGATGCCGAGATAGTCGTGGAAGACTTTTTCCAGCTGCTCGCGGCTGATGCCGGGGTTGCGCTGCTGGACATCGCTGAGCAGGCATTCTTCTGTCGTGATGAGCGTGCCTCTGCCGTTCACGTCTATCGATCCGCCTTCGAGGACGACACGGTGGTCTCCGATCATTGGAGTCCATTGTTGCAGGCGTAGCTCTTTGGCGACGTGGTCGGGGACTTCGTTGTCGAGCTGCCAGTTGTCGTACTTGGCCCAGGCGTTGAACTTCCAATTGGTAATGGCGAGCGAATTTTCGTTCTTCACGAAGATTGGTCCGGAGTCGCGCGTCCAAACGCGGTCAGTGGGCCACTGATGGAAGTAGACGTTC
>Ga0206844_10115_pt1 | contig 27801 bp, 22 predicted proteins | sample Alteio_BWOrgCont_22_FD_152907 | JGI IMG/M metagenome (GOLD analysis project Ga0206844, IMG submission 152907) | Enriched cells from forest soil in Barre Woods Harvard Forest LTER site, Petersham, Massachusetts, United States -... | ecosystem: Environmental > Terrestrial > Soil > Temperate forest >...
CCGTCTACCTAACGATGCTCATGCGCTCTCTTACCGCTCTTATTACCTTGTTACAAGAGCATCAGTTAGATTCGGACTTCTCCAAAGCAGAAATCCGGGCACTGGCTAAGTATCCGGGGAAGTATGATACATCAAGATGTTTGCGTTCTGTCAGGGAGCTCAAAGAACAAACAGGAAGTATTCCTGCATTGCGTATGTACAAAAGAATCAAAGCCATCCTCTTTATTCAGGACTTGCTTTCCAAGGCAACACTACAATATTCAGTTTTATTGGATACCCATTACTTTCAGCTACAGTCAATTGAACGGGAGTCAAAGCGCTATGATATATCTCAAATGGATAGAAGGTCATTGCCGACAACAGGGAATCTCCACTTTCATGACATGATCTACACATTTCTATATTCACATGAGTTCCATGATGGAAAAATCAGTGAGTACAATAGAAGAGATATAGCTCAACATTATTCCACTCTCTTAGCCTATTACGCAGCTTTTAACAGGAATATTAAGCATACTCAAGAGTGGTATGATTTTCTTTGCATTTAAAGCTATATCCTTTTTGGAACCAACCTTGATGTTGCTGGTCTACAGTCACTGTACAAGGGTTAATTCAATTGCTGCCACTGCCTCAAATATTTTTTCAAAAGAACTTTTCTGTTTTTTGATAATTGTTTTGATAATTTTCTCATGTTTCCATTTCAGTTCTGGATATTTTATTGCCAGGCTGTCAATCAATTCCCGTTTATTATTACAACCCTTCTCCAAATCTTCAAGAGTGTACGAGTGAACAGTTATGCCGTGCTTTTTTGCCAATTTATTAATCTCGCGCACCAGCGCATCCAACGCCGGAGAAGTCCGTGCAGGGTGAGGCATTTTCAAGGCAAGACTTGTAGGTTGATATTCTACAATGAGTTGATTGATTGCACTGAGTATTTTTTGCAATTTCTTATCAGACCATTCGCGCTTAAATTCTTTCAACCCCCACACTGCCAAACCTCTCTGAGACATACCAGCATAGCCAAGCATCCTTGTGCCGGGACTAATCCCAATAATCTTCATCACCGTCATATTCTGAATATGATTTGTTTGGCCCATATTGTTGAATAAGGCTATTGAATAATGCTCCCCGTGTCTTTCTGATTTTTTCATTAGGGATGGCGAGGACTTTTGCTAACACTTCGTAAATAATATCTTTAGGATACTTTTGACAAACAGTGACATAGAATGCAAGGGCCTGCCAGTCATTCAAGGCTTTGGCTAACTCTTTAGCCATATTTTGTTGTTCTTTTGGTGATAGGATGTTCATAGTTTTAGGTTTACTTAGGTTGGTAATTGCATCGTTATCGTTATATTTATTTAAGATAAATATCTCGATAACGATAGAGGGTTCACTAACTGGTTTCTTCTTTGATTTTTTCATTTTTCATGTTCCAGAACAGTTTTTTTCTCTCCACTACCCAGGCTCTTGTAGTGACGAATGAGTCAAAATACAATTCATGTGAAGTGGTTTGGTACAGCGAAGCCAGGGCATCGAGCATATCTTGGTCAGGCCTGATGAGGCCCCGTTCCAGCTTTGATATTTTGGTAGGATGTACGTTTAGAATCCATGCTACTTCCTTCTGGGTGAGATTAAAAAGCAGTCTGAAATATTTTAATCTGTTTGGAAAATATCGACCTGTTTTTTTCTCCATAAATACAGGATAGAAAAATCAAGAGGATTGCACAGGACTGGTAAAGTTGCTGAATTCAGCAATTTGTGTGGAAAACTCCTGTCGGAAATTATTTTTTGAACTTTTACGACCTGTTTTTCTATACATGTCTTAAAAATATCAATGACAAGAGATTCATGTAAGGGAGATTATTATATCGGAAACGGTAAACTCCCTTTTCAAAAAAAATTGTGGAATGTTTCGACCTGAACATTCCCCGTTTTTAAAATAGCAAGAATAAAAAAAGCGCGTAACCCACCAGATTGTCTGCCTGGGCAGACAAAATGCTCTTAATATGTGGATAACTGAGGGTATGCTTCAAAAAAATTGCACAAAAAAATAAAGCGGGCGCACAGCACGGCTCTAATTTTCACATCTGTATATACGAATCAACTTTTATTTTTGGCGCATTAATAATATACTGACTATCAAATAATTTTTTAGATATTTGCAAGTGTTGTATCAGAAACAAATAATTTTAGCGCATAAAAATTTACTGAATTGTACGACGGCAAATTTAATCAGATTTTAGAAGTAATTATTAATTCCCAAGATCACGATACTTGTCTTGCAATTTCAAAAGTGATTAAGAAACAGTGTGAAGCGTGGTACTTTTGCGTTACCTTCAATGAATCTAAATCCGTTCGCAAGGGGCCGGTTCTTTCAAGGGACATATTAATTTATCAAACAGCCTATGCCTCCGATATTGTTATTTTTAAAGAAGCAATAAGGCGGATATGCTTTCATTTCAGCTTATTTGCTGTAGGGGCAGATGTTAGATTTTCTGATAGAGGGTCAGAACCAGAAAATGATTTACGAAAGTCTTTTTAGATTCTCGGCGTTATGGTATAGTGTTTACGTGACCAAGAATTTTGATACCTGGAACAACCGTAAAAAGATGATCCAGGAAACCGGAGAAAATAAATTTTACCACCCTCGTGAAATATGGTGGTGTTCTTTGGGCGTGAATGTAGGATACGAACAAGATGGAACGAGCAAGGACTTTCAAAGGCCAGTATTAGTGCTCAAGGGATTCAGCAAGAAAGTGTGTATTGTTGTACCTCTTACCACATCACAAAAAACCAATCCATTTCACGTTCCCGTCGGAGTCATTGACGGCAAACAAGCTTTTGTCATTACTTCACAAGTCCGTCTAGTTGATACTAAAAGGTTTAGTAACAAACTAACTATTATTGAAAGGAAAACCTTTGAAACCATAAGAAAAGCCGTCAAAGACTTGCTGTAACGGCTTTCCCATTTTTTTGTTCTCCCTCGTTAGAGGGCGAGCCCGAAGGCATTTGTATTGCTAGTGTAGCAAAACCAACAATAGAAGTCAAGCAACCAGAGAGAGCAAATACTGAATGTCTTCAAAATACTGGGTAATGTCACAAATTGCCTTTTCCCAGGCAAAAGTTCGAAAGTCGTCTCTGTATGCCCGCAATAAGAGACAAGAAGGGTCAGAATCACTATTTTGACTTTGTAAAGTATGGATATTTTTTGGTTCGAATGTGTCATTTAGCTGCGGAACCCAAAATGCCATAAATTCATAGGCTAAAGTGTATTCCGGCTTTATATTTTCAGCATTTAATTCTAAGTTCGAAAAAATCTTGCTCAAAAGCAATCTCTGGTCTTGAACAGTGGCCTTCGGGCTTGTATAGATTTCTTCTGCGTGTGTCGCTAATTCATGCAGAGCATATCCTACTTGATAATATCGTGGATCAATGGCACCATTCTTTTCCAATTGCGCCTCAGCTTCGGAAAGTTCAGCCTCATACTGGAGCTTCTTTTTCTCATAAAATTCAACTGATATTTTGCCGTCTATCTTATCCTCATAAATAGCCTCAAGGCGTTTATTGGCAATATCAACGCTTTTTTGAAAATCGGGAACCGCATTAACATTTTCTTCAATTTTCACATCATTGGAAAGTTTACAGGCACTTTCAACAATAGCAAGAACCACATTGCTCTTAGGAGCAATCTTTTGAAAGAAAGGGCTTAACAAACTTTCCACATGTTCCTGTCTCCAAAACTTCCGCAAAGCACAATCTTTGTACCCGTTACAATGTCCATACCAATTGCCTTTTTGAAGTTCCCAAGTAATGGTACCTTGACAGCCTTCACACCTGATTTTGCCTTTAAAGGTAGGCAGGTGTTTCCTATATCGCGGCTGTTTCATTTTTCGCTGTAGGCGTGTCTGAACTGCATCAAAAAGGCTCTTAGGGATAAGCGGCTCATGATTTCCCTTGTAGAGTTGTCCATGCCACAGTATTTTTCCGTGATAATAGGGAGAGGAAAGAAGCGAGTACATTCGAGCCTTTGTAACTTTCTTGTTTTTCCAATTCCGCAGACCAAGCACATACATCTTTTCAGTTACCGCGGTCAATGAATAATTACCTGTGGCATAGAGTTCAAATGCCAGCCGAGCCAGTGACCCCTTTGTACTGTCAATAATTTGTGTTTTGTGTCCTTTTTCTCCTACAGTTATGTACCCAATTTTAGGACGTGCGGGAAGCCACCCTTGGGAAAGCTTTTCTTTTTGTCCTTTGCGGACTTCTTCAGAAAGGTTATTTGTGTAGTAAGATGCCGCTGCAACTTTCACGTCCCAAATGAAGCGCTCATGTGCCGGAGTGTTACCTCGTAGTACAAAATTCTCTTTCACAAAGTGAACGGCTCTCGTTTCTTTCTCTGCGAGCCAGTCATCTATGCGGGTTGCATCTTTTCCATTACGGAGGAGACGGTCAGTTTTTTCACAACAAATAATATCAACTGCATTCTTTTCAATGAAGGTCAACATTTCCTTGAATACTTTCCGTACTTGGTGTTTGCTTGCCGTTTCAGCCACTCGGAAGACACGCTCAATTGTATAGCTTTTAGCCTGGGCATACTGAGTAAGCATCTTTTTTTGAGCTGCTAAAGAATAGCCTGAAATTTCTTGGTCTTTGGTTGAAACTCGACAGAGAAGAATTGTTTTCATATATATGATATGCAGCTTATTGATAATCCTTTCGCATTATACTAGCCCTCGGTATCTTCGTCAATTCTGCGATAAACTGTAGATAAGGTCATAAAAAACTCTGTTAGGTCATGGAGCGTCAGTTCAGCTTGTTCAATGGTAAGTTCTTTCCCATATTCACGCAATATGGTTTCCTGAAATTGTTTCGCCAAACTTTTAAATTTTTCAGTATTTGTTGCCACATACTGATTGTATGTATTGAGGTCAGGTAATGTAACGGGGGATTTCATGCCAAATTCAGCAACTTTCCCTCCGTTATATATTTTCCTGCTTTCATCTATCATATTCATTATGAATGAATATGAACAACAAATACATACCCCAATAGGAGTGACCAATTATAGGAAACCAATCCCGTTTTATATCAAAGACCAGGACAGATTAGGCCACATCTACTGCATAGGAAAAACCGGGGTTGGCAAAAGTACCTTGTTAGAGAATATGGCAATTTCAGATATTCAAAAGGGCAAAGGATTGTGTATCATTGACCCTCATGGAGATATAGTGGAAGATATTTTGCACTACATACCAGAGGAACGAATCAAAGATGTCGTTTACTTCAATCCTTCCGATATTGCTCACTCTATTGCTTTTAACCCTTTGCGGAGCATCCACCCCGACCATCAGCATTTGGTAGCGTCAGGATTGATTTCAACATTCAAGAAAATATGGTCAGAGAGTTGGGGGCCGCGCATGGAATATATTTTGCGGTTTTCCCTCTTGACACTTTTGGAATACCGTCATGCGACTTTGCTTGATATACAGCCCTTACTCACTGACCAGTATTTCAGAAATGGAATACTTATGCGAATCAAGAACAGGCATATTCAAGAGTTTTGGCGCAATGAATTTGAAAAATATCCGCCTGCATTGAAAGCGGAAGCCATTGCCCCTATTTTAAATAAAATAGGATTATTCAGAGCGAGTATACCACTTCGTAATATCGTAGGCCAGAAAGTATCAAGCTTTACTTTTCAAGATGTAATGGATAACGGCAAGATATTCGTTGCCAACCTTTCCAAAGGAAAATTAGGAGAAGATACAACGGCTTTGTTAGGCTCAATGCTTATAACAAGCATTCACCTTTCAGCTTTATATCGAGCTATTCAAAAGGAAGAAGAAAGACGACCTTTTTATCTGTATGTGGACGAAATGCACACATTCATAACTGACTCATTTGCAGATATTTTGGCAGAGGCACGTAAATACAAATTATCCTTATTTCTTGCACACCAATATATTGACCAATTGCCAGAAAATATCCGCTCCTCGATATTCGGCAATGTCGGGACAATGATTGCTTTTAGAATAGGTAGTACAGATGCAGAAGTGCTTGAAAAAGAGTTTTATCCAGTATTCAAGAAAATGGACTTTATCAATTTGCCCAAGTATTCCATTTATCTAAAACTTATGATTGATGGAGCTACTTCACAGCCATTTAGTGCAGATACATTACCGCTAACAGAATGTTATAAATCATTTAAGAATGAAGTTATTACTGCTTCAAGAGAAACACATACCAAGCCGAGGAAAGAAGTCGAGAATGATATTTTTGATGGAAATAGCATTCCCGAATTTGATAGAGCAAAGACACTATTTTAAGCCAAATGAATATACGGTTTTCTTACCCTAACTTTTTTAATTTGATGATAACATCCCGGTGTCGTGTTGTATATCTTAAAAGGCAGAATATAAATACTGATTTCATAAAAGAGCCCAACAGCCATACTAATATGATGCAGAGGGCGATATTATTGTGTTCCAGTATGTGGTACGCATGAAAGAGAAAGTAGTAGAGCATTAAGAAATGTACAATTGAGTTGTAATAAATCTTAGGTTCAAATTTTTGCTCAGAGGTTTCGAGTAATTTATCAACCAGACTTTTATAATCCCATTTATTAACAGGATTGATGTATTTTAGGATATAAATATCAAACCAGTTCGTAGTATGATATTCCAACGCAAAAACAAATCTTCCAAGTAATTTTCCAACTAGTTTGTAAATTCCTTTGAAGATTATTTTCCATACCACAAAGAGCGCATTGTCGAAAATGTGCCATAGAATAAAAAAAAGGCTTATACAATAAAAGCCATATCCGACGAATAAAAATCCCCCAATCGCCTTAAATGAGAGAGGGTCAATTAAATAATATTTGCCATGCAATTTTTGAAAAAGATCGGCAGTTAGACCGGCAACCAATAAGATACGCAATAAGAACAGCAGGTTTCGTTCACGCTGTGCTCTGCTGATATTTGTTATTTTGTCTATGAATTCCCACATACTATCTTTTTTTAAGTTTTTTCATCTTGGCGTTTCTCCTCCGTTTCATTTTCTTTCGAAATTCCCTTACTTTAGGGCTTTTTATTCCTATCCGGTAGGCTGTATAAATGACTATCCCGCCGAAGAGACAGCAAAAAATTTTCCACAGTATAGTTTCATGTTCCATACTCCCTCCATTTCTTACTTCGCTGGTGCAACTGGACTGGTGCATGGAATTGTAGTAGCATACTGACCTGCGATTTCATTGCGGCGTTCAAGGATGTTTGGAGTTGGTCAGATTCAAGAATCTCGATTTCATTTTTTCTGTTTGCCATTGTGTTATATTTAAAGTTAAAAAATAAGGTACTCCTTCCATGAAACTCTTATTTTCTGACTCCAACTGCACAAATACTATTTACTTTTTGAAACAGAAAATCCGAGCCTTCCCCTTTGACTTAGGGAGCCCGGATGTTATACTGGTTGAGGAAGTAAAGGCGTCTAAAACATTTACTTCCAGTGCCTTATAAGTCAAGGCTCATTTATCAAGGACATAGCATCTAACTGCTATGTCCTTACTCTAACAGTTGTCGATGTAAGATAATTTCAATATTGTTTATAACACCTAATAAAACCACCCATCCAATCAAGTTCGTCAAAAAATATTACAAGCTATAATTTTAGTTACAGGACGTAAAGATGCCTTAATTATAAAAATTTGACCTATTTGTTTCTTAATATCTTTCAAAAATGTCCCATACGTAAGAAAAGTTAAATATTGTTAATTTTTAAATCTTGAAAAATTTCATTAATCGACAATAGTTCCAGTTCCCCCGAAACTATTGTCGATTCAATCTCTCATTCGCTTTTAAATAGATATTATTCGCTGGACATCAACTTATTCAAACATAGTAATCGTCCCTTTGAAATAGCTTTGTTTCCCGTTGTAGTCTGTTATTGTTATGAGGTAAATATAAACGCCTTGTTGCACGAACTGGCCTTGAAAAGTACCATCCCAGGCTTTGCCTGAAACAGTGTTGTACAACAACTCGCCCCAGCGGTTATAAATCTTCATGTCATAGCTCTTGATATACGAACCTATCGGCCCAAAATAATCGTTAAGACCGTCCTGATTATAAGGGGTGAAGCTATTAGGGATGAACACCGTTGCATCCTGGTGGACGCAGACCACTGTGGAGCGACTCAATTGGTTGTACTGGCCAGGGTTTTCAATCGCTTCCACCTGGTAGCAGAAATTAATGACGCTATCCCCCAATTTGCTATCTGTAAAAGCCCCCCTCTCCTTAAGGAGAGGGGCCGGGGGTGAGGTTGTTCCAATCAATTGCCATCCCGTACTGTCACTGTTTTCATATACGTTGTACCCTTGTACACCATCATACCAATCCTGGTAACTGTTCCATGTCAACTGGTTATAGCCCTGTTGATTGGTGGCGCTAAGGATAATGATACAGCCCTGGTTGCTGCCGTCGCTTTGGTTGCCGCAATGGTCGCGGGCGAAGACATAATAGCAATCTCCTTCATCCGCCAAGCCCCCGGCCCCTAAAGGGGGGACGTTGATGTGATTGCTGTCAATATAACTTAGGTTTGTTGTGCTGTCCACAAATGTCATGGTGCCAGAGGTTGGGGATTTACGGAAAATAAAATAATTTTTGACATCATAAGATGGCGATGGTGTCCAGGAAATGGTGGCGGCTTTATTGGGACTGGATACGGTAACCGTCTTGATATAAACCTTTTGCGGGGGGATGTTGTTTGTGGCCCTTGCGCTGTCAATGTTGGATGCAGAAATGATTGTATCATTTACGGAATCAATGGCTTTGATAAGGTATTGATAAACATTTTGACAGATAACGGCCGTGTCCTTAAAAGAAAACACATTGTTGGCCACCGTATCTATCAGAACACCATTGCGGTACACCAGGTATTTTTGCACCATCCAGCCTGCATAGCCGTTCCATGACAGTTCGTTAAACCCGTTGCCGGCAGAGGCTTTAAGCTGCATGGTTTCATGGTAAATGGTAAAATTCCCAAAGTTCCCGCAACTGTCCACAGGCTGAATTTTATAATAATAAGGCTGATCGTACGTATCCAAACCCGTATCAATCAAAGAAGTACCAGGCCAATGATCAATGACCAATGACCAATAAAGTCCATCCTCACTTCGGTAAATATTATAACCCGCTAATTCCTTATCAAACGCCGGGTTCCAATCAAGTAAAATCCTTCCATCCTGAATTCCTGTTCTGACAACTGTCGCAAGCAAAATCGGCTCCGTCACTGGCCTTACCGTATCAAAACTTTTCACGGTAATGGAATCCGAAAATGATATTTCTCCATTGGCCAGTATGGCCTGTATTTGATAGGTAAAGTTGTGGTTGCAAACAACATTTGAATCATAATAGGCAGAATCAAGCCCGGCACTGTTTACCAGGTATTGTGGCCCGCCGTCTTCTGATTTATAAACGGAATAGTTCTTGACCGGGATGCCCATATAGTTGGTCCAGTTCAGTTGCTCTTCCAGGTTGTTGTTCTGCACGGTAAGCAATACCGTGCGATGGATATTGGAGTTAATCCCCACATCACAAACATTGTAAGTAACGATATAATATTTATAAGCATCCTGGATGGTATTGATATTCTCCTGTATATAATTGGTATCGTTGAGGTTGGTAATGTTTTGCAGCAACGCATATTTGCCGTTGGCAGTGTTATAAGAATAAACATAATAGCCCCTTGCATTGGTATCGTTGAGGGCAGCCCTTTTCCATTGGATATAGATTTCGCCGTGGGTTTCGTCTGATTTTAAGACAGTTGCATAGACCAGTTGGGCGCTGTCAGCCAATGGGATGAGGCGGGGGATAATACCCAAAGTATCTGAATAACTTACATAGCCTGATTTGCTGTCTATTGCCTCCGTTTTATAATAATACTGCTGCCCCAATGTTACATTATTGTCTATGAACATTGTGGTAGAAGCATTTACAGAACCGATGCTTGTAAAATTAACCCCATCTGTTGAGCGGAGTATGCTATAACTACTTACACCGTTTGGCAATCCTGTAAACTTCGTCCAATGTACCTGTACCTGCGGGGTGCAATACAAAGAGTAGAGACTTAACAGCATTAGACTATCTGTTTGTGAGGGTTTTGAGCGGTTTGATGTATTGCAGGAATCTATAGCAATCACTGAATAACTGTAAATGTTGCTTTTGACATTTACATGGGTGTCAATATAAACGCTGTCATAAATAACGGTATCAATCAGCACCGGAGCGCTACGGTTTGTGCTTCTCCATATCTCAAAATATTTCTCAATACTTTTTGGGTTCCATTGCCAGCTTAGTTTTACAGTTTGGTTAGGCAATACGGTCACATAGTAAAATTCAGGAGCAATGGGTTTTACAGTATCAAAAGGGGTTAAAGTAATGGAATCGGAAAGGGTAACTTCGTTTCCTGATTTTTCTTTGCCTTCAATTTTGTACGTAATGGCCTGACTGCATTTTACATTGCTGTTAAAATAATCAGTGTCTTCCGGATTTACCCTACCCAAAGTATCCCATTTGCCAGATTGATTTAAAGTTAAAATCGCATAGTCAGTAAGCCCGTATCCTTTGAAAGGACTCCAGTACAGGCTGTCAGACATTTGTACTCCATTGCCCTGTAGTTTAATAAGGCAAAATGTATCACTCGGGGTAGCGTTGAGGCAGGAATCAATTGCTATCACCGTGTAGCACAAATTATTTTTCGCGGTATTTACGCCATTGTCAATGTAGGCAAGTAATGCCCCGGGTTTGGTGAAAAGAATTGTCCCTACCGTGCCCCAGTTGCCATCAACCGAATGCTGAATGGCAAATTCATAAGTATCAAGGCTGTCTGAGCCAATAAAATTGATCTCCGCCGAATTGCCACTGAGAACACTCGCATTTTGCATAATCGGCGGGTCAGGCGGGATAGTATCCAGGGCTTTTCTTCCCATGGTATCAGACCACGAAATTTCGCCGGAATTATACCCAACCGCCTGTATCCTGTAACGTTCTATATGATTACAGGGAGCGGGGAAAAACCTGGTAAATGTATCAACGCCCAGAACCGAATCTATTGGTTGAAAATTGTTCCCAATCAATTTTTCAACAACATAATATTCAACCTTAAATCCCTGATAAGGCGTCCAGTTCAGTTTGTGAAGCAGTTCTCCGATACTGACGGTAAGGGTCATAGTTTTGTTTATCAATGACTTTGCAGATTTGGCAGGACATGAATCCGTTGCGACCAAAGAATAATATTCATCTGCCGTTTGGGTATTAACCCCTGTATGCACAAAGCTATCCTGCCCTGCCGGAATATGGCCTTGCAAAAGACTGAAATTGATACCATCAGGCGCATAGTACAGGTCGTTATATGTAACATGGGTATTATTGTTTTTCCAACGTATAATAACGATGCCATTGGTTGTTGAAGTGACTGTTTTGGTTACCGTTATGATCTGTGGGGTGTCCCTGAAATAAGTTTCATAAGGTATGGCCATAACACTGTCTGAATAGCTTACCTGACTGTCATTGAGAAAACTGGCGATCCTATAGTTTACAGGTTTGTTGCACTTGATATAAGTGCTATCAGTATATGCAGAATCCGTTTTGGAAATATAGCCAAGGGTTATCCATTTTTGTGTCAGAGTGTCGTAGCGCTGCACGGCCTGGGAATCAATGGCTTCCCCTTTGTATTTTGCCCATGTTAGGGATACCCGTAAGTCTCCGCCTAATCCTTTTAGCAAAGCTGGGCTTTGCTTACCGGAAGTATCCGTGATTTGCCCGCAAGGGCTGGAGCCAACTATTTCATAAGAGAACCTGTGATTATTGGCTGAAACAGTTTTATCTGTGTAGGTATATAGGTTTGTATTATTCCTTGAAACCGTGCCTATCTTGATATATGCACCGCTATCTTCTGATCTGAGGATGGTATAGGTTGAAACATCCCCCGAATCACTACCCCTGAATATCAGGTTTATTCCTCCATAGCTTATGACGGTAGCATTAAGAATTAGAGGCGGGCCGGGGTTGCTGTCCACGCTCACCTTAAAAGTATCATCTACCATGCAGCCATTGTTATAAGCAGATTGTAAAAGGTATTTGGTTGTAAGTTTTGGCGAAACCACAAAAGTGTCCGAAGAATCTTTTGCCGCACTGCCTGGCTGCCACAGATAATGTTGGCCGCCTGATGCACGGAGGGTGGCTGTGGCTCCTTTGCATATCATAGTATCCAAGGAGAAGATGATAGGCGAAGGCAGAATGGTGATTTTATGAAAAGCCGTATCGGTATCCGTACCATTTGATGAGATAAGTCTCACAGTATAGGACCCCGGCTTTAGGTAGATATGTGTTGGGTTTTGTGTGGATGCCTTGTTTAGTTTTGATGTGGAATCCCCGAAGTTCCATGCCCAGGAGGTAGGGTACTGGTAAGTAGAGTCTGAGAATTTGATGGGGTTTTCCGCACACCTGCCCTGCCAGCCAAAGCCAGCCAAAAAAGGAGGGCAGTAGGAAGATACCATTGCTGTTAGGCTTGTAACTTTCATGCCGGAGTCCACATCCATATTGTACTGCGTTTGGTGTACGGGAAAAGATAGGGCCGAAAGGGTATAGGACCTATAAATGATACTATCTATGTCGAACCCACAATTGTTGGTATTGCCGGTTGAATCTGCCCTGATAATACACGTGGCAACACTGCCAGAGGGGAAAGCATTTCCCAACAAAGCCACACCGTGCTTTTCTTCTACAATACAGCCATTGTAGATATAATCATCAAAACCACTTTCAGCTATTCGAGGATATATCCTAAGATATTTAAGAACGCCATTGAGGTTGATTGTGCCGAAACCATATTCCTGGGTGCTGTTAATATTAGGTACTGTATAATCGGTTATATAAAACCCTTTAAGGGCGGCGCTGTATAAAAACCCTTCTGCGTTGTCTAGATATTCGCCGCTACCATAAGATTTGCTCCATTGGTATTTGCCATTTGAATCCAGCTTTACCATGCACATAGCCTTTTGATCCCCAGGATGCACCAAGTGTGCCCCGTCTTCTGTATAGCCATAAGCATAGATACTCTTGTCTGGCAGCACAGCAAGCTGATAAAATTCATCCGGTTCATTGTGAACCAGCGTGTCACCATAGATCTTTGCCCATTTCAGGTTGCCACTTTCATCAATTTTCAGGAAAATTGTGCCCGAAGTTCCATTTACAGAGTCATGCTCACACCATCCCATGATAACATATCCACCACCGGGATAATTGCCAATCCTGTAGCTTTGCAAAAGGTCATAGCCTGTATAACCGGTATATAGGTTCGACCATACCAGGTTGCCGTTATTATCTAACTTAAGGGCAAGTAAATTATTTGGGCCACCAGCGGTTTGCATGCCTCCAGTAACAAGAAGTCCTCCATTGGGGTCATTTATTATATCATAAGGGTATTCTGCGTTGGCGGAATCCCCATAAGTCCTATTCCAAATTATTTTTCCATTTTTGTCAATCTTTACGATGCTTAAATAAGCCGTCTCAGTGCTTAAATAAGGATTGTAAATGTTGGGAGTTTGCCCACAAAAAACAAAATTGGAATCTGGGGTAATGATAATCTTTCCTTCATAGCCTGTATACAAGCCTCCGTTTTCATATTTCTTGAGCCATCGGGGTCTACCAAGACTGTCGGTGCGGCAAACCATAAAAATATCGCTGTCATCTTGTCCCACCATCATGAAGCCCTTGTCTGCAAGCTGGACAAAAGAATTGGCGAAAAAGCCATCCTTTGTTTCTGAGTTATAGATGACAGACTGAAAATAAGCAACTTTCTGGGCCCGCAATCCCGCAGGGACATACATGAAAAACATCATGCTAAAACAATAGAGCAGCGATTTTCCAAGTCCTGGCATATGGAATATAGCAATTACTGGATACAAATATACGAATTTTTGAAGATTATTTAAGCAAAAAACCTTGCAGGATTGGATGTCCTGCAAGGTTTGGAATCGTTAAATGATCATCTGGGCTGAGTACCTTATACAAGATTAATATTTACTGATCTTTGTTACAGGGTAGGCCACGCCATTTGCACTAACTATTTTTATGAAATACATTCCTGGTTTTATGCCCGAAATATTAAGTTCATATTGGTTATTTCCATCATTGATATTAACATCCGAACAGGATACCTCCCTGCCTTCCATATCAATGATCTTGATGATGCCGGCAGAAGGCACCTGTGCACTTACCTGAACGGTAAGGTTACTTCCGGCAGGATTAGGATATACGTTGAGGGTATTTGATCCTGCCTCGGTGTCAGTGCTACGCAAATTATTATTTCTCACTTCTGGGGATGAAACCGGACCGGTGCCCGAGCCACATACATCAAAAACCCCGCCGCAAAGGTCATATTTAGTCACTGATACTGATTGGATATTGCTATAACCTGTGCTGCTGTACTCTACATTTGTGTTATTGAAAACATCAAAACCCGGATCGGTAACAATTGACGGGAGGTAATCAGCTGAACAGCTACCCAATACCAGCGAAGTTTCTACTGACCTTAGGTTTACTTGCAGGAAGGGATAGGAATTATTAATAGTATTATCGTAAGTAAATCCTACAATGAAATAGCCATACGTACTGTTGTTAAAGACAGAGCAACCATAATCCGTAGCCCCATCGCCATAGGTTTTGCCTGCCGACAATGTCCATGTGGATGGATTTATATCAAGAGCCACTGTATATAATGCTGAACCATCATAATCTGAACCCGTGAGAATGTAGTCTCCAGAGCCATTTATTACTAGGCCATATAGGTCCATCAGGCCGCTTGGTGGGTCTATTTCTTTAATAAAATTTTGAGTAGGATTACCACTTCCTGGGTTTGTAAGACCCAAAAGAAATCCGTTCCTAAAGGTAGCGCCGCTTCTGCCTGTATCGCTGTTGTCAAATGTGCCTGCCACAATAATATTTGTGCCGTCATATACAATTGCATTAGCAGAATTGACAGAATGGTAGCCAATCGGAAATAGAAGCGAATAAGGCGGATAAGAAGCAGGCGGTTTTGAAATTACGTAATCCCAATCCTTGGTTGGAGATGTTGGACTGGATGTTCCTCGATCAAAGTGGATGATCAATGCGCCATAGAAATCAGTGTCCGTGGTATTGCCATAGCCCGTAGTACCACATATCGCATAACCTCCGGTTCCAGTTGCTGCGATGCCCCTTATATAGGCCCGAAGTTGTGTGAAATTAAAATAATGGGCTTGAGGCGGTTTTACCCGTATAGAATAAACTTCATGATATTGAATATTTCCTGTACTGGATACCCTCAAAATATCTATGTCGTCAGGGCCACCGGGGTAAAATGGGGTTGGAGATGCCACAGCGACAATGTTTCCATCTGATGTCTCGGTTACTACTATATTCCCCCCTATCAGATCTATTGACGTCTGTTTATAATAGTTCTGCCATATTAGGGAACCAGTGGAACTGATCCGCATAAGAAAGATGACACTTGAGCCGCTGTTAAGGTCCATAAGTCCTGCCACTATAATATCCCCATTGGCTGCCACCTTTACAGCCTTAGCATCATCACCATTAGAATAAGGGCCAGTTTGATTTATCCAAAAATCCTTCGAGAAATTAGTTTGGCCATTCGGTGCCGTACTTGTAAGCACTATCTCCTCACGGCCGTTTGCATAAACATGGTTAGCGGTGATAATATTGCGACTGGCATCCTGATCAGCTTGCATGGTTTCATAGGTGGTTTGGGGCGCTACTATATAATTGTAATTATCTAGTGTGGCTGAATAATAGGTTTGCCCAGAAGGTGTTTCATCCGGGCAGCCCCCGCAGATATCCTCCATATTTTCGCAGATGCCATTTACAATAGTCGTGATGCTCGTGGCAGTTGACTGAGTTTGAACCGTTGAAGATAAAGGCACTGAATCATTCTCATCAGCCAAAAATGTCAGCATGTAAGAAGAACTACACCCAAAATAACTTTGAGAATTACCGTTTATATCTACGGCCAGTTCGTACGGTTCCGTATTAGAACTTGTATATTCGTTGGATATCCCCGCAGCAACAACTCCAGCAATTTGCGGGTACACCAAAAATCCCTTGTCAATGGCGCCAGAACTCCCTGACCCATAGACCTGAGAGAATATCGTGGATCCATATCCGGATGGGAATTCTGCTATCAGGGTTTTATAACTGCCATTACTGCCGCTTTTTACCCAACCCGTTATATATGAATTTGCGCTCCCCGGATCTGTACAAACGCTGTTGAATCTCACAAAATCGCCGGTTGCCCCTTGGAATGTAGGAATAGCACTTGTACCAGTGATCCTGCGGCCAGTAGAATCAAGGGTAAAAATAAAGCCGTTTTCATAAGTAGCACTTGCTCCGAACTGGTCTGCATCTGTAGTATATCCCACAATATGAAATAGATGTGCAGGGTCTTCAATAACGCCATTGGCATAAGAGGAAGACCGGTCACCTGACATGGTTAGATCATACGTACTGCGAAAGGACCTATATGTATAAGACCAGTTTAAGGTTGAAGAGGAACCGCCGCTATAACCCTGGTCAAACATCATGGCCATCGCCTGAACATAATCTAAAGTAGGGCCATATCCGGAACTTCCTGCCAATACAAAGCCATTATCTGTAGTTGCTGTTATACCGTTTATAGTAGGAAAAGATTCAGTGGTGTTGCCCAGGTTCGTAACATTGCGGTCTTCATAATATTCCATGGCTCCGACGGCCGTCATGCGCACAATGATAATATCATCATTTCCTGTCAAGGTGGAGCTGGCAACTACAATATCCTGGTTTTTAGCAACTGTAACCACTACATGATTTGTAACAGGAGTGTTGGCCTGAAAATAATAATTGCACCAGGAAACAGTGCCCCCGGAAGTTTGCCGCATGACAAACAAGACGGTATAAGGAACACCTAACTGTACTATAACAATGTTGCCCGCCGTAATGATATCGCCCGTGTGGTAGTCCCTTTTCACGGCATAAGTATTTTCAGTGCCGTTTATAGTAACCCCCGAAATAGAGTTAATAACTCCGTTCGTGTGCACATTGGCCCAGAAAACTGAATTGGAACCTGCCATTACCGAAGTACTAGGAATGTAAACATTCGCATTTGAAGAATCAAAATCGGCCTGTAGCCATTCATTGGTGGTAAAGGATGTGCCAGCATTGGGATGAATTACCCTCGAATACTGGTTCATGCCTGGCAACGCGGAGGTGCAATATTGCGCTTTCGCTTTCGGAGTAATGCATAAAAAGACGGATAGCGCCAAGGCCATTAAAATGGTATATCCCACTCGTTTTCTTGTGCCTGGGTTTGCCTTTAAAATTTTCATCTTTTCAGATGAGGTTTTGTCGCTACAGTGGCGCGGGAGTGCCGTGCCATTGCTTGCATGTAGTGCGTGTGTTTGCCCCTCCGGTATCCCGGCATTGGTAAGCGATTTGGTAATGGTTTTCATGTTTGTTAAGAATTAGTTAAAATATTTAAGTACAGTTTTTTAAGAGCGCAAACCTTTGTCACCTTACCAGGTGGTGGTTTCGGCTTATTTTTGCCTACCCTTCCGGCTCGTCCAGTATGGTAATGCCCTCCGCCTCTATGTAAAACTCGCTCACTACGAGGTTTATTAGATCAGGATCGTTTTGAACTACTGTTATTTGTGCGCTGTTTGCTGATATCAGAAGTTCAACCTGGTTGTATGTGTACGTGCCGGGGCTCGTCACTACATTCAGATAAATTAAAATAGAAAGTAAACTATCCATGGCTTAAAGTTTTTAAAGTTTCAAGGCCAAAATTTGTCTATGCCTGGAAGCCCCGCAAAACAGCAGGCGCTGTTTTATTACATTGTAAGGCTGGGGTTTTTCGCAGTTTTTATTCAGTGTCGAAACGCACGTACAGGGAAAACCCTTAAATTCACGGCAAAACCATAACTAAACTGCCATGGAAGAACTTCGCGATATGGCCGGGATTATTTCAAAGTACCGGCTAAAAAAAATTGAAATAATCAATAATTCTTTGCCTCAGTCAGCACGGACAGGAAAACCCAGCAAAAAGGCCAGACAAAGCAGGGACAGCAAAGCCTATCATGGCCTTATAGATGAGGGATTCACAAATGATGAAGAAATGGCAGCCTACCTGGGCTACAAAGATACCAAGGGCGCATTTGCTATTTTTAAGCACCGTTTATCACTCAAGCTACAGAATGGGATGTTCTTTATTGATGTGATGTTGTCATGGTATTATAACGCAGAATATAGGTGTAGCAGGTTGAGACACCTTGTTTTTATGTTATTTTTGTACGGACGCAGGAATGCGGCGGTACATTTCACAAACAAAATGCTTGCCATTGCAGAAGAATACAACCTCGCCGAACAGAAACTGTTTTGTTACAAAAGGTTGAGGGCGCATTTTTCTTATATAGGGAACGACGCCCTTTATCAAAAATACAGCGGTCTGTACAATGATACCTTGGAGCAAATGGTAATGGAAGACCAAGCTGAGGATTTTATGAACAGGATCAACGTTCAGTATGCGCCTACCATTGTCCGAAAACCTGAAACGGCCATTGAAGCCATTGGGTATGCTGACGAAACAGCAGGATTTTTAAAAAAGCATGATACGCCCCTATTACAATATTATGAACATAAGCTTCGAGGCTTTGGCCATCAGATAAACGGGGAATACGAAAAAAGCAATGGGATATGGAGGGAATGGGAAAAATATCTGCAAACGCACCCTTTGTTTTCGGGCGATAAACGGCTTGGCGAAGTGGCCGTATATCAAATGGACAATTATACGTACATGTTTCAATATGATGAAGCGAAAAAATATGCAATGACCTGTATGGAACGTTTCCGTGAAGACAGTACCAATAGGCTGATATTTTATGAAAATTATTTTTTACTCGCCATGCGGAGCGGCGATTATATTAACGCAAGGGAGATATATAAACTCGCCACCGGCAACAAACGCCTACTGGCTATGTCTGCAACCCACCAAGAAAAATGGAGAATATTTGAGGCATACCTATACTTTGCAGAGAAAGGGAAAGGGAATAAATTCGACCTGGAAGGCATGGCCAAAAGTATCCATGTTTATAAAGCAGATAAGGCAGGTTTCAATATCGCTATGCTTATTGTACAGATAAGTATATTAATAATGACAGAACCAGAGCCTCCAATTGATAAAATGGATGCCCTGCGGCTATACAAAAAAAGATATTTGAAAACAGATACAAGCTATAGGGTAAACGTTTTTATGGATTTGCTTTTTGCGCTTGACAAGGCAGGTTATACTCCCGCAGCAATGAAAGAAACAGAAACCGTGTTGCTGAAAAAACTTAAAGGGAAGCCAATGGCACATACCGAAAACATAGAAGGCCTGGAAGTTATCCCTTTTGAGCAGTTATGGCGAATGATAATAGAAAATTTGCAAAACATAAGAGAAGTATTGAGTGAGATTGATTTTTAATGGGAATGAAACTTACAACGTATATGGTGGGTACATCATAGTCAATACTTCATTATGACAATTATTCAATTTTCATACTATCCAATTCTTCCACAGATACTGTAGGTGGAACAATATTTCTTTTCATCTTCTTCACGACAAAATTCCCAACCTTTTTAGCCTCCTCTTCCGTTATAAATCCCTCTCGACCACTAACGGCAGGAATATGAGGCTGGTGGACATATAGCTTTGAATCAACATATATATCGTAGCCCCATCTGGATTTTTTGGTATCTGTATTTACATACGTCCTTACTTCAAACTGTTTGCTTTTTACTTCGGACACTTGTCTGACATTTTTGGTATCTGCACTAGAATCCACAATCCTTGATTGTGGATGAGAACAAGAAAAAAATATCGCGATCACCGCAAAGCGAAAAAATTGATATTTGCAAAAGCACCACATACATCTATTCTATAACCACTTTTTTGTTGAAAATTCCGCTTTCGCTTCTCAGTTCCAAAAAATATGTTCCTTTCGGTTGTGAGGTTAGATCTATTTCCGTCTTTTCAGTATATATAGTGGTGCAGTAGATTGGCCTTCCAAGAATATCATAAATAGCTATTTCATTTTTTTGCTTTGGGAGGGAAACATATACTATGAATTTTCCACTTGTAGGATTTGGGAAAATACTTATTTTCTCATTTTCCAATTCCGATTGAAAAATGCCAGTGTTGGCAATCGTATCACTTTTCCAATATACGGTTTGCAATGATGCGATTTCCGTAGAAAAAGTGTCTTTTGCAGCAAGATGCTTACAGTAGAGTTTAATAGAAAAATGTACCTTTTGACCAACACTTACGGATGATGGCACTTGATACAAGCCTATAAAACTGATAGTCTTAGGGCGGTCAAACTGTAGCGTGTCGTTTATCTCATACGTTGTTCCTGAAAGAAGGGTACTGATAGGAATTGTCGTGCAATCTAAAAAGTAAGGAGATAGGCTTCCGTCTAAGAAAATCTCAGCCTTTGTGATTACGACCGTGTCGTAATATATGTTACTAATAAAAGCTCTTGCCGATGTATCTAAGGTGTCTTTATTCAATACATGATTTTGGATTGAATAATCAGGGCCGACAGCGACTTGTTGCTTTTGCTGTGCTACAGCCGTAAATGACAGTGCCAATAACAGCATAAAAACAGAGTAGAATAGTAGACTTTTCATGATTTTCTGTTATTTAAAATTTATACATGTCTCGTAATCAGTTAACTCACAAGCTTCGTCACACAATATGCTTTTGCGAAGAGGTACTGCAACCTATTCTACGACTATTTTTTTATTGAATATCCCCCTCTCATTTCTTGCTTCAATAGTATATATCCCTTTCGGTTGAGAGCTTAAATCCATACCTATCATTTCATTATTTATGATCGCCTTGTAAACCTCTTTACCCAAAATATTATAAATGGCGACCTCCGTTCTTTGCTGAGTGAAAGGAACAGTAAGGGTACATTTTCCAGTTGTAGGATTTGGGAAAACATCAACATTCACGTTATTGGACTTTGAAATTAAAATACTACTACTGGCAGTATCTTTCTGCCAATAAACCGTCTGTAACGTCCCCCACTTGCTGGTAAAAGTATCCATTGTCGCAACACTTTTGGTGAACACCTTTACATTAAAGCTAATAAACTGATCTACTAGGTTCTGTGAATTGGGTACTTGGTAAGTCACAATCAAGTAATAGAGTTTCCAGGCTCCCCTTACATTATAATTTGTTGAAAAATAAACAGTGTCATTCTTGTTTTGGGCGTAATATGGTGCGCTAAATTTATCTGTCAGAGTAAAATTTGATGCATATTTTTCGAGGTCTCCACTTAATACTATATAGACACCATTTAGGGTAATACTATCAAATTGATTAGCAAGATCCATGACAAAAACTGCAGAGGTATCTGTCGTGTCATGCGATATAACATGGTCAGGGTAAAGATTATATTCTCCTACAAACACTTGTTGGGCTTCTGTACGAACGACAAGAACAAGAAAGGAAAGCAAGTATAAAAGCAGAAACTTTTTCATAGTTAATGATTTTAGTATCATTCATTTTTAACTCACGAGTTGTAAAAGCCAGCAGACGAAAAACACAAGAAAGGCTATAGCAAATAAATATCCTATTAAAAGGAAAACCGAAGCCAATATGGAAGCCGTAAAAAGTCCGCTCACTGCAACAGTGCCAGTCGCAGCCGCAGCAGTTGTTTCAACGGCCGCTGCTACGATATATGAGAGCAATGCACCCAGAAACATTAAGAGCGCTAAGCCTAAATAACCAACTTTCATTGAGGGGGCTATTGTCTTGGATTCTGCGGTACCTGTTTCTGAAACCATTTCATCAGTCCCGTTGGCATAGTGGATTTCCCTGACGTTTGATTTGCTCATAGTGTATGTAGGACCATCCAGGTTATCACATTTCTTGTATTTGATTTCATTCTCATTAATTTCTAATACTTTGGCTTTCATTCTATCCCCGCCGTATAACACAATCTCATCACAATCACCAGGAGGTGATGTTAGAAGTGCTTTTGAGTACCTTTTCTTTGTATGGTTTGTTAGTATGGTTCTTTCAACTGGTACTGTACTTAGTTTTGAAGGAGTCCAGTTTTCACAAGCCAAGACTTCATTTTGCTGAGTTGCTTTCCAAGATTGTAATGGCTTAATTTGGCGGGATACGCATAATTCTTGAGCAGTTTCCAATTTTTCAGCAGTAAAACCGGAGATAGTGTATTTCTCTCTTGTTATGCTACAAGAAGTAAAAATGAGGCTTGAAGCCATCAACACAAGCATTGTGTAAATAATAGACTTTTTCATGAGTGTGGATTTTAATGGTTACACGCCAAAGGTAAAAACTATTTTAATTTGTAGCACTTGTGTTACAAAGATTTTTTCGCAGATGTACCACTTTTGAGAGGTGGCACGAAATCAAGATGATATTTTCCTCAATCTCAAAGAAGCTAAAGCATTTGCAGTCCATTTTAAAAAGATGCGAATAGAGAGAGGATTAACACAAGAAGACCTTGCGTTTGAAGCAGGTGTTGACAGGGTCAGCATTGCCCGGATTGAAACAGCTAAACAGAATTTTACTTTTGACATGTTGATTACCCTAGCCAAAGCGTTGAAAGTGTCCCCTAAAGAGCTATTAGACTTTTAGAAATAAATAAAAATCCATGATTTTTTACTCTAATACTCGAGCGAGCGATTTTTATATACCTATTTCTATGCATTGACATCTCGCATTTCAATTGCATAAATATTCCTATATTATTCAAATAGCATCTCTACATACATATAAATCCCTAAGCGTAAATTTTTCTTATTTCTTGCTATTCCAAATATTTAATACTTTTACTGCGTCCTAATTTCTTACAACCTTTAAATAGCGTATTATGTACACCTTACACACCATTTTCCTGCAAGCCTCATCCTATGAGCAAAATCCGGGACCAAATCCCTTTTTCATTTTTTTTGCATTTGCCGTGGTCGTTTTTCTTCTCCTTCTCGCATTTAGGAAGACAGTCGGAGAAATTCATTCCAATGAAGTCTTTTCCTTTGTTGATTTCCAATTTTCAGCTCAGGATTATTATTCTAAGGTGCAGGAGTTCGTAACTGCTCGCAACATGCCTGATGTTAATTTCTCTCGAGTTACTTACTCGCAGGGTGGATTGGGCAAGGGAGATAGAGAATATCTGCGAGTTGATCGCAAGGATGACATCTTTGATATTTGCGCCTCACCCTTTGGGAATGGCTCATTTGTATCGTATTGGTATGGAGAGCCTAAAAAGCGCCTTAAAGAATTGGCATACAAAATCCCCCGAGTTAATACATTTGTTGATGCATTTGATAAAAAGACGAGGTTTGAACTGGACACAGCTACAGTGTTCAGAACCTGGGTTAAGGAATGTATTGATTTGGCGATTGAAGATATAACAGGCCAAAAGGGAGTGAGGCTGTCGCCTGAGGAAGTAAATGCCCAAGCGTAATGTCCCGCCTTGAAGCTTTAACACGCCAATTCTATTCTTGGGAAAGAAGATGCAGAGGGTGGGGTGTTGCTCCGTATGCAGTTGAGCTTGAGCCGGCTTTCACGCCGTTCTTTTTCCATACAGTACCTTCGGATTATGCTGTTATTGACGATGGGAAAAAGCCGACTGTTTTAAGTTCTTTTTTCAGCTTGTTCAAATCCGATTCAAGGCCGGAATTAATTGAAGATGATGTGCCTCTTAATCCCTTTCCTTTCAAAAAAGATACCCACCTCGTAGCTCTTTCAGTTTCATTGCCTGAAGGAAGAAAAGTAGGAGTTGAGGAAACGGAACAACTGCTTTTAATGCTTTCCCAATCCAAGTACCATGTCAGTTTTGAAATCATTGGTACTCATGATTCTATTAAAATACAATTTGTTTGCCGGGAACCTGATGCGAACAGTGTTCAGAATACAATAAAAGCATATTACCCTGATGCTGTTATAACTATCCAGGACCCAGACAATATCATGGCAGATGGTGTTGAAGGCGTCATGGTTGATTTTGGTTTGCAAGAGGAATTTATGAGGCCACTAAATACAGCAAAGAACTTTGACCTTGACCCGTACATAAGCATATTTAGCGTGCTTGAAAATTTAAAGCATGGTGAGCAGGCAGCAGTCCAGATACTCTTTCAGGGAGTTATTAATCCCTGGGCAGAAAACATCATTCGTTCAGTCAAGGATAATGATGGGAATTCATTTTTTATTGATGCTCCAGAAATGGTTAAAATGGCGGAGGAAAAAATATCTGCCCCGCTCTTTGGAGTGGTTATTAGGGTATTAGCTCAAAGCGCTACCGGCGGGTATGATGTCGGTGAATCTCTTGCAACAACCCTTAGGAATGTAGTAAGGTCAACAGGTAATCAACTGATTCTGCTTAATCAAAATGGATATGATATTGAGGATTTTGAATACGATATCATCTATCGCCAATCCCACCGTGTTGGCATGTTACTGAACAGTAAGGAACTGGCAACCCTCGTTCACTTTCCTTCACCCTCGGTTGTTTCCCGTAAATTAGAACGTGATGCAAAAAAGACAAAAGCAGCGTCTGAAATATATTTAGGGCATCAGCATATATTGGGGTATAACCTGCACTATGGACAAGAAAGAGAAGTAACGATAAGTTCACAACAGCGCTTAAAGCATATGCATGTAATAGGGGCCACCGGTACAGGCAAATCCACTTTTTTACTTACCAGCATTATTCAGGATATTGCTAATGGTGAAGGTGTTGCAGTCCTTGATCCGCATGGAGACCTAATAGAATCCGTTTTGTCCTGGATTCATCCTGACCGACATAAAGACGTTATTCTTATAGACCCATCTGATACAGAATTTCCAGTAGGCTTTAATATCCTGACTGCCCATTCAGAAATTGAAAAAGACATTCTTTCATCCGACTTGGTTTCAGCTTTCAAACGGCTTTCTACCAGTTGGGGAGACCAGATGAATTCAGTCTTTGCTAATGCCATACTTGCATTTTTGGAAAGTGATAAAGGAGGCACTCTGGTGGATTTGCGGAGATTCCTGATTGAGAAAAAATACAGGGATGAATACCTTAAAACTGTTACCGATCAAAGCATTGTATATTATTGGCAGAAAGAATTCCCCATCCTCAAAAGCAGCTCCATTGGCCCAATATTAACCCGCCTAGATTCCTTCCTTCGTCCCAAGCTTATCCGCAACATGGTAGCACAGAACAAAAGCCTCGATTTTGAAGACATACTCGACAGCAAAAAAATATTGCTCATAAAGCTATCACAGGGTTTGATGGGAACTGAGAATAGCTACCTCTTAGGTACATTCATGGTATCTAAAATCCAGCAGGCAGCAATGGCACGGCAAGCAAAACAGAAAGCAGACAGGAGCGCCTTCTATCTATATATAGATGAATTCCAAAACTTCATAACCCCGTCCATGTCTGCTATCCTTTCTGGTGCAAGGAAATACCATTTAGGACTTATATTAGCCCACCAAGACATGCAACAATTGCACAAGGAAGATTCAGAGTTGGAAAGCTCGGTCATGGCTAATGCAGGAACAAGAATATGCTTTCGTTTAGGAGATTCAGATGCCAAAAAGTTTGAAGGGGGCTTTTCATACTTTAATGCAATGGACTTGCAGAACCTTCAAACAGGAGAGGCCATTATCCGAATTGAGAGGCCTGAGAGTGATTGCAATATGACAACCATACCGCTGCATGATCTTGAACCAGAAGTAGCACTACAAGTAAAAGAATTTGTTATAGCTTCATCACGAAGTATGTACGGCACACCAAAAGCTGAAGTAGAAGCTTTATTAAGGAGTGCGCAAGAAGTAGTTGAAGTTGCGGAACAAGAATATATCCTTGTTAAGCCACCGAAGCCGAAAATGGAAACGGAGCCCACTGTCCAGCCTAAGATAGTTTTAGCACCACAAAAGCCACCTTCTGCAAGTCCAGAAGAAAAGAAGCAGGATACCCAGCACAGATACTTGCAAACCCTTATCAAAAAAATGTCAGAATCCAGAGGCTACAAAGCAGCCATTGAGGAACCAACCGGAAATGGAGGCCGTGTTGATGTTGGGTTGTTAAAGAATGACGCAAGGATTGCAGTTGAAATTTCTGTTACCACGCCTGACACATGGGAGGTACAGAACGTCCAAAAATGTTTGTCTGCTGGTTATAATCCTGTTATTGTCTGTTCAACGGATAGGAAGCACTTAGAAAAGATTCGGAAGATAGTCGAGACATCCCTTGAACCTTCATTACAAACAAGCATCCTATTCTTTGAGCCTGACGCTCTATTCCTGTACCTTGACCAACAAACTGCAAAAGAAATGAATACAGAGGTACGGATTAAGGGATATAGGGTAAAGGTAGAATACAATGCAATACCGGATGATGTGTCAAAAGCCAAGAGAGACAATGTTATGAAAAGCGTGAGTGAATCTCTAAGGAAGGGCAAAAAATAGTAGCTTCTTACACCTTTCAGTGCTACCTTTCCCCATGCATTTCACCCCTTAGGCAAAGGTAGTCAGTTCGTTCGGGATTGTCAAGGTTATATGAACGGCTGATATTCTTCTTATGCTTTAAAGTCTCAGCCGACCTTGCCCATACCTCACTTCACTAAGCAATTTGGCGCCTAAGCGTTGAGAATGCCCTTGCTGTTCATTACCTTCTACTTCCCAGAAAGCAAGATTTGGGATAAATATTTACTTGATTATTTGGCAATATTAAAGAGATTAATACATTTGCTGTTCTTTTGGTTGGTTAGGGACAGATGGCGGATTCTCTCTTAGGAATCCGCCATTTGTATTTTGTCGGTGATCATACTTCTTCGGAAAGAGAAAAATTCTTGGGGTTTTAAATCTTAATATTTTATTTATCTTTGGCATCCTGACGTAGACTGACTTAAACTTAAAAATCTCAATGTATATGCATTCATCTACATTTATGTGGATAGGTATTGGAATCGTAATCTTATTAATTTTGCGAAATAAAAACCGAGCATCCACTACGGAATCTCCTGAAAAGCCTGACATAAAACAAGATTCACCTGAACCGCACATCCTTGCTGAAGCCACTCCAGCAAAAATTGTAAAGAATCCGAAAGTCAAATCTCCAAAAGCCAAGTCTCAAAGTCAGGTTGTTATAAAAGGAGAGAAAACTGTTCGCTACACTAAAGAAACATGGGAAGAACGGTCAACCTTTGAAATGTTTAAATTGTATGAAAAGCAATCCGATGCGGTCAATTATAGGGATAAAAACTATTTACAAACGTTGATAAATGCCTCTACGGACGTCCAAACGTATACTTCAGTTGGTGGCAAGGATGTAATTTATAAAAAAATAGGTGAATGCTATGAAGCAATGGGTGATGACCAAAGAGCAGTTGAAAACTGGGAAATGGCTCAGCAAATTAATCCGAATGTAAAGGTGAAAGTTAAACTTGCAAATGCAAGGAAGCGGATTCTTTCATAAAAGCGATAAACTCGAAGAGTAGTTTCTCAAATAATTCACAGTTTTTTTGCTCCTTGTATCTTTAAAGTACAACGTACCATCAAGCGTTGCTTTTTTCCGAAGACACAAAAGGCCGGAGCAAAATGCTCCGACCATATCCTATCTACTTCTTTGGAAACCGCTTTTTCAGCACTCTCCTGACGGTTTTATCCACTTGGGAAAAAGGCAAAGTAAAGTAAAGGGAACTGCCGATGACTTTTTGT
>Ga0206844_10116_pt1 | contig 27710 bp, 20 predicted proteins | sample Alteio_BWOrgCont_22_FD_152907 | JGI IMG/M metagenome (GOLD analysis project Ga0206844, IMG submission 152907) | Enriched cells from forest soil in Barre Woods Harvard Forest LTER site, Petersham, Massachusetts, United States -... | ecosystem: Environmental > Terrestrial > Soil > Temperate forest >...
AAGTGAGTTTCGTCGTCGATGGCCTGCATCATGGCGTTGTCGTAATTCGTGCGCTGGGCCAGCGGGACGAAGAAGAGAGGCCGCGGTTCTTCGGTTCCGTATAGATTTCCCCACATATATTTTGCATTGTGCACGACGCCTACGATTTCGAAAGTAGCACCGTATTTGGGCAGGTCAAGACCGAAGCGCTGGCCTATGGGGTCTTCGCCGGGCTTGAAGAAGGTCTTGACGAAGGTCTCATCGACGACGACGACGTTCTGCGTGGAGGCGGTGTCTTCCGCAGTGAGGGAACGTCCGCGCACGATCTGCTGGCCCAGAGTTTCGAGGTAGTCGGGGCTGACGTGGTCCCAGGACGAGCCGGTCTTTTCATCCATGTTGGGCATGCCGTGGCCTTCGCGAATGACCATTTCGCCCCAGTTGTCCTGCAGCGGAGCGTAGAGCGCGAGCGCGGCGCTTTCGACGCCGGGCATGTGGGCGAGACGATCCTGCAGCTCGATGTACATGGCGTCGAGCTTTGGCCTTGAGTAGGAATTGAAGGGGCCGGTCAGGCTGACGAGCGCGCGGTGGTCTGTCTCATAGCCCAGCTTCTGGTGCTGCATGTTGATGAGGCTGCGCGTCAAGAGACCAGCTCCTGCCAGCAGCACGACTGACAATGTCGCCTGGAGGATAACGAGAATTTTTTGCGACAGAGAAGAGCGGTCGTGCGTGCTGCGGTTGGCCCCGCGAAGCGCTTCGGCCGGATCGGCATGGGAGGCGAACCACGCTGGAGCAGTGCCGAAGAGCATGCCTGTGACCAGGGACAGGCCGAAGGCGAATGCGAGAATGGGCAGCGAAGGAGCGGCGTCAATGGGAACGTATTTAGCGCTGTGGAAGGTAAGGGCGACGAGCACCTTAACTCCCAGATAGGCGATGACCAGACCCGTAAGGCCGCCGAAGACAGAGAGGACGAGGCTTTCCGTGAGCGACTGGCGGATGAGCCTGCTGCGCGATGCGCCCAGAGCGAGTCGAACGGAGGTCTGTGCGCGCCGGGCTGCTCCGCGGGCGAGCAGCAGATTGGCGATGTTAGCGCAGGCGATAAGCAGCACCAGGCAGCAGACGCCGAGCAGGATGCGAAGGTTGGCGCCGTAGTCTTCCTTCATGAGGCCGACGCCGGTTCCGGCAGGAACGACTTTGACGATCTGCTTGGGCAGTCCAGCTTTGATGCCGGTCATCCAGTCGGCGGGCATGCCGCTGTCATTGACCAGCCACTGCCGAATGAGGGCTGTCATGCGCGCGGGCACAGCGTTGGGGGTTGCGCCGGGCTTGAGTCTGCCGATGACGCGCAACCACGCCTGGAAGTGATGCAGGAAGGAATTCGCGCCGGTGAAGACGGGTTCCTGCAGGATGGGAATCCACAACTCCGGGGGATCGCTGCGCAGGGTTTCGCCGAAGAAGCCGGGCGGAGTGATCCCGATGATGGTGAAGGGATGCCCGTCGAGAATAAACGAAGAGCCGACCACCTTGGGATCAGAGCCGTACTGCTGCTGCCATGTGCGATAGGTGAGCATGGCGACTGGAGCTGCGGAAGCCTGATCGTCCGCGACCTGGATGGTGCGTCCGGCGAAAGCACCGAGACCGAAGGTGGAGAAATAATTGCCGCTGACGAATTCGGCGCGCAGCGGCTTGGAGATGCGGTCGCTCTCGCTGCGGCGCGTGCTGAGGGTGCGTGAGCCGGCCTCGAATGCGGCGAGCTCCTCGAACTCAGGCGTGTTCTTCTTCATGAGCTCGTAGAAGGGATAGGAGAACATGCCCCAGTTGTCCTGCGCGCTGCCTTCGACGCAGCAGTCGTTGCCATCGCCGATGCGGTAGAGGCGCGATGGATCGACGACCGGCAGTGACTTGAGCATGACGGTATGGATTAGCGAGAAGATGGCTGTCGTCGCGCCGATGCCGAGTGCGAGCGTCAGCATGGCCGTGAGCGTGAAGACAGGCGAGAGACGCATCTGCCGCAGCGCGTACGAAATATCCTGGCGGAGGGTTTGCATGATGGACGGTTACTCCGTTCGTAAGGCTTTGACCGGGTCAATGGATGCGGCGCGCTGCGCCGGTATGATGCTGGCAATCAATGCGCAGATACCCAGGGCGACGATAGACGCGGCAAGCACCAGCGGGTCCCAGCTCTTCACCTGATACAACTGTGCGGCGATCAGCCGTCCGCAGCCAATGGAGATGGGGATGCCGATGGCGAGGCCGATGAGGATCTGCAGGAACGCTCCGCGCAGGACCAGATTTACGATATTGCTGCGGTCCGCGCCGAGTGCCATGCGCACGCCGATTTCGCTGGTGCGGCGCTCTACGGTGTAGGCGGTGACTCCGTAGAGGCCAACGGCGGCAAGGACCAGCGCGAGGATGCCGAAGAGCCCGGTCATCTGCGCGACGGTGCGTTCCTGGTCGAAGTTCGAGTCCACCTGTTCCTGCATGGGCTGAATGTTCAGGATGGTCAGGTTGGGATCGACATCGCTGAAAGTTTTGCGGATGAGAGGCTCAAGACCGTTCGCGTCGCCGTGCAGTTTCAACACCACGGCAGGGATGTAATGGGTGCGATGGTCGAACGTGAGCATCAGCGGATTTTTGTAGGCCACATACTGCGCCAGCGCGGCAAAGAACATGGGGCGTGCCGGGTGGCGGACATCGTTATATTTGAAGTCGCGTACGACGCCGACGATTTCAAAGGTGGTGTTGTTCTCCGGCATGTCTAATCCGAAGTGTTTTCCGATGGCATCCTGATCTTTGAAGAAGTGGCGTGCGAATGTCTCATTCACCACGGCAACGTTTTGCGTGGATGCGGTGTCCTGATCGGTGATGCCGCGCCCACGGAGAATCGTGTGGCCCATCGTTTCCAGATAGCCCGGGCTGACACGGTCCCAGGATGCATTGTCGTTATTCGTGTCGATCTGCGGCATGCCGTGACCTTCCGTAACGATCATCTCGCCCCAGTTGTCGAGGAACGGCGTATACCCAGCCAGTGCGGCGCGTTCTACTCCCGGCAGATGCGAAAGACGATCCTGCAGATTGCGATAAAGCGCGTCCAACTGCGGAGCCGAATAACTCGCTAGTGGACTGTTCATCACAATGCTGAGGCGATGATCGGTATCAAAGCCGAGATCCTGATGCTCGAGCTTGCTGAGGCTTCGGGTGAGCAGTCCCGCGCCGGTGAGCAACACGATGGAAAGCGTGGCCTGTACGACGACGAGGATCTTTTGCGGCAGGGAAGAGCGGTCATGCGTGCTGCGGTTGGCGCCGCGCAGAGCCTCTGCTGGATCGGCGTGTGAAGCAAACCACGCTGGAGCCGTGCCAAAGAGGATGCCGGTGATCAGCGACAGTCCAAAGGCAAATGCGAGCACGGATAGCGACGGCGATGCGTCGATGGGCACAAAATGCGCGCTGTGAAAGGCGAGCCTGACGATGATTTTCACGCCGAGATAAGCGACGGCGATTCCGGCGAGTCCTCCCAGGACGGAGAGAACGACGCTTTCCGTCAGCGACTGGCGAATAAGCCGCTGCCGCGATGCACCCAGCGCCAATCGGATGGAAGTCTGCGAGCGACGAGCCGTGCCGCGGGCGAGCAGCAGGTTGGCGATATTGGCGCAGGCAATGAGCAGCACCAGGCAGCAGACGGTGAGCAGGATGCGCAGACTGTCGCCGTAGTCGGCCTTCATGGCTCCCACCCCGGCTCCTGCGGGAACGATATGAATGACCTGCTTGGGAAGTGATTGCTCGATCTGCGGCATGAACTCAGCCGGCAGGGTGCTTTCATGCAAGAGCCACTGGTGCATAACGCCGGTGAGCCGCGGTGCGATGCCGTCGGTGGTGACGCCGGGCTTGATTCTACCGATGACGCGCAGCCATGCGGAGACAGACTGCAGAAGAAGCGCGTTTTGTCCGTTCACCACCGGCTCCTGCTGGAGGGGAAGCCAGAGCTGCGGAGGATCGCTGCGCAGCGTCTCGCCGTAGAAACCCGGCGGCGTAATGCCGACGATGGTGAAGGGATGGCCTTCGATCACGAAGGTCGAGCCGATCACCGAAGGATCGGAACCGTACTGCTGCTGCCACGCGCGGTAACTCAGCATCGCTACCGGGGTTGCGGAGGGTTGATCGTCGCTCGGAAGGATGGTGCGCCCTGAGAATGAGCCAACGCCGAAGGTCGAAAAGTAGTTGCCGCTGACAAATTCGCCGCGCAGGGGCTTGGCCTGCCGGTCGTTTTCGCCGCGGCGGGTGCTGAATTCCGCCGCCATTGCCTGGAAGGCCGCCATCTGTTCGAATTCAGGGGCTGCCGTCTTCATGCGCTGGTAGAGCGAATAGGTGTACATGCCCCAGTTGTCCTGCGGGCCGCCTTCTACGCAGCAGTCGTTGCCGTCGCCGATGCGGTACAGGCGCGATGCATCGACCACGGGCAGAGACTTTAGCATCACCGAGTGGATCAGCGAAAAGATGGCTGTGGTTGCGCCGATCCCGAGAGCGAGTGTGAGCATCGCCGTGAGGGTAAAGACGGGGGATAGCCGCATCTGCCGTAGAGCGTAGGAGATGTCCTGGCGCAGGTTTTGCATGAAAAGCCTCTTCTGCGCCATTACGAGCAGTTGGGCGGCCAGGTTCCATAAATTATTAACTTATTTAGATGGAGTCGTTTGCGGCATAACCCGAAAGTGGCGAATGTTCATCTTTGGACATGTCTGTCCGGAGATGGACAGACATGTCGGGTGTAAAGGACAGCTATTTGGATGAAAACAGCCGGCTCAGCAACGTCTTTTTCGGTTGCAGCTCGGGTTCGTCGTAGAGGCCAAGCATCTCGGGCTGCGGCGGGAAGGCCTGACCGTGGAAGGCCGCGCCGGGATTGGCGACGCAGACGCGCTGGGCTGTCTCCCTGCCGTATTTGTTCGCGACAATTTTGTAAGCCTCGCTCATGACCGGCGGACGCGAGGTGAGGTTATGCGCGTCGGTGGCGAGGAAATGCACCCAGTTTTTGTCGAAGTAGTCGAAGGCCATCGATTGCGCGGTGCGGCCGAAGCGTCCGGTGAGCGAAGACGCGGTGACCTGCACCAGGCAGCCTTCGCGCAGCCACGGGATCATACGCTCGGGATGGCGCTGGATGGTCATGTTGCGCTCCGGATGCGTGATGATGGGCTGCGTGCCGGCAATCTTCATTTCGTAGAAGGTGTCGGTGATATTTTGCGGGATCAGCAGGTCGGCAAATTCGACCAGCAGGTACTGCTTCTGGTTGATCGTGAATTTTGCCGGGTGTTTCAGCGCATCTTCGATGTTGTCATACGAGAGATGGAAGTCGCAGCCCAGGCCGAGAGATATTTTGCCCTCCAGCCGGTGCTGCAGCTCGGCCACGCGCTCGGCATTCACGCCGGTGTCGAAGTGATAGTTGTGGTTAGCATGGGGAGTACAGGCGATGTGGGTAATGCCATCGCCCGCTGCCATCTCCGCCATGGCTACTGAGGTTTCAATATCGGGGGAGCCGTCATCGAGCCCAAAAAGCAAATGGTGATGAATGTCGATCATTCTGTCTAATTCCCCTTACGAAACAGCCAGTTCCGAGGCCGCGGGGGATACGTCCTTCTTTTGTTCCAGCGCTTCTACTATAGATGCAAATATCTTGTAGCCGTCTACTGAGCCAAGCAGGCTTTCCGACGACCGGTCCGGATGCGGCATCATGCCCAGCACGTTGCGGCCCTCATTCAGGATTCCGGCAATGTTGCCGAGCGATCCGTTGGGATTGGCTTCCGGCGTGATTTCGCCCTGCGCGGTTGCATAGCGGAAGACGATGCGGTCGTCCTTCTCGAGCTTCGCAAGGGTTTCGGCGTCGCAAACGTAGTTGCCTTCCATGTGGCCGATGGGAATTTTCAGGACTTCACCCTTGCGCAGCGTCTGGGTAAACGGCGTATTGGCCGTTTCCGTGCGCAGGTAGACCTGCTTACAGATGTATTTGAGCCCCGCATTGCGCATGAGCGCGCCGGGAAGCAGGCCGGCTTCGGCGAGGATCTGAAATCCGTTGCAGATACCCAACACGAGGCCGCCGTCGGCAGCGAATTTCTTGACCGACTGCATGACTGGCGAAAAACGAGCGATGGCGCCGGTGCGGAGGTAATCGCCATAGGCGAAGCCGCCGGGAACAAGGATGGCGTCGCAGTTTTCAAGGCTTGGCGAGTCGTGCCAGAGGAACGTTACCAACTGCTGCGCGATATCGGAAACGACGTGGTACGTGTCGTGATCGCAGTTGGAGCCGGGAAAGACGAGAACGCCGAATTTCATACTTATAGGCTAGCAGTTTCGCGCCAGATTTTGCGTTCAATTTCCTGATGTCTATGTTCATGCAGCGTAAAGCATCTTAGGGCTGGTAAATGTTTCTAAATTGGGCATAATCTTTTCGCAATGGGCAGCTTTGACCTCAAGACGACGGGACGCACGGCGGGAACGGCGCTGGTGAACTGGTGGCGCGCCGTTTCGATTGAGGCCCTATGCGTGGCCGTGATGTGGCTGATTGGATTGTGGTTGCTGCATGTGCCGCTGTTCCCGGTATGGGCGCTGCTGGGCGGGCTGATGACCTTTATCCCCAACTTTGGCGGCGTGATTGCGCTGATCGGGCCAGTCTTCAGCGTTCTGGTGAGCGGGCATGATGAATATCGCCTCGGTTTGGTGCTGGGCCTATATGCGGTGATCGTCGTTATTGACCAGTTACTTATACAGCCTGCGCTGATGAAGCGCACGGCCCGTGTTCCAATCTGGGCGTCGATCCTGGCGCCGATTGTGCTCGGAATCGTGATTCCGTTCTGGGGCGTGCTGCTGGCTCCGCCGCTGCTGGCAATCATTTATGCGTTCCGCAAGCCGAAAGCAGCCATACAGATTCCCCCGCCAATACCACCCTCGCAATAAACTTTATTTCGCAGTGGCAGAGTCCTGCTGGGGGGCGTTTATTGCGGAGGCTCCTCGCCAGCCTGCTCGCGCACCATGTATTCGGCGTACCAGTCCGGCCAGTTCTCGTCGCGTTGCCCGCCAGTGCGCTTCTCGTGCTCGCCGTGGGCGGCGCCTGCGCGCCGAAGCGCCTGCGCCAGGTCGCTTGCCGACGCGTACGTCGTATCTCCGGCGACACGGCCGGGAAGCCGCGTCGTGATCTCCTGGAAGAGCCAGCCGTTGCCGTCCGGATCATGAAACGAGGCGAAGGAGCGGTAGCTGCGATGCTCGGCATCGGGACCGCTGACCCGGACCCGTCCGAACAGGTAGGGCTCGTCCGGGCCAGCGTACACGCCCTCGTTGTGGAAGATCTCGCTGACCTCGACGCCGTGACTGAGGAATTCATTGCGGGCGGCCGCGATGTCGGAGACGATCAGATACAGGCCTTGAGCGGAGCCAGGTGCTGCCCCGGTGATGTTCCTGCCGAAGATGACCGAACACCCAGAACCCGGCGGCGTGAACTGGATTACGCGGAAGTCGCTGCCATTGTCGTAGTCGGCATCGAGCCGCCACCCGAGCCTCGCGTAGAATCCCTTGGCGCGGTCGACATCTGAGACGGGGATGACGACGATCTCGAGCTTGGTGTCGACTCCAGTGGCGCTGGTCGCATCGTTACTGCGAACTTTGTCTGCGCTCATGATGATCTCCTCGGTTGTATAGGGGATTGTGCGGGAGAAAAGTACCACGACATTTCGCGCCGATCAAGTGGTGTTTACGCATTTTGAATTTCTTACGGATTTGCGCCGCGAGGCTCCGCAGGCGCATCTATTTGCGCATGGAATACAGACAGCTTGGCTACTCGGGACTGAAGGTTTCTGCGCTCAGCTTTGGCGCGGCGACCTTTGGCGGCGGCAACGAATTTTTCAAAGCCTGGGGCGATACGGGTGTGGCGGAAGCCAAACGGCTCGTCGACCTGTGCCTGGATGCGGGCGTGAACCTCTTTGATGTGGCGAATGTGTATTCGACCGGACTGGCTGAAGAAGTGCTCGGAAAGGCGATTGAGGGTAAGCGGGAGAAGCTGCTTATCTCGACCAAGGCAACCTTCAAGATGGGCGACGGGCCGAACGACGTGGGATCGTCGCGTTATCACCTGATTCAGCAATGCGACGCGAGCCTGAAGCGGCTGGGCACCGATTACATCGACATTTACCACATGCATGGCTTTGACGCGACGACGCCGGTAGAGGAGACGCTGGATGCGCTGAATACTCTGGTGCACCAAGGCAAGATCCGCTACATTGCATGCTCAAATTTCTCCGGCTGGCACCTGATGAAGTCGCTGTCGGTTTCGGAACGCTATGGATGGGCGCGGTATGTGGCGCACCAGGTGTACTACTCGCTGGTGGGACGCGAGTATGAGTGGGAGTTGATGCCGCTGGGGCTCGACCAGAAGGTGTCGGCGCTTGTCTGGAGCCCGCTGGGATGGGGTCGGTTAACGGGCAAAATTCGCCGCGGTCATCCATTGCCGGAGACGAGCCGCCTGCACAAAACAGCCGAACAGGGACCGCAGGTCGCGGATGAGTATCTCTATCAGGTTGTGGATGCGCTCGACGAGGTTGCGAAGGAAACAGGGAAGACCGTCCCGCAGGTTGCGCTGAACTGGCTGCTGCAGAGGCCTACGATTGCCAGCGTGATTATCGGCGCGCGCAATGAAGAGCAGCTGAAGCAAAACCTGGCGGCCGCGGAATGGAATTTGACGGCTGAGCAGGTAGCAAAGCTGGATAAGGCTAGCGCGGTGCAGCCGGTTTATCCTTATTGGCACCAGTGGTGGTTTGCGGACCGCAATCCGCTGCCGGTTCCGCAGGTGAAGTAAGCTTTATACCTCAGCGGCTAAAGCCGCTTAGGCCATGGTGGGTTGATGCGAGGGCTGAAGCCCTCGCCTACCTGGTCGTTCTTGAACTTTGCTTCCAGGATTTACACTGTCCCGCTAGACGAAGCAGAAATTTCTGCGTCAAAATAAGTATCCGCAAGTTGTACGGGCCTTTCGCGCGAGGTGTGTATGATTCGCAAGTCTTTTCTATCGCTTGGAGTGATGGCTGTACTTGCCGTCACCATGGTCGCTTACGCGGTCCGCGTGGGCAATGCGGCTCCGGATTTTACCGGAACTGACTCCAACGGCAAGACGCAGAAGCTCTCCGAGTACCGGGGAAAGTATGTGGTACTGGAGTGGACGAACAACGGTTGTCCTTACACGCAGAAGCACTATGAGAGCGGCAACATGCAGGCCCTGCAAAAGGAGTGGACGGCCAAGGGGGTCGTCTGGCTCACTGTGCTTTCTTCAGCGTCCGGCGAGCAGGGCTATATGACCGCTTCGCAGGAAAATGCCTATATCGGTAAAGAGCACGCCGCTCCGACTGCGGCCATTCTCGATTCCACGGGCGTTATCGGACACGCGTATGAGGCGAAGACGACGCCGCATATGTTCGTGATCGATCCCTCGGGGAAGCTGATTTATGCCGGCGCGATTGACGACCATGCGACGATAGATTCGTCCGACATCAAGTCATCGAAAAACTATGTTTCGGATGCGCTGAGCGAATCGATGGCCGGAAAGCCGGTGGCGACTGCGTACACGCGGCCCTACGGCTGCTCGGTGAAGTACCAGTAGAACTGATCGTCCGGGTAGATGCGTCTTCGGTGTTGACCCCTACGTAAAGCGAGCCGCAAATTTTGCGGCTCGCTTTACGTATCCTGTGAATTGCCAGCTAAGGTACAACCGGCAGGCTGATAAAGCTGGCTTCGTCCGGAGTGTGCCAGATGCGCTGCGTTGCTTTTTGATAATCCGCAGGCTTTGCGTCGAAGATATTGGGCACAAAGGTCTGCGGATTGCGGTCATAGAGTGGGAAGAGGCTCGACTGCACCTGCACCATGATGCGGTGGCCGGGCTGGAAGACGTGGTTTACGGTGGGCAGGCCGAAGCTGTAGAGCAGCGGCTTGTCTGGAGTGATGGCTTCGGGATGCTCGAAGCTGGTGCGATAGCGGCCGCGGAAGATGTCGAGCGAGATCGGCAATTCATAGCCGCCCATGGCTGGCTGCGATGGCACCGTGCCAGGGTAAACATCGATGAGCTTGACCACCCAATCGCTGTCGCTGCCGCTGGTAGATGCGTGCAGATTCACAATGGGAGCGCCGCTAAGGCGCAGTGGCTTGGTCAGCGGCTCGCTGACGTAGGTGAGCACATCGGGGCGGCCATCGACGAAGCGCTGGTCGTTGACGAGCCAATACCTCCAGCCGTCCTCATCTCCAGTAAATGCGGGCCGCGGGCGATAGGGGACTGGTTTGGCTGGATCAGATGTGTACTCGTCATATTTGGACGCAGAAGCATCTGGCGCTGCAAACGAAAGGCCTCCATTGGCCGTGAGATATAAAGGTTGGGATTTGTTGGAGCAATTTGCGTCGCAGCTGAGAGGCCAGGATTTGAAGCGATCCCAATGGTTCTCACCGGTGTTGTAAATAAACACGGGCGGCGTATCGGCTTTTGGCGCGCCGTCGAGTAAATACTGATTGAAGAACGGGAGCAGTACGTCGCGGCGGAATTGCAACGTCGTGTCCCCATCCCAGCGCAAGGGCCCGAGTGAAAATCCTTCGTAATTGACCTGGCTGTGCCGCCACGGACCCATCACCAGATAGTTCTTATCGTTTGCCGTGTCCTTCGGCTCCACAGCTTCGTAGCTGTGGATGGCGCCCCACATGTCTTCCTGATCCCACAGACCCTGCAGCCACATGGTGGGAACTTTGAGCGGAACGTTTGCCATGATTTTGTCGAGCGCCTGTCCCTGCCAGAATGCGTCGTATGCCGGATGCTCGTCTACTTTTTTCCAGAAGGGCAGCTGATCGAGGCCGCCGTAGCGGGCGAAATCGCCGGCGGAGCCCTTTTCGAGAAAGTTGGTGTAGTCGTCGTAGTCCAACCGCGGGATGGCCTCACCTGAGCCGCGCACCGCGGTCTGTTCGCTGAAGTAGTCGAGATTCACTTCGCGAAAGGCTCCGTAGTGGAACCAGTCGTCGCCCATCCAGCCATCGACCATCGGACTTTCAGGCGCGGTTACTTTGAGGGCCGGATGCGGATCGATGAGCGCCATGACCACGGTAAAGCCTTCATAGGATGAGCCGAGCATGCCGACCTTGCCGTTCGATTCATGGACGTTCTTCACCAGCCAATCGATCGTGTCGTAGGCGTCGGTTGTGTCGTTGGGACCTTTCGGGTTCAGAGGGCCGGTCGGCGGAGGCGTCATGAGGTATGCTCCCTCCGAGCCATACTTGCCGCGGACGTCCTGAAAGACGCGGATGTAGCCGGCTTTGACGAACACGTCGTCGCCCTGCGGCAGTTCGTCGAGCATGTGCGGGGATTCAGTACGCTGCGTGCGGCCTGCGGCGTTATACGGAGTGCGGGTCAGCAGGATGGGAGCGTGCGTCGCGCCTTTGGGAATCACGATGACGGTGTAGAGCTTTACGCCGTCACGCATGGGGACCATCTCGACGCGCTTGACGTAATCGTAGTCCGTTTTCGGCGCTGTAAAGGATGGGGGAATGTCCGGAGTGTCGATCTTTGTCTGCGCGTGGAATGACAGCGTGGTCGAAACGAGAGCCAGAACGGTAGCAAAATAACGACTGGAAAGGGGCATCGATTGTCCTTAAGGCTTGATAGCGAGCCATGTAAGTAGCTGGCAGTTTGGCTATGAGCGATTTGCGGCAGTATAAATGAAATGGAAAAAGGGTCCTGGACGCCAGCATCCAGGGCCCTTCGCGTTTTCGTCTGTTTTCTATAGCTTAAGGAAAATGCATGAATATTTACTTTAACTTCTTCGTCGACATCTATTCGGAAATTGGCGCGTAGACGCAATATCCTCGCGGAGGGGCAGGAAATTCCGCATTCCCGTTTTCGTCCGTTGTGCGCTCGTCGGGATGAGCGGAGTCGTGGCCATCCCATGCCACCGGTTTGAATTTCTGATTGGGCCACTTCGTCTTTACGGACGTTCCGCTCCACTGATTCCCAAGATTGTTCAGGACATAGACTAGGCCCGTCTGCGCCTCTGTTCCCGCGCGCTGCATGATGTACAGGTCAGGATCGGCGTGCAGAATTGAAGACTCTCCACCTGCATAGCGATGATGCGCGTCGATCAGCGCATCGATGCCGTTCGGCGTGTTAGGCCGGGCGAGCTCGCAATTGAAGTAGTCCCACCAGAAGACGCAGGGGTAGCCATCTCCTGTCAGGATGAAGGAGTAGCCAAGCATCTTGTCGTTCACGACCTCATTGCCGCCCATGTCGTGATTCTCGGTAAACGTGACGGCATTGAATGGCCGTCCCGCGGAGACGGATTCACCGTCAGTCAGGTTGCGCAGATCGTAGCTCGGCGTGTCGCAGACATCTTTCAGCTTGTAGCGCAGCGGGAAGTCGAATGCGGCAATCTGCTGGTCGGTTACCTCGCGCACGCCGTCCAGCCAGTCGCCGATGTCTTCCGGTCCGGACCAATACTCGCCTACGACAAACGGAGCGAATTCGCGGCCATCCTTTTTCTGATACTGGTACTTGGCGAGCAGGCCGATCATCCAGGCTCCAAAACCCTTCACGAAGTCGAAGCGGAAGCCGTCAAAATCAAGCTCTTCGATTGCCAGGCGCGCGTACTCAAACATTGCCTCGTACACGCGAGGATTGCGATGACAGAGGTGCGGGAATCCCGCGAATTTCTCGCCCTCGATCATGGTGCGCTCGTACCGGCTTGGATGGAAGCAGTTCCAGTCGCGCGGAAATTTGCCGCTCTTGGGATTGAATTTTGTCCAGCGCTTCTTGCCATCGAGCGGGTTGGTTTCTTCTTCATCGGCGCCTGAGTTATGGTTGATGACCATGTCGGCGATGGCGCTCATGTTGTGCTTTCGCATCAACTGAATCAGGTTTTCAAGCTCTGCGCGATTGCCGTACAGAGTCTTTACGGAACCTTTCTGGTCGAAGTCTCCCAGGTCGAAATAGTCGTATGGATCGTAGCCGTTTGAATTCGGATCGGCTGCCTTGCTGAAGGGCGGCAGCCATAGGGTATTGATCCCGGAAGCAGAAAGCTGTGGGACTTTTTCCGCGATGAAGTTCCACCACTCACCGCGTTTATTTTCTTTGCCGGGTGCATCCCAGTAAAACGCCTGCATCATGACAGCCATTTGTTATGTTCTCCGAATCTATTGTTTTGTTTGCTAAACCCACTGGTTGCAAAAAAAGGCAGACAAAGCAATCGCAATACGATTGAGATTGTTAATTTGCTCCCACGGCTCAGATGCGCTCAAAGGGTAGGGAAGCTGTATGGCGTGCTTTTTCCCAGAGGCGAGGATTCGTCAGGGCAAAGAAAAAATTAAAGCTTCTGTGATTTATTTGCGCGGATTTTGCGAATCTCTTCCATGCGCTGGGCGAGGAGCTTTTCGCGGCCTTCGCCAGTGGGGTGGTAATACGTACGGCCGCGCAGGCTTTCAGGCAGCGCCTCCATATCGGCGACGCGGCCTTCTTCATCGTGGGCGTACTTGTAACCTTTGCCGTAGTCGAGGGTCTTCATCAAACTGGTAGGCGCGTTGCGCAGGTGGAGCGGTACAGGCTCAGCGCGGGTGTGCTCAATGTCGGAGAGAACTTCGCCATAAGCCGTGTAAAGGGCGTTTGATTTGGGTGCCAGCGCCAGATAGACGACAGCCTGCGCAAGCGCCAGATCGCCTTCCGGCGAGCCGAGAAAGTCCATCGCATCGCGGGCCGAGAGGCATAGATTGAGAGCTTCGGGTGCGGCGAGTCCGATATCTTCAACCGCCATGCGGATGACGCGGCGGGCGACGTACATCGGGTCTTCGCCGGACTGGAGCATGCGGCCGAGCCAGTAGAGCGAAGCGTCGGCATCGCTGTTGCGGACGGATTTGTGCAGCGCGGAGATGAGGTTGTAGTGCTCCTCGCCTTGCTTGTCGTAGAGAAGGATGCGCTGCTGTAGGGCTTCGGTGGCCAGTTCTTTGGTGATCTTTGTTTTTGCCGCCTGCGCCAACCTCGCGGCGACTTCGAGACCGTTGAGGGCATGGCGCGCGTCTCCATTGGAGTAACCGGCGAGCAGTTTGAGCGCATCGTGGTCGGCTTCGAGATTGAGGTTGCCGAGACCGCGTTCTTTGTCGGCGAGTGCTCGTTCGAGCAGAGTGAGGATCTGCTCATCAGTGAGCGCGCGCAGGGTGTACACACGGCAGCGGGAGAGCAGCGCGGAGATGATCTCGAAGGACGGATTTTCGGTAGTGGCACCGATGAGGCGGATGGTGCCGCGCTCGACGTAGGGCAGGAACGCGTCCTGCTGCGCCTTGTTGAAGCGATGGATTTCATCGACGAAGAGGATGGTGCGCGAGCCGTAGGTCGAGGCCTTTTCCGCGTCAACCATGACGGCCTTGATCTCCTTGATGCCGGAGAGGACAGCGGAGAACTCGATAAAGGTGGCTTTCGTGGTTTCGGCGATGATTTTGGCGAGGGTGGTCTTGCCGACTCCGGGAGGGCCCCAGAAGATCATTGACGACGCGTCGTCGCGCTCAATTTGGACGCGGAGGGGCTTGCCGGGACCGAGCAGGTGGTCCTGGCCAACGTATTCGTCGAGGGTGCGCGGGCGCATGCGCTCGGCGAGGGGAGCGTTTTTGGCTTGCGTGACGAGGTCCGGGGTGTTGCCGAAGAGACTCATGCTGCTCTGTTAGATGATTCTACGTTCATGCTGATGGGATGTGCTTTCCCCCCGGACTGCGTCAGGATGGGGCACCCTTTTTCGTGGTGCTACATGGGATGACAAATCTTTTATAGCTGCCGTTGGCGCGCGGCTTCGTAGAGAAGGATGCTGGCCGCGATGGCCGCGTTGAGCGATTCGACCGGGCCGGGGCAGGGGATGGTGATGCGGTCATCGCACTGTGCGATCAGGTCTTCGGAAAGGCCGCTGCCTTCGTTTCCGATGAAGAGAGCGGTGGGTTGAGCGAGGTCAACCTGCTGTACTGGAGTGGCGCTGTCGACAGTGGTCGCGAGGGTACGGAATTTGCGGCTACGGAGGGCCTGAAAAAGCTCCTGACCGGAGGCGACGACAACGGGAAGCCGGAACGCCGAACCCGCAGAGGCGCGCAGAGCCTTCGGGTTCCAGATGGAGACGGTGCCGGGGAGCGCGACGAGGCCGCTGGCGCCGAGGGCTTCGGCGGAACGAATGATGGTTCCGAGATTGCCGGGGTCCTGCAATGCGGCGGAGACGATGATGAGCGCCTGCGGCGCTGCCAGCATCGTTTCCAGAGTAAAAGTCGGGGCTTCGGCAAGCGCCGCGATGCCCTGGGGTGATTCCGTAGTGACGGCGCTCGAGAAGAGCTCCGGAGGCAGTTCGAGGATTTCCGTCTCGTGTGCCAGGGAGAGCTGTTCGAGCAGGGCGGCATCGCCGCTGCGAAAAAAGACGGTGAGAACGCGCAGGCCGCTGCGGAGCGCTTCTTCGAGCAGGTGGAAGCCCTCGATGGCCACGTATCCGGAGTCGGTTTTCGCCCCTTTTTTGAGGGCAGAGCGTAATTCCTTTACACGGGTATTCTGCCGGCTTTGTACAATGCGAATACGTGCGTTTTTTGAAGCCGCTTGCATGGGTGCGATTCTAACCCGTCCGCACCTTCCGGGCGTTGCGATGGGTTGGGGTATGTGTTAGCTTCCGTCTGTTACCCACGCATTGAACTTGTTCTAAAGTTCCAAGAGGAGTTGCCTTGTCTGCGGAGATTTTGCGCATACATCCGGATGAGCCAGAGCCGGAGCTCGTTGAGTACGTCGTTTCCAGTTTGCGCAGCGGCAAAGTTGTCGGCATGCCGACGGACACCTTCTATGGTCTGGCCGTCGACCCAGTGAACCTGCGCGCCGTCGAGCGGATTTACGAGATCAAGTCGCGGCTGAAGCATAAGCCGCTCTCGCTGCTCATCGGGAACCTGTCGCAGGCGTATGAGTTGGCGCGCGATCTGGGGACAAATTTTGACCGCCTCGCGGAGCGCTTCTGGCCCGGTCCACTGACGCTGATTGTGCGCGCCAGCTCGCGCCTCCCTCTGCGGGTTACAGCGAACACAGGCAACGTAGCGCTGCGCATCCCCGACACGCCGATCCCACGAGCGATCTCAACTGCCTTTGGTCTGCCCATTACGGCAACGTCAGCCAACCTGCAGGGCGCGCCTGAGTGTACCTATGCCGCCTGCGTCCGCGACCAGATCGGCGACCGGATTCCGCTCATCGTGGATGGCGGCCCGACGGGACGCAGCTTGCCGACGACGATTGTCGACCTGTCCGGCGGCGATGGCCGCTGGCAGATTCTGCGCGAAGGCGCGATTGCGACACACGAAATTGCCCTTGCATTACAGCCTTAGGCTCGGTAGGCAAAATGATCGTTCCGGAGACAAACCTGCGGAAGCACCGTGGCGGGGTCGGCAGAAGCCTGCTGCGCAGCGTGATCCTGCTGGTTTTGGCGGGAGCCATTGCGTGGACGGCGTGGGTGTGTGGGCAGATTCGCTACTACGCGGACCGCGATGAAGCGCGACCTGCGGATGCGATTGCCGTTTTCGGGGCTGCAGAGTATGACGGCACTCCTTCGCCGGTGCTGCGGGCGCGGCTGGACCACGCGCTCGACCTGTATGGACGCAAATTAGCTCCGCTTGTCGTTACGCTGGGCGGGGGCGATGAGGGCGACCGGCATTCTGAGGGCGGCGTAGGACATGATTACCTGCTGGCGCATGGCGTTCCTGAAACCGCGATCATTGCGGAGACGCAGAGCGACAATACGGCTCAATCGGCGGCACGGTTGGCGGTGATTGCGCGGACGAACCATCTGGATCGGGTGATCGTCGTCAGCGACGGGACGCATCTTTTTCGGATTCATGCGCTCTGTGAGCACGATGGCTTGATCGTGTACACGTCGCCTCGTCCGGTGGGACGAAGCATCGGCTGGCAGAATACTTTTTCCCGCATGGCGCATGAGATTTTGAGTTACACGGCGTGGCGGCTACATCTGCACTAGCCAATAGGCGGCGATGGCTGCCACCAGCGTCGAAAGAAAGTTGACAGCGTCGTTATTGAGCCAGCCGTGGCGCTCGAAGACGGCGCCGAAAAAGCTGTCGGCGAAAAGCCCCAGGATGCCGCAGCAGAAGATGACGACGCCGGTCCGCAGACCCATTTGGAAAGTGAATGTGGCGACGGCGGTTACGATGGCCGCGCCGATGCATCCCGCAGCGGTTCCAGCGAGCGTGATGCCGCCGTCGGTTCCGGCAGGGACCGGCTTGAAGGTTGTGAGCAGCCGCGGCTGTCCGCCAAAGACCTGGCCTAACTCCGAAGACAGGGTATCGGCTGCCGCTTCGACCAAAGCCGCGATGAGGGCGGCAAGGGACGCCGCGCCGCCGCGCGCCGTTGGGGTAAAAAGCTGACTGGCGGTGAGCGGAAGCGTGGCAAGGGCGGCGATTCCTAAATTTGCGACGACCTGTGAGGCTTCGCGTCCATGCTTGGCTTCCGCAGTGCCAAGCTGCTCTTTGCGCTTGCGTCCGACGCGCGTGGCCGCCAGGGTGAGCACGAGCATGGTGAAAAGCGGAAAGAGGGCCGTGTGCCAGCCGGGTGTGCGCAGGTAGAGGCAGGCGGTAAGGACGGCTCCGGTGGCAGCGGCAGGGCCGGTAGCGGCTCGGGCCACCCAGACGACAAGGCCGAAGGCAATGCTGATTCCGGCGGTCTGCAGAAAAACCGGATCATGGCTCTGCCAAGCGGCGGTTGCCTGAATGAATATCCAAAGGCTGCAGGCAGGAACTACAATCAGGAGCAGCAGTTTCGATTGCCAGTGAAGGGAAGCGGCGGGGTAGATTTTCGTATTCATCCTGTTTTTCCTGATGACGGTGGCAAATCGAGATGCGTGAGTGATTTACAATCTGGTTTTACAGCATTTTTTCAACGGCGGGAGCTTTTGTCGTGGTGTGCCAGGTGACCTTTTTGGGGATCGGTGGTCATTCCAAAGGATAGACGGTCGTTTGCGAGGCCGGGTTCCGGGTTTCACGCAGTAGAGAAATGCTGTCGCAGGATTTGTTGCTGAATGAGGTATCTGAGAGTGCGAAGTGTCACTGGGCCCATGCGCCCATGGTTTGCCGCCGGAGCGCTGCTGGCTTTGGCGGGTGTTTCTGGCTGCGGCAACCAATACCGTCCAGTTGTAACCCCTATCACGCCCACCGGCCCGGCTTCGCAGCCGCAATCCTACGCGGTTGCCTTTTCACAGCCGAATCTGACGATACCGCCGACTGGCGCCCCTTCTCCGTGTCCCAATACGCCGAATACGCCTGGGGTTTCCTCCATTGCGGGAATTGCGACGCTGGTTGACTTTTCCGGAGAAACCGTTCTGGCGCAGGCGAATATCACCGGCGTGGGTCCTTCGACTTTTGCCCTGGATGGCACCGGCTCGACGGCGTACAGCACGAATTGCGACGGCACGATCAGCACGGTACCGCTAAGCACGACGCTGCAATCGAAGAACGTGCTGACGACGACACTGCCGAGCACGGTGAATTCGCAGGGCCAGGAAGTCAACACATTGCCGACGAACCTGCTGGTGACAAGCACTGCCGACTACGTTACGGAGCCGCATTCGACGACCTTGAATGGCCAGCCGGCGGTCGGTGTGCTGACCAGCAGCCCGCCTTCGTTGAAGCTGGAAATTCCGATTACCGCTCCAAGCTTGATTAACGTGACCGGTGTGGTAAACGGGCAGCGTATCTACTCGATCAGCCAGGGAAACAGCACCCCGACTGGGCAGGGGGTGACCTGGGGCCAGTGCGATACACCGTCCTCAGTGACGACCAATGGCGAGGCCGATGGCATTGAAGTAACGACGAATACGGTTTCGAGCGAGCTTCCCGTTGGCGTCTGCCCTGTGTACGGGCTGATGACCGCCGATGGACGGCGCACGTTCATCCTGAACCGCGGCAGCGGCACGATTACCGTCATCGACAGCTCGAAGAACCAGCTCGATACGAATTCGCCGAGCACCGTCATGCAGAATGCAACAATACCCGTTGGCGCAGGGCCGGTGCATGCCGATCTGTATGCGCCTGCGGCATTGTTGGTAACGGCGAACTACGACAGCGATACGATCAGCATCATCAATGTGAGCATCAACGGTGCGGTGCAGGGCTTTACGGACACGGCGAACTTTGGCCAGGTGCTGGCGACCGTGCCGGTTGGCCATCATCCGGCTGCGGTAACGGTGCTGCAGGACGGAAGCCGCGTTTACGTTGCCAATGAAGGCGACGGCACAGTGACGATTGTGAACCTTTCGAGCTTTACCGTCGAAGGGACGCTCGCGGTCAATGGCCATCCACGATCGATTGCTTCGACCTTCAACGCTCCGCTGGGCAAGGTCTACACGATCGCGCAGGACAGCCCCTACCTGACAGTCATTCGCACGGACACGGATATCGTGTCGGCGTCGATTCTTTTGCAGGGCAACGGCGTGGACGTGCGGACGACCACACAATTTGCGGGTGCTAGCGCTGGGACAAACAACATTACACAGAGCCGCTCCGTTGGCTCGGGTGCTCCATAGAAGCTATGGATCGTTGTGCTGAAAGGGGCGCTCCATTGGAGCGCCCCTTTTGTCGTTGGTCGTTATAGAATCAGCTGAAATTTAAAACAGGGATAAAATATGCGGCGGTCTTGTTAGCCGAGGGTCTCGGCGGGAGCAGCGTGGTGCAACATTTTTTGCATTTCATTTTATTTTGCAACGTGCTTTGCGTTTCAGCTTTCAGTCGGTATGCTCTTGCTTTGGGCCGTCTGCATGCGGCCGGATCTTCGCCGGGGGACCTAACGCTTTGATCGGAACTTTTTTTCGCTCTGTCGCCTTTCTTGCTGTTGCTGCTTTCCCCGTCTTTGCCCAGGTTGAACGGCCGGCTCTGATTCCAGAACCGAGGGACTTTCAGAGCCGTGAGAACCTGCCGCTCGCTCATGGCGTTTCCGTTTCCAGCCCATCGAAGGACACAGACGACGCGTTTGCCGTTGAGGATCTGCTCGCGTCGCTGAAAGAGCGCGGCATTGCCCGCTCGGCAAAGGGTGTGCGGATTTATCTGCTGCGCGATACGTCGCTTTTGGGAAAACGTGCATTGGCCGACGAAAAGCTTTCGCTCGACCAGCCGATGCTGGATGAGGGGTATGTTCTGTTTACCGCAAAGACCGGCATTTACATCGTTGCGCATTCTGCGGTGGGAATTTTTTACGGCGCGCAGACAGCCAAGCAACTGGTTACCGGGTCAGGAGATAGCGCAGTCTTTCAGGGCTGCCTGATCCGCGACTGGCCGGCGATGCGTTACCGCGGCGTGCACGACGATCTTTCGCGCGGGCCGGTGCCAACGCTCGAGTTCCAGAAGAAACAGATTCGCACCTTTGCGGCGTACAAGCTGAACGTGTACTCGCCTTACTTTGAAAACACTCTGCAGTATGCTTCGACTCCGCTGACGGCGCTGCCCGGAGGGTCAATGTCCACGGCGGACGCTGAAGCCCTGGTGGAATATGCGAAGCCGTATCATGTGACCATCGTGCCGGAGCAGGAAGCCTTCGGGCATCTGCATCACGTGCTGACTTCGCAGGAATATGCCCACCTGGCTGAGGTTCCGAACGGCAGTGTGCTGGCGCCGGGCGAAGCCGGCTCGCTGCAGATCATTCAGCAATGGTTTACGGAGTTGGCAGCCATCTTCCCCGGACCATTTCTGCATATCGGAGCGGATGAGACGTTCGAGTTGGGGCAGGGAAAGACTGCCGATGAGGTGAAGCAGCGCGGACTGGGCGCCGTCTACATTGATTTTCTTACGAAGATCCACACGGAGCTTGCGCCGCTGCATCGTCGACTGATGTTCTGGGGCGATGTAGCGATGAATGATCCCGCGCTGGTGCCGAACCTGCCCAAGGACATGATCGCGGTCGCATGGCATTATGAGCCGGAAGAGAATTTCGACAAGTGGCTTGATCCATACACGAAAGCGGGAATGGAAACATGGGTGGCTCCGGGCGTGAACAACTGGAGCCGCGTGTATCCCAACAACAACCTGGCGTTGAAAAACATTCAGGGTTTTGTTGCCGCCGGACAAAAGGCCGGAAGCACCGGCATGCTGAACACCATCTGGAACGACGATGGTGAAGGGCTGTTTGCCGAAGACTGGTACGGAATTCTATTCGGCGCCGCAGCCGGGTGGCAGCCGGGAGCGAGCGACATTGCGGAATTTCAGAAACACTACGGCAGTGTCTTTCACGGCGATCCGACCGGTGACCTCGACCAGGCGCAGATTGCGCTGATGCAGGCCCACCAGGCGCTGGACAAAACCGGAGTGGAGGATGCAAAGGACAGCCTTTTCTGGCTCGATCCGTGGAGCGCCGAAGGCCAACGGACATCGGCGAAGATAAAGCCCGCGCTTGAAGAGGTAAGGCTGGATGCGGAGCGCGCCCTGACATTGATTGCGCAAGCGCGAAAGGCTGGCAATCTGCGAGAGCCCGAAGCCGTGGACGCGATGGAACTGGGCGCAAGGCGCATGGATTTTCTGGCATTCAAATTTCAAACGGCGGGAGATATTGCCGAGGCTTATCAGAAGGTCTACCAGGAACAGAACGATGCGGAAGCGCGCAAGCACGTGTCGGGAAGGATGTGGAACCTTGCCGGCCGTGCTTTAGACATGCGCGATGGCTATGGATACACGCGCGACCTGTTTAGAGAAGCGTGGCTCAAAGAGAACCGCCCTTTCTGGCTGGACAATGTAACGGCTGAATACGATGCGGCCATGCAGCTATGGATTGCCCGCGCGGAGAAGCTTAAAGCAGCTCGCCAGCAGTGGGGCGCAACGCATACGCTGGCTGCGCCGGAATCGCTCGGCTTGGCGCAGACTGCTGCCCCCGCTCAATAATATGTAACGGTCATTGATGCATATACCGCTTCGCACTGTCGATCTCGTCATCGTGGTCCTCTATCTGTTGGGGATCACGTGGTTTGGCCTGCGCTTCCGCAACAAGGGTGAGCGGTCGATCAAGAGCTATTTTCTTGCCGACCGAAATATCCCATGGTGGGCTATTTCGCTCTCGATTGTTGCGGCCGAGACGAGCACACTTACGATCATCAGCGTGCCCGGCATTGCTTTCACCGGCGATTTCGGCTTTCTGCAGCTTGTAATGGGGTATCTGCTGGGGCGCATCGTCATCTGCATCCTTTTTCTGCCGCGATATTTTCGCGGGGAGCTGATGACGGCCTATCAGCTGATCGGCCAGCGCTTCGGATCGCGCCTGCATCGGCTTACAGCACTGCTATTTCTCATCATGCGCGCGGCGGCGGAGGGTGTGCGCGTTTTTGCTGTGGCCATCGTGGTTGGCGTTGCGCTTGGCACCGGCGATGTTGCGTCCATCGTCATTCTGTCGCTGCTGACGCTGCTCTATACCTTTGAGGGCGGCATGAAGGCAGTGATCTGGACGGATGTGCTGCAGATGCTGATCTATGTGGTCGGCACGCTGGTGAGTTTGTGGTCGGTATGCGCGCATATCCCCGGCGGAGCGCATACATTGCTGTCGGTCGCGTCTTCAGCGGGTAAGCTGACCGTTTTTCATTTCTCGCTCTCAATTTCACAGACGTATACCTTCTGGGCCGGCGTGATCGGCGGCTGCTTTCTGACGATGGCCAGCCATGGAACGGACCAGTTGATGGTGCAGCGGCTGCTGGTGGCGAAGAACCTGCGCGAGTCGCGGCTGGCGCTGCTTTCAAGCGGAGTGGTTGTCTTTGTGCAGTTCACACTGTTTCTGTTGATCGGGGCTGGCTTATTTGTCTATTACAGCCGGACTGGGCAGATGCCGCACGTGCCCAGCGCGGATCGCATCTTTCCCATCTTCATTGTGCGGCAGATGCCTGCGGGCGTTTCCGGGCTGATGATTGCGGCGATCCTGGCTGCTGCCATGTCGAACCTGAGCGCTGCGTTGAATTCGCTGGCATCGACATCGATGGTGGACTTCTATCTGCTGCGGCGACCGGATGTCAGCGAGGAGCGGAAGTCAAAGCTTTCCCGCTTGATGACATTGGCCTGGGCGGCGGTGCTGCTGGCGCTTGCCATCGTCTCTCGCGGCAGCGGTCATGTTTTGGAGATCGGCTTGTCGATCGCATCCGTGCTGTGGGGCGGGATGCTGGGCGTATTTCTGCTCGGCACCTTGACGAAGCGCGCAAACGAAGCCGGGACGATGATTGGGCTGCTTGTGGGATGCGTCTTGAATTTGCTGTTGTGGCGGCAGAGCGCTGCGCTACGCATGACGTTTTTGGGGCATTCGTTTCTGTTTCCAAAGGTTGCGTGGACCTGGTACGTGGCGGTTGGCGCTCTGGTCACATTTGGATTGGGATATCTGCTGAGCCTGTTTGGAAAACGTAACAGTGTGGGGAGCGAATTGTAGATGAAGCTGTTCGGGTCCAGTTTTACGCTTCTGGCTGCCGTATGCGGGCTTGTAACTTGCGGCGCTTTTGCACAAAAGCCGAACTTTTCATACATTGACATACTCGTCGGCAACGCCGTGGAACAACACCAGATCCCTGGAGCCGTGGTGGTGGTTGGCCATAATGGGCGCGTGGTCTTTCGCAAGGCGTATGGTGAGCGTTCGCTCGAGCCGACGCGCGAAACGATGACGTTAGATACGGTCTTTGATATGGCATCGCTCACGAAGCCGCTGATGACGGCGACGGCAGTGATGCAGCTGTGCGAGCAAGGCAAAATTCGATTCAACGATCCAGTGTCGAAATATCTACCGGAGTTTGCGGCCAACGGAAAGCTGGACATCACCATCCGCCAGCTGCTGACGCACTATTCCGGATTGCCACCGGATCTTTCACTGGAGCAGCCGTGGGAAGGCAAGGCGGAAGCGTTCAAGCAGGCATTTGCCATTCAGCCGGCCATGCCGGCGGGCGTGCGTTTCGTGTACAGCGACATCAACTTCATCGTTCTGGGGGCGCTGGTCGAAAAGCTCTCGGGAATGCCTGAAGACGAGTATGTGCAGCAAAAGATCATTGCGCCGCTTGGGCTGCAGAACACTCGCTATCTTCCGCCTGCAGAATGGCGCGATCGCATTGCGCCGACGCAGTATGACAATGGCGTGATGCTGCGCGGAGTGGTGCATGATCCTACGACGCGTCGCATGGGTGGCGTGGCCGGGCACGCCGGACTTTTCAGCACGGGAGACGATGTTGCCGTATATGCGCAAAATCTTCTGGACAGGCTCGCGGGAAGGCCAAGCCGCTTTCCTGTTGGCCGCGCTGTGCTGCAGAAGATGGTGACGCCGGAGCAGCCGGCGACGGGTACGGCACTGCGCGGTTTTGGCTGGGATATTGAAACGCCGTACTCTAGCAATCGTGGCGAGATATTTCCTGTCGGTTCATTCGGGCATACGGGATTCACGGGCACATCGTTGTGGATGGACCCTGTTTCCGATACATACGTGATTGTGCTGACGAATGCCGTTCATCCGAATGGACACGGGAGCACGATTGCCCTGCGCGCGAAGATTGCGGATGCATCGGCCGTAGCGCTGGGAATTATTCCTGATAACGGGAAACTCTCGGCGCGGCTTACCGGCTACAACGAATCGCTGAGCGGCATGCGGCATTGGATCGCTCGCAATGGCGAGGTGAAAACAGGGATCGATGTTCTTGAGGCGGATAACTTTGCCGAGCTTCATGCGCTTGCAAAAAAGCACGGCGGCCACCTGCGCATCGGTTTGTTGACAAACCAGACAGGCGTGGATTCTGAAGGCCACAGGACAATCGATGTGCTGGCGCATGCCGAGGGCACCGAGCTGAAGACGCTTTTCAGCCCCGAGCATGGCATTCGCGGCGCACAGGATACAGAGAATATCGGCAACGCGACCGACACGGAGACGGGATTGCCGGTAATCAGCCTGTACGGAGCAACGGATGCGCAGAGAAGGCCGCCGCTCGATGCCATGCGTTCGCTCGATGCAGTGGTGATCGATCTTCAAGATGCAGGCGTGCGTTTTTATACTTACGAAACAGTGATGGCTTATTTCTTGGAGGCGGCGGCGAAGACGGGAACGGAGATCATCGTTCTGGATCGGCCGAATCCGGTGAGTGGCGCATTCGCGCAGGGGCCGCTTTCGGATGAGGGCGCGGAAAGTTATGTGCACTACATGCCGTTGCCGGTGCGTCACGGCATGACGATGGGAGAGCTGGCGCGATACTTCAATCGCGAACGGAATTTGCGCGCTCCACTGACCGTAATTGCGATGCAGGGGTGGCAGCGCGGCGACTGGTACGATTCGACGGGATTGGCGTGGGTGAATCCTTCGCCGAACCTGCGCGACCTGGAAGAGTCCACGCTCTATCCCGCGCTGGGGCTGGTGGAGACGACAAACATTTCGGTCGGGCGGGGAACAGACACTCCATTTGAAGTGTTGGGCGCGCCGTGGATCGACGCTCGGAAGCTCGCGGAATCTTTGAACAAGCGCTTTCTGCCGGGCGTACGTTTTCTGCCGGTGGATTTTACGCCGGAGAAGCCTTATCCCTATGCCGGGCAGTTATGCCATGGGGTGCGCGTCATGGTGCTCGATCGCAACGTGCTCGATTCGCCTGAGCTGGGAATCGAGATTGCATCGACGCTGCACAAACTATATCCGCAGGATTACAAGCTGGAGCATATCAATACGCTGCTCGCGAACAGTCATGTGCTGGAGCAGTTGGTGAGCGGAGTCGATCCGCAGAGAATCGCCGAGGACTGGAGGGACTCGCTCGACGCATTTGAAGCGAAGTGTAAGCCAGCGCTGTTGTACTGAGGCGGCGTTGAGATTACCGGGACTCTACAACTGCTTCAGGTACGCCTTGGCCAGCTCCAGTTCGGGGAAGAGTTTTTCTTCCGCCTGGAATTCGCGTGGATGCACACAGCGACGACCGCCGCGCACTTTGACCGGATGCTTGAGGTGCAGCATCTCGTGGTACATCAGGTATTCGATGGCGTAGCGCGGCGTGTTCTTGCGGTCGAAGACGCGGCTTACCATGATGGTGTTGTGCGCTGCATCGTAGTGTCCGAGCAGGCGGCGCGCCTTATGCTCACTCCATGTAAGCTGCGGACGACCCATCAAGCCGTGAAAAAAGCGAATGTTCAACGCCTCGAAGACCTCATCCAGATCGTAGTAATCGCCTTTGGGTGTCGAGATCTTTTTTCGGCCGCGCATCTGGCGGATGCGCTCGGTTTGGCGCAGCACGGATTCGCTCGACGCGAAACGCCGGTAGCGCATATTGTGTGCGGGGTCGAGCGGCTTGCGATAGAGCTTGGCGAGCAGAATGTGCGCGATGGCGCGCAGCACCGGCTCCGGCGCGCCTTCCAGCAGGTCAGAAAGATGAATTTTGAGCTGGCCTTCGCGCAGGCGAATGGTCGTGTTCAAGCTGGTGAAACGGTAAAACCGAATATGAATGGGTGGAATGGGTGCGCGCGGACGGATGACGCGATATTCTTCTTCAAACAAACGCAAAAGCTCGGGGTTCACTCAAACTGAGCGTAGCACAGATGACGGCTGCACTGTTATGCAGGGCTTATTGCGGGCCGGTTCCGTTTTTACCCGCCTCATCTTTATGTTCGGCGAAGTATTTTTCCTGCGCCTTCTGCAGGTCTTTCACCTGGTCGCTTACACTTGTGGCTGCTTCAATCGCGGTTTTACGCGCGAAGTCGTAGGTCGGGTTAGCCGCAGGCTGGTTGAGCACCGCTTCCCATTTATCGCTTTGCGGAGCCAGATCTTTCAACGCCTTGCGGATGTCGGCGTGTTGTCCGTCATAGGTGTCGAGGTTGTCCTGCAACTCGTCGGCGAGACGGGTGAACTCCTCAATTTTGGCGCGTAATTCTGCGGATCGATTGTCGGCCAGCCTGTCCGTAGAAAGCTGCTTGATAGCGGTAATGCGCTGCTCGATGAACTTCGCGAAGAGCTTGATGCGATCATTGGGGCGGTCGCCGAATTCGCGCACCTGGTCGACTTCGTCTTCATTGAGAGGATCTTTCTGTGCCTGCGCCCAGGCGTGCGGTGCAACAGAAGGCAGCAACAGGACAGCAACGAGCATGAGTAGCAGACGGCGCATAACGGAGCCTCCTTAGCTGCCCAGTTTAGATGCTTGCTTCAGCATTTGCACGTTCCTGATCGCGCGCCGACATCTTTCTTTATGCGCGTGCAGGTAGAATAAGGGCGATGAAGTCCTTGCTCGTCCCGAAACGTCTGGCCGTTATAGCCCTGCTGCTTGTCATCGCCTTTCACGCCGCAATGACTAGGGCTGAGGCGGTGAAAGACCTGCCCAGACCCACGGACTACGTCAGCGATTTTGCCGGCGTGATATCCCCGGAAACGAAGCAGGAGCTGGACCTACTCTGCGGCCAGGTGGATCATCAGGCGCATGCGCAGATCGCCGTCGTGACCATCAAGACGCTTGACGATGTCCCCATTCAGGATTTCTCGGTTCAGCTGTGGGATACATGGAAGATCGGCCAGAAAGATCGGGGAGTCCTGATTCTGCTGGCCGTTCAGGACCGCAAACGATGGATTACGACGGGGTATGGCCTCGAGGCCATCCTGCCGGATTCGAGGGTTGGCGATATAGGGCGGCAGATGGTCCCATATCTGCGCGCGGGCGATTATAACGATGCGGTCTCCGTTGCCGTTGGACAGATATCGCAGATTATTGCCAAGGACGCGGGCGTGACCCTGCAGC
>Ga0206844_10109_pt1 | contig 27600 bp, 24 predicted proteins | sample Alteio_BWOrgCont_22_FD_152907 | JGI IMG/M metagenome (GOLD analysis project Ga0206844, IMG submission 152907) | Enriched cells from forest soil in Barre Woods Harvard Forest LTER site, Petersham, Massachusetts, United States -... | ecosystem: Environmental > Terrestrial > Soil > Temperate forest >...
AACCGAGAACGCTGAAGCTAAATAAACCCATACAAAAGAAATGAACACCGGCGTTCCCTTATCTGATCTCAAAAATAAACTTCTTTCAGAATTTTCTGGCTTTGAACAGGCCTTGAACGGAGATGCAAATGACAGGCATAGGGAGGGCGTAGATCAATTCGATAAGCTGGGTTTCCCAACCGTAAAAAATGAGGAGTGGAAATACACCAATATTTCAAAATATATTGATGGGACATGGAGCCAAAATATTCATAATACTCCAGCCATAAAAATATCCGAAACGACCAGGAAAGCTGTTACTGATTTAATTGACGCCCACAAAATTGTTTTTTGTGATGGGATATTTAGCCGAGAATTATCTGAAATAAAATCTGATGACCCTGTCATGGTCGTTTCCTCATTATCTGAGGCTTCCAGGGCAAATAAAAATATTCTTTCGCAATACCTCGGCAAGGGTTTGTCTCCGGAAACAAATGGCCTGGTGGCCTTAAACACTGCCTTTGGAACCGAAGGGGCTTTCATATACATCCCTAAAAATACCAGGCCAAAATATCCGGTACATCTGGTTTCCATCGGTGGAATCGGGGACCAGAAATACATAAACCACATTCGCAACCTGATCATTGTTGAAGAAGGAGCTTCTTTAGAACTCATAGAAACCTGGGTGAGCTCAGGTAAAAATGAATACTTCAACAACGTTGTAAGCGAAATATTTGCAGGAGAAAATGGAGTTATAAACCATTATCGGTTCCAGGAGGAAGATACAGAATCTGCCAGGCAGGTAAATTTTACCCGCATTGTCCAGCAAAAACATAGCCTTGTAAATAATTTCACCATTACTACCGGGGGGAAACTGGTTCGTAACGACTTACAGTACCGATTGGATGACACCAATTGTGAATCACACTTATACGGGCTATATATCAGCTCAGGTTCACAACACATAGATAACCATACCCTTGTTGACCATGCGATGCCACAATGCTTCAGCAACGAATTTTACAAAGGTATCATGGCAGGGCAAAGCGCCGGGGTTTTTAATGGAAAAATCATTGTGAGAAAAAATGCCCAGAAAACAAATGCTTATCAATCCAATAAAAACATACTATTGTCAGATGAGGCCAAAATAAACACCAAACCACAATTAGAGATATTTGCAAACGATGTAAAATGCTCACATGGAGCCACTACCGGCCAACTGGATGAAGAGGCGATGTTTTACTTAAGATCAAGAGGAATTGGAGCAAATGAAGCCAGGATAATGCTTACATCCGCTTTCGCAATTGATGTATTGGAAAATATAAAATCGGAAGAAATAAAGAATTACGCCCGGGATTTGGTTGAGGACAAATTAATATCTTTAAGCAACAACCAAGGGATCAGTTAACAATGATCAATAATCAATGACGGCAATAGTAAATACACCGGATAAAGCTCAAATGCAAAATGGAAGTTTTGATGTCTTTGCCCTTCGTAAAGACTTCCCGCTACTACTGACCAAAGTTTATGGCAAACCATTGGTTTATTTTGACAATGCTGCCACTTCTCAAAAACCAAGGACTGTTATTGAGAGAATTGTTCGTTATTATGAACATGAAAATGCCAATATTCATCGGGGTGTATATCATTTAAGTGATTTATCTTCAAATGCTTATGAAGGATCCAGGGATATGGTTCAAAAAAACATCAATGCTTCCAAAAGGGAAGAGATCATTTTTGTACGGGGCGCTACGGAAGGTATAAATTTAGTAGCGTCTTCCTGGGGCAGAACCAATCTGAAAGCAGGTGATGAAGTGTTGATCAGCCAGATGGAACACCATGCCAATATTGTCCCCTGGCAATTGATATGTCAGGAAAAGGGAGCCTTTTTAAAGGTAGTTCCGGTGGATGATAGCGGGGAATTGATACTGGAAGAATTTCACAAATTATTATCCGAAAAAACAAAATTTGTTTCTATTTTATATGTTTCCAACAGCATTGGAACAATCAATCCTATAAAAACGCTAATAGAATCTGCTCATCAATTTAACATTCCAGTATTGGTGGATGCCTGCCAGGCAGCGCCGCATTTATCCATTGACGTTCATGATCTTGATTGTGACTTTTTGGTTTATTCAGGCCATAAAATTTTCGCGCCTACGGGTATTGGAGTTCTCTATGGTAAAGAAATCCTTCTTAATGCCATGCCACCTTACCAAAGCGGAGGCGATATGATCAATACGGTAAGTTTTGAAAAGACAACGTTTAAACAGGCGCCGCACAAATTTGAAGCAGGCACCCCGGATATCGCAGGTGCCATTGGATTGGGAACAGCCATAGAATATATCAATACTATTGGCAAGTCAAAAATACATGAATATGAGCAAAAGTTACTGAACCATATTACCCAAAAAATAAGTGACATTGACGGTTTAAGGATTATCGGCACAGCCAAAAACAAGATACCTGTCATTTCATTTACAGTTGAAGGGGCACACCCCATGGATATTGGCACATTGATTGATTTTGAGGGGGTTGCCATACGCACGGGCAACCATTGTACACAGCCTTTGTTAGACAGGCTGGGGGTTACTGCAACTTGTAGGGCCTCGCTTGCGTTTTATAATACGATGGAAGAAATAGATTTTTTTGCAGATGCATTGAACAGGGTCATTAAAAAGATTAAAAATTAAAAAATTAAGAGCATTGATTAACCCTAAATCCATACCCGAAATACAGGAAGAGATTGTGGAAGATTTTACGATGCTTGAAGAGTGGCCTGACAAGTATGAGTACCTGATGAATATTGGCAAACACCTGCCACAATTACCTGCAAACGCCTACGATGAAAAGAATAAGGTAAGAGGTTGCCAAAGCAATGTATGGATGATAACCAGTTTTGAGGATGGGAAAATCATTTTTGAAGGTGATAGCGATGCCCTTATTGTAAAGGGACTTGTAGCGCTATTATTAAAAGTATTCAGCAATCATTCTCCTGATGAAATAATTAAGGCTGATCTTACTTTTTTGGAACGAATTGGCTTGCAGGCGCATTTATCTGCTACCCGGAACAATGGGCTTTCTGCAATGGTAAAACAGATAAAATTTTATGCATTGGCCTATAAAGCAAAAATGACAGCTTAACATGGAGGAAATCATCAGTCAAAATACTGTATCCGGAAGGGAACAGGATCAAAACCCCGAAATGGTTAACAACCATTCGACGCCTGACCTGCGCGAACGGATTATTGAAGCCATCAAAACAGTTTATGATCCTGAAATACCCATAAATATATACGAACTGGGACTTATTTATGAGGTGAACATAGGCGAGTATGGTAAGATTGATGTCTTAATGACCCTGACATCCCCTGGCTGTCCTGCAGCCGGAATGCTTCCGGGGGATGTAGAAGAAAAAGTACGCTCGGTAAAAGGTACAGGAGACGTAAAAGTGGAAGTAACCTTCGAACCGCCATGGGATCAAAGCATGATGACCGATGAAGCCAGGCTGGAATTGGGGTTTATGTAACTCAGGAGACAGGGATCAGGAATTCCAATGGCTTTAATCCGGCCCTTCGATATATCGCCATACCTCTTTCCTTTTCCTTCCCGATTTATTTTGTTTGGTTTTCTACCGCTCTTACAGAATCTGCTTTTGCCATTTGGCCTGACGCTTGATAAGTGACTGCGAGATTCCCCATGACAGCCTTATCCCCAGGGTAATACCTTAGAATTTTTTTAAAAGTCCTGATAGCCTGCGGATATCTTTTGGTCAGGCCATAGCAATTGGCCAGTTCAAGCATGGCTTGCTCATGTTCCGGTTTAATGGCCTCGGCTTTTTCAAGATAACCGATAGCCGATTCATAATCCTGTTTTGATACAAATGACGCACCTTCATTAAAATAGTTATTGAATTCGACATCTTTTGGGGATTTTGCAATCACGTCTGATTTGATCGTTTTTATTACCTGAACATTATGGATCCCTGGATCATCGGGCATTTCGTGTACATCCAAACCTGTTGTTTTTTTAAGGTCTGCTGCATGTTGAATGGCATCCGGGTAGTGCGGGTTCACTTCAAGGGCTTTATTGTAATAATAAGATGCAAGTTTCAGGTGCCCCGTGTTTTGATACAACACCCCCAGGTTATTATAACTAGTTACCAGGGCTGGCGCAGTTTCAATGGCCCTCTTAAAATATTTTATGGCAGAATCCACGTTCAGATATACACCCTGATAGGCATATCCAATCTCGCAGTACGCTTCCCCGAACATGGTATCAATGTCGATGGCTTTATTTAATTCACTGACCCCATTTGTAAAAAACCCTCTCTTCATGGCGGTGTCTTTTTCTGCAGCAGCGGCTTCTATAAGGGCAGTTCCGTAATGTCTGTGTACCTGAGCACTGTTTGTGGAATGGTTTACGTCGGTACCGAACAAGGTAATATTATCTTTCCAGGCGTGGTTTCTCTGAACCGTAGCGAAGCCATAAAATGAACATAAAACAAATATTGTCACCACTGCAATGGTATTTGTTTTAACCCAATCCATGAGTTTTAATGCCCTATCCTTTTTTTGCTTTGAAATCAGGGTAAGCGCATACGCCAGGATCAGGGCAAAGCCGAGGCAGGGTGCATACAAAAACCTTTCTGCAAGAATACCGCCCCTAAGAAAAACGAAACCAAGGGACGGGGCAATGGTGATGAACAGGATGGATAGTCCAAGGCTCCATTCAGTCCTTTTTAAAAAGCCACGCAAGGCAACGCCTGCCAGCGCCAAAAATGATACTATACCGAGCAGGGCGCCAATATCAGTCCAATGTGAAGCAGGAACCTGGTTGTACGAATAATCATAGCTCAGGGGAAGCGGATATACAAGCTTTTGCAGGCATATCCAGAAAATGTGAAACACGCTTGGCATTTTAACGCCTTGGCCCACGTAAGGGTAGTTAATTATGTCATTAGGAATATGAGCCACAGACCCCCCGAGGAAATACCTTTTCTGCATAAAAAACAACAAAGCGACACAGGCATAAGGCCATGAGCGCTTTATGACCGAAGGGATATTAAGGCCGGAATAAAATAAAAACAACGGTATAAGTGCAAGCCCTACCACGGCTGTCTCTTTTGATAACAATGCCAGGTAAAAAAACAGAATGCTCCAGACAAGGTCTTTTGTCATTTTGCTTTTGCCATATCTGAAAGCGAAAAAAAGTGTTAGGAAAGTATTGAGAAAACTAAGTATCTCGTCGCGGCTTTTAATGTTGGCAACAACTTCCGTATGAATAGGATGTGCCATGAAAACAAGGCTGATCAGGAAAGCGAAGGCAGGGTTCCGGGAAGGGAAAAGTTGAATTAAGAACAGGCACAAAACAAAGCCGGACAACCCATAAAGCAAAGCGTTGTCGAAGTGGTTGATTGAGGGATCTTCACCAAAAAATGAATGTTCAATGGCAAAAGTAATCAAGGAAAGCGGTCGGTAATAGCCCAGGTTCAGGTTTTCGAAATACCAGAAATCAATGGTCATCAGTTTCGGAATACCAGGAATGCCTTCCATCACGAACGTGTTTTTCGGGATGGCATTAAAATCATCCAGCGCATAACCATTTTTTACTGTATTTATGTAGAGTAAAAACCCGACAAGCCCGACACCAATTGCATAAAGGCGAAGTTGCCCGGATGGCTTTTTCGGCATAGATGCCACAGGGGCTTTTTTAACTTCTTTTCCCAAAATCCCTCCCAAATTTAAATCACGTTGCAAACTAACGAAAAATTTGGAAAAAGGAGATAAAATATGCGGAACCGGTGACAATCCATGCATTTCCTATCCCTGGAATGAAGTCAACATCCCAAAACTGTTAACTGCAAACTGAAGACTATTTCTCTGGAACCAGCACCATTTCTACGTAGTTGTCCATGTTAAAATATTTTTTGGCGGCTTTTTGTACGTCTTCTGCCGTGATTTTATTAGCCATTTCATCATATTTCATGATGTCTGAAATATCATCGTCGTTCATGGTATAGGATTGTAGCGCATTCACCCAGAAATTGTTGTCTTTCAGGTTTGTTTCCCTTGTACGGTGCATGGTTTCAATGGCTTTTTCCATGTTTTGGGCAGTTGGACCTTCTTTTTCCAATTTAGCTACCTGATCAAAAGCAGTCTGTACCAGCATATCAACGTTTTCAGGTGCGCAACCGAACTGGATACTCAGGGTATAACCTTCTTTTGGATAACGGTTTGGCACAAGGTTTACCCCCACGCCATACACTCCGCTTTTATCTTCCCGCATCACTTCACGGAGCATTATGTTCAATACTTTTATCATGGCTTCAGCATCTAGTTTGTTTTTCATGTTCCAGTCAAACTTGCCTTTCATGGTTATGGCAACATAGCTTTTTGGTTCGGTACCTTTTTTCACATATTGTTTTACGATGCCTTTGGGAAAGGTGTAGTTTTGGTCTTTCCAGTCTTCCTTTTTACCTGTTGCAGGCAAACCTCCTACATAGGTTTCGATCATGGGTTTCAAATCTTCAGGCTTAAAGTTCCCGACAAAAAAGAAAGTAAAATTTCCTGCATTGCCAAACCTTTCCTTGTACAGGTTCATCACGCTGTTTTCATCAACTTCTTTGAGCAGGTCTGACGTTAATGGCCTCTTCCTGAAATGGTGGTTATTGACAACCATCTGGTTACTGTCCCTCAATACGCCTTCGGGGCTAAGGGACATATTCTGTATAAAACTGTTTTCCCTTGCCATATAGGATGCGAAGCCGTCTTTGTCCTGTCGTGGGTTCGTAAAATACAGGTACAAGAGCTGAAGCATGGTTTCTACATCCTTCGGCGTTGTACTGCCGCTAAACCGTTCATAATAATCATTGATTGAAGGAGTGACATCCACTTTTTTGCCTGTTAGCATTTTGGTAAGGGTATTGGCATCAAATGATGCTATACCTGAATAATCAATAATATCCGGTGCATTTTCACAGGTTACAAAATCTTTGTCCGCTACAAGCGAAGATCCACCGGGACTAAAAGCGCCAAAAAGGATTTGATCATCTTTAAAATCTGTCGGTTTCAACACAACCTTTGCGCCGTTTGAAAGTGTCCATTCTGTTGTGCCTGTTTCCTTGTTTGTTTTTTCTTTCACTACTTTGCCCCCTGAAGGCTTATTGGCCAAAAGTACCTGTCCGGCAGATTCATCATGATATGCGACAATGTTTTCTTGTTTTACACTACTTAAAATATCCTTGATTTCAGTTTCAGTGGGTACCTTAAGGCCTGGTTTGTCAGGCGCTTCCAGGACGATAGCGTTGTTATCATCAGTGATCCATTCTTTGGCCATAACATTCAGTTCGTCAAGGCTTATTTCCGGTATAAATTTTTCGTGAAATGCATAGTCGTTGCTAATGCCCATGATGTCTTCATTATCAAGGAAATTACGTACACATTCGGCAGTCAGGGCTTTAGAATCTGTTTTATCTTTTTCTTTATATGCGCTTTCGATTTGCTCTAAAAGGTTTTTCTTTGCCCTGTCAAGCTCAGGAGCCGTAAACCCATTTCTTCTTACATTTTCGTTTTCGCTAAGCAAAGCTTTAACGCTTCCCGCAATATCATTATCCGGAGCTACGGCAAAAACCGAATATTCGGAAGTTTGCCCAAGTCCCTGGCTAATGTTGGCTGCCGCATATGTGAATGGCGGGGTGGCAGAGTGGGTTTTTTCTTCCAGCCTTGCCGAAACCATCAGGCTGAACAGGTTTTGTTTAATATGGTCACGATAATCTTTTACAGTGGCGTATTCCAATTTCGGGTGACGGTACTGAGCCTGGATGATAATGTATGGGTCTTCCTTATCTGTGGCTTCGGCAACAACAGTACCCTTATGCGGGTTGATCGTAATTAGGGGGTGTGGGCGCGGATTTTTAGGTTCAGGGATATTGGAAAACTGCGCGATCACCATTTTTTCCATCTGGTCCATATCAAAATCGCCCACAACCACAATAGCCTGCAAATCCGGCCGGTACCAGTCATGGTAGAATTTTGTCAAAGTATCGTGCTTGCAATACTGCACCACGTCTTTCAACCCGATTGGATTCCGTTCGGCATATTTTGAATTGTTATAAATGATAGGGTCAATTTTTCTTTGCATCCGCTCGAAAGCGCCCCTTCCCAATCGCCATTCTTCTATCACTACGCCACGTTCTTTATCTATTTCAATGGGGTCAAAACTTACGTTATGTGCCCAGTCTTCCAATATCTGCAAGCCGTTTTTAACAAACTTTGCCGTATCGGTGGGTACCTGTAACATATAAACAGTTTCATCGTAAGACGTATATGCGTTCAAATCTGCGCCAAAACGCATACCAATTGATTCAAGATAATCCACAATCGCGCTCTTGGTGAAATTTTTAGTACCGTTAAAACACATGTGCTCTGTTAAGTGCGCGAGACCCTGCTGTGAATCGTTTTCCAATACCGACCCGGCATGTTCCACCAACCGCATTTCTGCCCTATGCTCTGGTTTGGCATTTTTACGAATATAATACCGCATCCCGTTTGGCAATGTGCCCGTGCGCATATTGGGGTCTATGGGCAGCTTTGCATTAAAGGAAAAATCAGGTGTTGCACTTGACTGACCGAAAGACATTCCGGCAAACGTGAACACAAAAAGTAAGGATAACAAGCAAATTTTTTTCATTGTTGTTTGATTTTTATATAGATACGTTTTCACAAATAGTTGACAAACTTAGCAAATGAGGCGGACAATGAGAAGTTTCGACAAATTTTAACGACTCACAGGCTAAATAAATCAGATTAAAAGCTACGGGGGATTTAACGTTTACCGAGCCTGAAAATTGTACTGAAAGTTTTTTTGCTTGTATTTATTCCACGGCAAAGAATCACCCCATAAAAGCTCATCGGGAACTGCGTTGAATCTTTAACAAGCTATGTAAACCATTCATTAAAAACCGATTAGTTCCCATAAACCGGACTGTGGATTATTTGTTCTTTGCTAATTCAGGATTAATTGTTAATTCTGCGGTCTAAAGTTAACATTGATATGAGAATTTCACTGAAAAGCCTGTTCCTGTTTATCATCTTTGCCGGCAGCGTAAGCTCTTTATTGGCCCAGGCCGCAAAAGAAGTGTTCAGCACGGCGGTTGACCATGTCAACTGCGAAACCATCCGTTTTATCCATCGAGAGGCCGGCAGGGCCGAAGTGGCAAACAATATGGATTGTCTTAGTTTTGAATCCATTTACAAAAGCATTCCAACTGACGAGGCTGGAACTACAGGTGCACTTTGTAAAAACATCAACGATTATAAAAACAAGTTCAAAGAAGACAAACCTCTTGATGTACAGCTAAATGCGGTGATCGCTTTTGCCAATGCCAAGATAGCCGCCAAAAAGCGCAAAGGCAATGTGGAGGACTTTAAAGCAAGCCTCGAAAAAATCAAAAAGGATGCATTGGATGCTGCAAAAGGGACAGCTTCGGCAAGCAGTACCACAACAGAAACTAAACCTGGTGAAGAAACTAAAACCATAGAAAAGACTGCTAAGACTTCTGATACCAGCCAGGCAATTTCTGAACCTTCAGCAACGGAAAACTCTACTAAAGCCGGACATAAAACAGATTGGCTCGGTCTTTTGGGCCTGCTTGTAGGTTTAGGTGCGCTTGGGCTGGCCTATATGGCATATACAAAAGCGAAGAAAATAGATGGCGGAAGTATGCATCCTATGTCAACCACCTATGGGAACAAGTCCACCAAAGACGACAGTATGCAGGAAATACAACGTGTTGAAAAACATTTAAAAGGTGAAATAACAAACCTCAACAGACTTATTGAAGAACTCATGAAAACGGCTACTAGCGGAAACAATCCTACACCCAGGGCAAGTCCAGAGCCTGTACAGGATGAAGCGCCAATTGGGTATAGGGAAAGCTCAATAGAAATAGAACGTAGAGCGGAAGAACCTAAAGAAGAAAGGGAAACAGAAAGTAAAATAGAAGTACAAAAGGAACCCGAAATGGAGTTGGTTGCCAGGCCGGAGGAAATAATACACGAACCAGAGCCCGCATTGATTGCAAAACCTGAAGAATCTGTTTTAGAAAGTGAAACAGAAAGTGAAAGAGGAATCGAAAAATCATCGAACGATGAAGTTTCTCCCCTGTCCGCAGGAGAGAGGGCAGGGGGTGAGGCCAAAACCCCTTTTACGGGTACTTTATTTGAATCAACCCCGCCTACGGCGCCATCTCCGGATCTGTTTGCAACTTCTGCACCTGCTCCGAAACGGCCGGAACCGGAAAGGGAATATAACTCTATTACCGATGCCGTAGCAGCAGGTGGGTATGTACAAGAACCGGCAGCAGCTTCCGTAGAACCCTTTATGCCTGAAAAGGAATACGAAGATGGAGAAGCAGTACCATTCTATAAGTTCGCAGGATTGCCAAACGAAGAGGGATATTTTGAAAATAACAGCTTCACTGATGAGCCGGGGCAAGACTCTATTTATGAAATAGAAATGTATGAAGATGTGCCGGATAAAGCATTCTTCTCCATTCGTTCAAATCCTGATGTCATTCGCAAAGCAATTCTTGATCCACAGGTTTATCTGGCGCCTTGTTGTTCTTATACTGACGACCACGAAGGCAAGCATACCATAGTGCTGGTAGAAGAAGGCATGCTACGCAAAGAAGACAACCGCTGGGTAGTATATGAAAAGGCAAAGATAAATTTTGAGTAGGATTTTATTTATCCTCATTACAGTTGCCCTTTGGGTTTTGATTACAATCTACTGGGTCATTTCCTCCAGGCGTGTGCCTGCTAACCACAGGGGAAATGAAATCATGTCTTTTGTGAAGCTGGTTGGTTCTTCATTCATCATGTATGTTCCTTTATTGACGGGAGGCTTGTTAGCTACTTCTCTTTTTGAAACTTCCTTAGCAACCGAAATTACCGGAACTATGATTTGTCTCGCAGGGATACTGGTCATGGTTCGGGCCAGGGAACATCTGGGCCGCAACTGGAGTGGTAACGTTATTATACAACAAGAACATTCATTGATTAAAAACGGCCCTTACCGATTGGTGAGGCATCCCATATACAGTGGTGGTTTGTGTGCCATGCTGGGTTCTGCCATTGTTTTGGGACAGATTTTCGCCTTTGCATGGGCATTGTTTTGCACTTTCGGTTTGGTAATGAAATCGAAACAGGAAGAGGCTTTGTTGTCAAATCAATTCCCTGAAGATATCCTGAATATAAAAAGAAGGTAAAAATGCTGGTTCCCTTTATTTGGTAAGCAACAAATTGCTTCTTTTACTTACAATGTTCCGCATTTCAAAACCGAACCATCATCTTCTTTACATCCTCAATGCTTATCAGCTTATCAAACTCCAGCTCAAGGATGGCAGGTTTTCCCTTTGTTTCAAGTAATTGATCCAACGCAGGCTTGAGGCCATCCAGATTATTGCAGAAGATATATTCGCAATTGTGCTGCAAGGCGATATGTTCAAAATTAAGGGGCTGTTTCACAGCGAAATACTCTTCCAGTTCTTTCTGAAATCTCGCTCCGGGCAGGGTCCTGAAAATACCACCGCCATGATTGTTGAGTACAATGATTTTAAGGTTGTCCCTGAGATAGTTGTTCCATAGTCCGTTGCTGTCATACATAAAACCCAGGTCACCAACAATCAATATATGGTTACGGTCATCCACCATAGATTGTCCTGCGGCGGCACTTACGGTTCCATCAATGCCACTTGTGCCGCGGTTTGAATAGACTTCAATGTCCGGGTTCATGAATGGGAAGACAGATGCATAACGGACAGGTAGGCTATTGCCAAGATGTAAAACCGTATGAGAGGGCAGGCTATTTATGATTTCATAAGCAGCGTGTATTTCGCTGAATGGCAGTGATTCAATAGCAGTTTTTGCCGATTGAGCGGCTTTGGTATCTAACGATGCCCATGAATCGAAATAGTCTTTATTAAAACAAGTATTGCGCTCTGCAGCAAGACCCTTAAAAAACGTCGAAGCATTGACATCCAGTATATTTGTAAGCTGCTGGAATGTATCCGCAGAAGCGGGATGCCCGTTTAAGTGCCAATGGGCTTTGATGTTTTTGTGCTTCAGGAAGTTTTTTAAGGTTTTGGAAACGATTGGTCCGCCGAAACTGATAACCAATTCAGGGACAAATTCTTCAATCTCTTCTTTGGATATGGAATCTATTACCAGTTCTGCAAAAGATATAGAACCGGGCGTATGGATCAAATTAGAAGTAATATCAGGGAAAAAAACGATATCCTTGCCCTTACATGCCTCACTTAGAGCTTGCTTGAGTTTTGCATTTGGGCGGTGAGTGCCTGCAACCACAAGCACTTTTTTGTATTGGGATAAAGATTCAAAAATGCCATCAGGAACTAATTTTTCCCCTTGTTCAAATTTGATAATCTTAGCTTCTATTTCCGTAAAATCCGGCTCATTATCAAGGTAGAAGGGCTCCCGAAGTGGCACATTGACATGAACCGGGCCACGGGGATGCCGCATGGCTGTATTCAATGCTTCATTGGTTATCCTAATGGCATACCATTCGGAATCAGGATGCTGAATATCAGTTGGGAAAACATAATCTGCTTTGACATGCTTGCCATAGATATGCTCCTGGTAAATGGCCTGGTTATCGGCCTGCCCGAGCCATTCCGCCGGACGATCAGCCGTAAAAACAACCAATGGTATTTCACTGAAAAAAGCCTCAGCCACAGCCGGGGCAAAATTCAGCGCTGCCGTACCCGAAGTACAAACCAAAGCAACCGGTTTTTTAGACTGTCTCGCCATCCCAAGCGCGGTATAAGCCGCCGAACGTTCATCAGGAATAACATAATGTTTAATACCCTCAAACCTCATGAAACTTAATGCAAGTGGTGCACTCCTGGAACCAGGACAAAGTATAACATTTTCAACACCATGGGCTTTACAAACCTGGACGGTTTGGTAGAGAAGGCGGTAGGTAAGGATTACAGAAAAGTTTTCCATCGCAATTCTGCTTATTTAACAATGAAAAGAACATCCGAATAAGAATCATAATTTGTTGTTGAGTTTTTTGGGAAATTAAAACTCACTTTCAATTCTGTTGTGTTTCCAATGTCATATTGGAAAGCGTCAAGATAATTGTTTATAAATGGTTCTAATAGTGGCAGATCCCGTTTGAGTTTCCACGAATTGCTAAAATCTTCGGTATCAACTAATATCAAATACAGTCTATTTTCCGAGCCGAACCTTGGTGTGCTTTGATTTTCGTAGAGCCATTTAGACAACATTTTGGGATTGTTTTGTGCGTTCTGCAATATTTCAAGTTTCTCCTCTTTCAACTGTTTTAGAACACCATTACAAAACGTATCATTTTTATCACGCATTTGCTCTGTGATAGAATAAAGAATATCACCAGGCTTGGCGCTTTTATCAAAAGAAATGTTTGCTTGTTTTGCCTTTGCTTTAAGAAAAGTAAGTTCTACCGGATATCCCTTTTCATCTCGCTTTTCCTTGATATATTCAGCAGGGAGATAGGTAGTCTTTAAATCAAAGGGAATTTTGTTTATAAAAAAGTCAACGCTTTTAACTTGTCCAACGGTGGGCAAAACTTTATTATGTGATTTGAAAATATGTTCAATTAGAATGTTTGACCAGTGGTTATACCAACTGTTTAAAACATAATTTCTTACTAATGAATGGATTTCGATTTCAAATTTGGAAAGTAAATCATCGTACGATTTGTATATCTTAACATATCTGCTAACCAGGAGCTTATTCAAGTCATTCTGATGGTCCCCCCATTCAAAATATCTGAGTTTGTATAATTCAGAAACCAATTGTCTTTTATCTATAGAAGCATTTTGGAGCAGGTTCTTTTCTCTTATATATACATCCAAAATCCGGTGTGAATTTTCCAAATCGGTTGATAATAGATTGTAAAATTCTTCAAACTTCTTGTTCGCTTTTGTTTCATGAAGTTGGAGGTGGTCATTGTCTTTTAAAAATTCCACAACCAATTCTTTGCGAAAAATCGATTTGATCTTTAGCCACAACAGTCCCGAAAGGTCTGACGTAAACTCTGCAAGGCTTTCATTATCATGTTTTGTCTTCCAATACTTAAAATCCTGCATCTATTGTTTCAATTTGTCTCTTTTTTACCACATGCTTTACTTTCGGACTGCATACAAACAAAACTTCCTTGCTGCCGGCCACACTGCCCTTACCGCCCCGTCCATTTTGGTATTCTTTGATTTCCACTACAACATCCTTATATTTTGAAATCATCCTTGTTAAATCATTCACTTCAGGGTAACTACGGTCATTATAACTGATCAACCAGTGTGGAATTCTCTCGGCCATTTCAAACAGGTTTTCAAAGGACTTTACCGCGTCTCTTTTTTTATCAAATCCACTAAACCGTTGCGGTTCGTATCGTTTGATACCATTTATAAATTCTTTATCTCTCCAATACTCAGTATATGTTTCTAACAGATGGTAGAAACTTTGATAATCCGCGTGGCTGTCGCAATAGGGGGGGTCAAAATATACGAGGTCTGTGTCTTTAAGATTGGGCAACAGGTCTAATATGTTCTGGTTATGGCTTTTGTTTTGCTTTTGGTTGTCGAAAACAGCACGGTTATATATTGGCACCAACTCGGTGAAAATTTCTTTTAAGGGTCTAATAAGATTTCGGTTGCGTTTTATCCTTTCTGGGTCAATGGCATAACGTAACGCTTGTGTGTGTCCAAAGTGTCCCATCGTTACTTTCCTTGTCATGCTACGATTAATAAGCGCAAAAGCCAAGGCTTGTTTGTATGTCCCCTGGAGCTGAGGAATGTTGGCCCGGTAATTATCAAGGAAAACACATTCAGATCTTTCAAAAAAGACATCGGAAAAAGTTTCTTCCATTAATGTAAAATCGGCTTTCTCCTTACTGTCTTGAAATAGGATTTTAATATCTCCTGGATCAAGTACCATATTTATATTTTCAATTAACCCAAGGCCAATCTGATGATTAAAATTCAAGAAATCATTGGTAATTACTTTGAGGCCCATTTGTTTAAAAAGGAAACTGACCGATTGTGATCCGCCAAATGCGTCCAAAGCTACTTTGATATTGTATGGAATATGAGTTTTGATCCATGCCAAGTGCGTATGCTTGGCTCCAAGATACTGAGGATCAGGAAATTTATGATTGAAATATTCGAATTCCTTAAATAGCATTCTTGTGTTCTTGAAGAACAAATTTAATACAATCCCTTACTTGTTTGCAAAGAATTTGCAAACATAGTGATGTCGAAATAAATCAAAGCCCCACCTTACTTCTTCAACCTCATCCATTCCTTCCGATACCCTTCTTCAAAAACATTCACATGTTCCGCAGGTGGGGTCACCGGTTCTACCAGTTTGTCTTTGCCATAGATAAAGGTACTTCTGTCGTAGTTGGCGCTGGCAATGCTGTTGCTAAGGAATATCGCTTCTTTCGGACAGGCTTCTTCGCACAATCCGCAGAAGATGCAGCGCAGCATGTTGATCTCATATTTTGCGGCGTATTTTTCTTCACGGTACAAACCTTCTTCGCCCGGTTTGCGCTCTGCCGCTTCCATGGTAATGGCTTCGGCCGGACAGGCCAATGCGCACAATCCGCAAGCTGTGCATCTTTCTGCACCTTTCTCGTCCCTTTTCAGGATGTGCACGCCACGCCACACCGAACTAAACGGCTTTTTCACCTCCGGGTACATAATGGTAGGCGGCTTTTTGAATATATGCCTGAAAGTGATCGCCATGCCTTTGAGGATACCTGGCAAATACGTCCTTTCCATTGCGTTCATCGGATGGGTATCTACGTTTTTAGAACGGTTTGTCAATTGCATGTCAGTTATTTGATGTCAATTATTTCAAAAGGTTTTCAACGATTAAAATCCCGCCGCCGGTGAGGAAAATATTGAGGATGGAAAGCGGTATCAATACCTGCCAGCCCAGACGCATCAGTTGGTCGTACCTGAAACGGGGCAATGTCCAGCGTACCCACATGAAAATAAATATAAAGATAAACACTTTGGCAAACATGGTGGCTACCGCCAATACGCTCACGAGATTTGCATTCCAATGAGCCCCAAACCAGTCAATGAAAGGGAAATTATACCCACCGAAATAGAGCGTCGCCATCACTGCTGACGATACAAACATATTGATATACTCAGAAAACAGGTACATGCCCAGCTTCATAGAACTATATTCTGTATGGTAGCCGCCGATGAGTTCCGTTTCGCACTCAGGCAGGTCAAAAGGTGCACGGTTGGTTTCTGCAAAGGCACATACCATAAAAATTAAAAAGCCTAACGGTTGAAAGATAATATTCCACCTCATGCCGTGCCATGCGCTTTGCTGGCTTACGATATGGTTGAGCGACAAAGTTCCGGTCATCATGAGCAGGGCAATGATTGACAAGCCCATCGCCAGTTCGTAGCTGATCATCTGCGAAGAAGCCCTCACGGCCCCAAGCAGAGAAAATTTATTGTTGGATGCCCATCCTCCGATCATAATTCCATACACACCAAGGCTCACAATACCAAATACATACAGGATGCCGACATTGATATCGGTGACCTGTAGCGGAACAACCGTACCTGCGATGGTAACCGATGGCCCCCAGGGAATAACCGCGCTGGTCATTAACGCAGTTAGCATTGCAAGTGAAGGGCCGAGGATGAACAGGAATTTATTGGATGAGGCGGGAATGATCTCTTCTTTCATGAAGAACTTGGCCCCATCGGCCAAAGGTTGGAGAATCCCTAAAGGCCCGGCCCTGTCCGGCCCCACACGGTCCTGGATCACGGCGGCAATTTTACGTTCCCCATAAGTGCTGTACATGGCTATCACCAATGTAATAGTAAACACCAGTACCACCAATATTATTTTGAAAAAGAATGCGCTTACAAAAAATGCTGCCATATTAGTTTTGCACCTCCTGGGTTTTAGCCGCTAATAAATCCTTTTTTGGAGGCAATGACCTTCCTGCCCTTAACAAGCCCTGGTATGGCGCTTCGTAATGGTTTTGCCCGATAACAGAATGGCGGTTAATGTTGCGGGGGCCTTCTATGGTCCAATCGCTCATTTCTTTTTTCTCAAACCTACAGGTATTGCAGATAAAGTCTTCCAGTTCACCATATTCGTCTTTGCGGCCAGTCACCCTGTATATTTCGTTGCCATGGTTCCAGAGCACTACTTTGCCGCTACAAGTGGGGCAATCGCGGTGGGCATCATAAGGTTTGGTAAACCATACGCGGCTTTTGAACCTGAAAGTATTGTCAGTCAACGCCCCTACAGGGCACACATCTATCATGTTGCCAGAGAATTCGTTGTCTATAGAATTTTCAATGTAAGTACTTATCTCGCTTACTTCTCCGCGCCATATAATACCATGTACCCGGTTAGGTGTCAGTTGGTCGGCCACCATGGTACAGCGGTAGCATAAAATGCAGCGTGTCATGTGCAGTTTTATATATGGGCCAATATCAATGGGTTTAAAAGTACGGCGGCCTTCCTGGTATCTTGTTCCTTCCCGGCCATGCTCAAAACCGAGGTCCTGTAAATGACATTCCCCTGCCTGGTCGCAGATGGGGCAATCGAGGGGATGGTTCAGAAGCAGAAATTCCACCACCCCTCGGCGCGCTTCAAGCACTTCGGGAGAATTAAGGTTTTCCACAACCATACCGTCCTGTACCGGGGTCACACAACTGGCCACCAGTTTCGGCATGGGACGTGGGTCCTTTTCAGAGCCTGCCGCTACACGTACCAGGCATACGCGGCATTTGCCGCCGCTGCCCTTTAGCTTTGAGTAATAGCACATGGCAGGAGGCACATGGCTCCCGCCAATTTTGCGGGCAGCCTGCAGGATACTTGTCCCCGGCTCTACCTCTGTTTCTGCTCCGTCAATGGTTACTTTAAACATGTCTTGCCTATACCCTATTTAGAAATAGCAGGTACAAATTTAGGACTTATTTCGGTTTTTGTTCATGATGTTTTTTGTCATTTTTGGCCTCTTCCCAAATCCAAAAATCCTATGGGATTTATGCCGGAAAAAACAATAATCTACTCAAAATTTATCTCTGTGCTGTCTCCAAGGTTCAGGCTCTGGCTCAAGCCACGTAGCGAGGCCTCATTTCCTATGAGGGAATCGTGCAACACGGCGTTCCTCAGCTCTGCATCCGGGCCAATAATGGATTCCCTCACAATACAGTTTTCAACAATGGTGCGTGCGCCGATGGAAACATTCGGTCCTATAATGGAATTGTTGATCCTGCAACTGGAATCAATATTTACCGGCTGGATGATAATCGTATTTTCAAATTGAAGGTTATCGGTAACAAATTCAGATTTTTTAAGCAGGATGGCATTCGTTTCCAAAAGCGCATCTTTTTTGCCACAGTCAAACCAATTTTCAACGTTATAGGTAGTAAATTTTATTCCTTTATCAATCATTCGCATCAAAGCATCCGTAAGTTGAAACTCATTCTTTGTTCTGATATCATTATCCACAATATATTTGAGCGCTTCCATGAGGGCAGCCACTTCGTTTATTTTATATAACCCTATTATCGCAATGTTTGAAACAGGAATAGCGGGTTTTTCCACGAGCCTGGTAATGAAACCATCATCGCCAAGCTCAACTACACCAAATCGCCGTGGATCTTCTACCCTCTTAGTCCCAAGGGTTGAATATGGTATCTGCATGAGGCCTTTCATGTCCATATCGAAAATAGTGTCTCCAAGTGCAATAAGCAATTGATCTTCGTTCCCGATATGGTCCCTTGCCATCCAGATGGCATGACCAATTCCTTCGCGAACGGTTTGCATGATAAACGACGCATTGATATGCTTGTAATTATCTTCTACATAAGTCTGTATTTTTTCGCCAAGGTACCCGATAATAAATACAAAATCTTTAAATCCCGCATCAATGAGGCTATCAATAATATGCGCCAATATTGGCTTGCCTGCTACGGGAATAAGGGATTTTGGCTGCGTATGCGTATGAGGCCTTAACCTGGTTCCGATCCCTGCTACGGGAATTACTGCTTTCATAGAATTTTATTTCTGCCTTTAGGATATGTTATTTTTCTGGATGAGCCATAGTTTCATTTTCAAACGTGCCGATAGAAAGCATCACAAGCGTACATGCATTAATGGTTTGAATACCATTCTTTTCTGCCAGTTGCTCCAGCTCAACATTTTCTGCGCCCGGGTTAAATATAATGCGCCTCGGGTGAAGCCCGATAATATAATTATACCAGTTTCTCTGGTTCATTGCATTTAAATATAAAGTCACAGTATCAATACCGGTCAGTTCCGGAAAACCATTCATAATTTCCCGGCCATTTATATTTCCTTTTTTTATGCCTACCGGCTCTACCGTGTGCCCATGGGCCTGAAGGCTCTTTACAGCCTTGTAAGCGTACCTGTCAGGATTTGGCGATGCTCCGAGCACGAGGGTCTTCATTTTATGCAAAATTAAGTTATTATCTTAGATGATAGCCGGTTCAGGGACTTCTCCATTTTTACTTCTAACTAAAGGTAAACAAAAGATTGCCAGTAAAATTCCAGAATACGGTAATACCTGTCGCCAATAGTTTGGCCACATAAAAATTTTGTTTCCGGTTGTGGTGAACATAATATAAAACGGTTGTATTGATTCCCAACCCGATAAGGGCAACAACTATGAACTTGCTGTATTGAATAAGAACCCCGGGATCATTGCTGTGAAAAGTCCAGGCCCGGTTTATGAAATAATTTGCGGTGGCCGAAATCAAAAAGCCCATCGCATTTGAAAGGTACTTGTGCGCTTTAAGGATTTCTTTGAATAAATAGGTAACACTGAAATCTATGACCATTCCAATAAAACCGGCAACACCGAAGCGCAAAAATTTGAAGACGAATTCTTGTATGTTAAAATTTTTCACAGTCTGTTAACGGTTATTGGTATGGGCCTTGTTTTTTAAACTATAAAATGATTGTTATCTTCCCCTGTTTATTAATGTGCCCGCAATTTCTTTAAGGGTTTGCTTTCCTTCTTCTCTGCCCTCTATCCTATCCAGGCAACCTAAAGCCATATTGAAATAACTGTCTCGGGCATCTTCTGCCTTTCCATTGATTGATAGCTTATTAAATATAGAAATAGTCCGGGATATTTTGCTTTTTCTGTCCAATTCTTTGTTCCCTGCCAAAGATTTCAGTTCATCCAAAATGTCGCCCTGGGCGAGTTCAAAGGCTTTTACAGCAAGGAAGGTTTTTTTATCGGAAGCGATATCCTCTCCTTTTGTTTTTCCCCATTGTCCTGCCTTGCCATAAGCGTCAAGAATATCATCCTGTATCTGAAAAGCGATCCCTGCATAATGGCCAAACTGATATAAATTTTCAGCATCTCCCGCCCCGCAGCCAGCCACCAAAGCACCTATTTTTAAACTGCCCGCGAATAGAGAAGCCGTTTTTTTGCCGATCATCCCAATATACTGGTCAAGCGATACATCATCTGTACTCTCATATGTCATATCCAATTGCTGGCCTTCACAAACCTTTTTTGCAGTTGCACTGAAAACGTTAAGGACTTCAGGTAATTTTTCCAAATTTGTCTTGTTCAATAGTTCATAAGCCAAAACCAGCATCACATCGCCGGATAATATCGCTGTTTCCTGGTCCCATTTTTTATGAACGGTTAAATTGCCTCTCCTCAATTCTGAACGATCCATGATATCATCATGTACAAGGGTAAAGTTATGGAACATTTCCATGGCCAGTGCCGGCTTAATGGCCTCGTTGAGGTTACCTTCAAACATTTCATTGGCAATCAAGGTCAAAACAGGTCTTATTCTTTTGCCTCCCATCCCCATCATATATGTCACAGGTTCATAAAGGGAAGCAGGGTTACCAGGCAAAGAAATCCCTTTAATTCCGTCTTCGATCATTTGGCTGTAATCAGAAATTGAGTGCATGTGTCGGAACCCCTGGCCCTGGATTTAAAAAGCGCAAAGTTATGGGATTATTGATAAAACGGAACCCTTTTGAAATCCCAATTTGAGGATAAAGACAAATTTGGATGAATACTTTTTGTTTCTTAAATGAGTTTTAAGTCTTCTTCACTCTCGGCAATAACCGCCTTTATTTCAGGGACAGCCTTACGTACGGCATCTTCAATCCCAGCTTTCATGGTCATAATACTCATAGAACAGGAGCGGCATTGCCCCAGAAGCCTGATCTTGACCGTCATATCATCTTCAATGTCAATTAATTCCACATTTCCACCGTCTGTGCGCAGGTAATCGCGCATGGTCTCAAGGGATTGTTCTATCCGGATCAATAAACCTGATTTTTCTTGCAGTTCCATATTAAGATTCCGAAACGAAGTTAAGGGTTTTTCGGAAGATCATCAAAAAAAGAGAACAAAACCACTCAGAATGCAAGCTGTCGCAAAGACATCGCAAAGATTAAAAGCCTGCAAATCTTTATTATTATCTCGCTGTATAAATACCCTTTGTGTTCCCAAACGACAATCTTCTTTCTCAGTAACCTATATTGCCTTTGTGCTCTGCACGATACCTTTTGTTTTCTTTGTGTCTAACCTCTCGCCAATTTACGAAACAAGTTCGCCCGTTGCGTTTAAAACAGCCATTTGTTGTGCTACTTTTTCCGCCAATTGAATAAATTCTGTTTTTAATATGGCGTTATCCTGCATAATGGCAGGTATTCCTTCATCCGCCCTTTGGGCAAGACTTTGAAAAAGTGGTAAGAAACTAAGAACAGGAAGGCCGTAATCTGCAGCCAGTTCTTCAGCGCCGCCTCGGCCAAAAATATGGTATTTGCTGCCAGGCAACTCGGCAGGGCTGAAATAACTCATATTCTCCACAATGCCCAGTATAGGTTTGCTTATAGCGGGCATCCTGAACATTTCAATGCTTTTGCGTGTATCGGCCACCGAAACCTGCTGAGGGGTGGTAACAATAACCACAGCGGATAGAGGAAACTGTTGCGCCATAGTGAGATAAATATCGCCTGTACCGGGCGGCATATCCACAACCAGATAATCAAGTTCGCCCCAGGCTACATCCATCATCAACTGGCGCAAAGCAGTGGTTATCATAGGGCCTCTCCAAACCAGGGCCTGCTTTTCATCTATAAGCAAACCTACAGACATAGACTTGATACCAAATTTTTCTATTGGATTAATGACCATTTTCTCGCCCTGTTTGCTCACGTCCGGCCTGGTATTCCGCAAGCCAAGCATAGTAGGCAATGACGGCCCGTAAATATCTGCATCTAACAGGCCTGTTTTGGCTCCCATCATGCCCAATGCAATGGCCAGGTTGGTGGCCACGGTTGACTTGCCCACACCTCCCTTGCCAGAAGCCACGGCAATGATATTTTTGATACCAGAAAGCGCATCCCCACTATTACGTTTTTGGGTTGTAACATTTGAATCAATAATAATATCAACTTCCAGGTTTTGATCAACCAAATGGTGAATGGCATTGAGACATGCATTTTTGATCATGTCCTTCATGGGGCAGGCTGGGGTAGTAAGCACCAAACGGAAACGGACTTTATGGCCCTCAATGGTCAGGTCTTGTACCATGCCAAGGGTTACAATGTCCTTTTTAAGATCAGGATCATCAACATTGGACAGGGCCTGAAGTATTTTATCTTTCATTATCTGGGGATTTCTAAACTTTGCGCAAAATTCGGCTAAAAAATGGGGAAAATGATCTGGGGCTGGTTAAAGTTCGCAAATTTCCAAAAGTTGTTATCTTTTCACATAATGGCCAACTTCTGTTATTTAAAAGAGGTTATATTTTACAAATAGTGAGAACCTTGCGGCCATAAGATACCTTTGCGCCCTTTGCAGTTAGATTTCCCCATACATTTCTTAGCTTCGTGAATTAGTTTAACTGATATGAACACCGCCGCCGGTACCGTTGCTTCACCTTCTGCCCTCCTCAAAAAATATTTTGGGTATGCCCGTTTCAGGCCCATGCAGGAAGAAGTGATTGAAGCCGTCCTGCAAAAGAAAGATTGCCTTGTGCTGATGCCTACCGGGGGTGGCAAATCGGTATGTTTCCAAATCCCTGCTTTAGCGCAGGAGGGCACATGTATTGTGATATCGCCACTTATCGCTTTGATGAAAGACCAGGTGGGCGGACTGAAAATCAATGGAATAGAGGCGGAATTTTTGAACAGCAGCCTTAGCTCACAGCAAACAGCCGCAGTGGAGCAAAGATGCGCGAACGGAACCCTGAAACTGCTCTATGTATCACCGGAAAAGATATTTACGGAGTCTTTTCAATGGCTTATGGGCAAAATGAACGTGAGCATGTTTGCCATAGATGAGGCACACTGCATTTCTTTCTGGGGGCATGATTTCAGGCCGGAATATACCAAACTGGCCATGTTAAAAGACAATTATCCCGGTATCCCCATTATTGCCCTTACTGCCACAGCAGACAGCCTCACCCGAAAGGATATTGTCAAACAATTAAAACTTATTGATAATCAAATATTTATAGCATCATTTGACCGCCCGAACATCAGCCTGGATGTACTGCCTGCAAACAAGCGGATGCAAAGGGTGATTGAGTTTTTGGGAAAGCACCGGAACGAATCAGGCATCATTTATTCCCTGAGCCGAAAATCAACCGAACAAATGGCGCTTGACCTGAAGGCCGCGGGTTTTTCTGCGCTTGCCTACCATGCGGGCATGGATTCGGAGAGTCGCACGAGGGTGCAGGACGCTTTTCGGAATGACGATGTGCCTATAATATGCGCCACCATTGCTTTTGGAATGGGGATTGATAAAAGCAATGTACGTTGGGTAATTCATTTTAACATGCCCAAAAACATAGAGAGCTACTATCAGGAAATCGGCAGGTCTGGCAGGGACGGCGCACCGGCTGAGGCGTTGCTTTTCTATTCGATGAATGATATATCGGTACAGCGTAGTTTCCTGGTCCAACTCCCTGATGTGCAGCGCGAACTTCAGGAAGCAAAACTGGATAGGCTGGTGCAATACATTGAGACGCCATTTTGCAGGAGAAAGATATTGCTCAACTATTTCAATGAGGACTATCCGGGCAATTGCGGCAACTGTGACAACTGCCGCAGCCCCCGCAACATGTTTGATGCGACACTATTGGCACAAAAAGCGCTATCGGCTATTTCAAGGGTTGAAGAACAGGTAAGCGTTTCGACACTTTCTGAAATATTGTATGGCAGCAAAACCCATCATATTATTGAAAACGGATACGACAAGATAAAAACCTTTGGCACAGGCAAAGATGTAAGACCGGATAACTGGAAGCTGTATATTTTGCAAATGCTGAATGTGGGCGTTATGGATATTGCCTACGATGAAAACCACCACCTGAAGCTCAATGCCAAAAGCAAAAGGGTGCTGTTTGGCGGAGAAAGGGTTTTACTGGCAGAAGTAAAACTCAATTTCGGGGCACGAACAAGGGCCACCGTAGAAATGGAACCTGAAAATGCGGAGGACAAACTGTTTGAAAAACTGAGGCGGCTGCGCAAAAAAATAGCTGATATAGAAAGCCTGCCACCCTACCTGATATTTAATGACAACACGCTGTGGGCAATGGTGAATGAAAAGCCATTGAGTGAAGAATCCATGCTCGACATACAGGGCATAGGCGTTAATAAGTTCGATATGTATGGCAAGCAGTTCCTGGCAGAAATAAAAGACTTTTTTCGCAAGCAAGCATTGCCTTACAACCCTGGTGAAAAGGGAGCTACCCAACTATACACCTATAACCTGCTTATGGAAGGCAAAAGCCCTGAAGACATTGCCAGAGAACGGGAAATAACCCTTACTACGGTTTATTCTCACATTGCCACCATGTACGAAAAAGGCCATCCCATAGAAATGGAAAAGTTTGTGTCGAAAACAGAACAAACTGAAATTTTTGAAGTCCTTAAAAAGCTTGGGGTCACTTCGGCCCTCAAGGAAATCTTTGAAGCCCTGAACCAAAAATATGACTATGGAAAAATAAGGCTGGCACTCGCCATGTATGCGAGGAGAACGAAATAACGTGCTGATACGATGATGTACTGATGTGTTAATGTGCTAATACGATAATGTGCTGATGTGCTAATTGGCTTACGCATAAGTATTGTCACGCGATTTTCGTCCGTAGGCATTATCACATTAACGTATCAGCACATTGCCCACATTACTTCCTGTCCGATGCCTCTTCAAATTTCACTTTCATGCCCCTGATCTGTGACTTGTTCATTTTCTTAATAACATGTTCCACAAAATCCCTTGGTATTTCTACAAAACTGAATTTATCGTAAATATCAATGGCACCAATCATATCTCCCTCAATGCCAGCTTCTCCCGTTATAGCGCCTACTATTTCGCGAGGCCCTACATTAGCCTTTCTGCCGACATTAATAAAGAGGCGCACCATGTTTTTCTTGGATCCTCCTTTAGAACCTTTTCTTCCTCCACTACCGCTGCTGCCTTTTTCATCATGGCTAAAAGATGGTTCTTTGCCGAGCTTATCTTCTTCAGCTATTTGTTTGTGGAGTTCCATTTTGATCAAGACCGCCGCAATATCGTCACTGCTATGCCCAAGTTCATTTAACTCTTTTACCCAGCCGTGGTATTTTTCAAGTTTCCCTTCGCTAATGGTGTGTATGATCCGGGCCACAAAGTTGTTCTTCTTTTTTACTTCGATATCAGCAAGTGCCGGGATTTTATCTTTAGGGATGGTTGTTTTAGCAAATCGTTCAATGTCGCGAAGTTTGCTTTGCTCCCTGCCTCCGGCAAAGCTAAAAGCATATCCACTTCTGCCTGCCCTGCCGGTGCGGCCGATACGGTGCACATAATACTCAGAGTCAAGCGGTATATCAAAGTTGACAACCATTTCGATATCATCAACATCTATCCCTCTCGCTGCCACATCTGTGGCCACAAGAATCTGTATAATGCCCTGCCTGAATTTGTTCATTACCTGGGTACGCATGGCCTGGCGCATATCTCCATGAAGCGACTCTGCAAAAAAGCCTTGCGCCTGCAGGTTGCCTACCAGCTCATCTACCTTGCGTTTGGTGTTACAAAACACCAGGCAAAGCTTAGGTTCATACAGATCCACAAGGCGTTGCAGAACTTCAGTTTTGTCTTTTTCCTTTACATCGAAATAACGCTGATCAATTGTCGCTACGGTAAGTTCATTTCGTACTACTTTAATAACTTCCGGCTTGTTCTGGTATCTCTTGGTGAGCTCCATGATGGGCTTCGACATGGTGGCCGAGAAAAACACGGTTTGCCTTGGCAAAGGAATTTCCTCAAGTATTGCCTCAATATCATCCCTGAAACCCATGTCAAGCATTTCGTCGGCTTCATCTAGGATCACCATTTTGCAATGGTCAAGATGAAGGGTCCCACGGTCAAGATGGTCCATAATCCTGCCTGGCGTACCAACCACTATTTGGGCACCCCTTCTGAGGCCCTGTATTTGTGTATCAATAGATTGCCCACCGAAAACAGCCAGCGCTTTTATTTTCCTGTTACTGGCAGTCAGTTTTTGAAATTCCTCTGCTACCTGCATGGCAAGTTCCCTGGTAGGGCAAAGTACGAGGGTTTGAACCGCCTTGCTATCTGCATCTGTGCGTTCAATAGCAGGTATGGCAAACGCGACAGTTTTGCCGGTTCCTGTTTGTGCCTGGCCGATAACATCGCGGCCCTGCAAAAGAAAAGGGATAGATTGGGATTGAATGGGGGTAGCTGCCGTAAATCCCATTTCCGATACGGCATTCAACACGGCCTCGCTGAGGCCGAGATCTGAAAATAATAAGTCAGTCATAATAATGAACCTCCACTCCTGGTATCAGTTTCAATTTACAAGGCGGGAGATTTTGTGAAGATATTAAAAAGAATAGAATAAAACAATTTGCGGCAAAGCTAACAAAAAATACTGATATTGGCCAATTTACCCATTGATTGCGCCAATAACAACGATTGCCCCGGGCCCGGGGCAATCCTTAAAAATTAATAATCATGCGAAATTATCTGAGTGATCAGGCATTTAAGAGCCTGTCATACAAATGATTCCCCTGAGGGGTCAAAGCATAATGACCTTTTTTCCTGCTGCCTTCATAGGTAAGGAGTTTCATTTTTTTCAAAGCCGCAGTATGGCGTACCACCGTTACCCTCGAACCTCCTATGTATTCATGTAAATTAGAAACCGTGGCGGTTTTGTTTTCGAAAAGGCAAAGCAATATTCCTGATAAAGCCCTGTAGGTGGCCTTATTGTAGCTTTCGTCATGCAGCATTTCCCTTAAAGCTATCTCAAGGGGAACCTGAAACCTGGTAATGCCAGTGGTGCTTTTAGGTTTTCTGCCACGTCTCTTTTTACCGGAAAAAATTGATGGTGAAGGCTTTGTTGTGGACGGAGCGGAACCTATCGGATATTTTCTTGGTCGTCCGCGCCCACGTTTCTCTCCACTTTCGTTCGTTTGCATCTTTCTGATATCGGCGTATGTGGTACCGACAGGATATTTTCTCGGACGTCCACGGCCTTTTTTCACACCA
>Ga0206844_10117_pt1 | contig 27593 bp, 14 predicted proteins | sample Alteio_BWOrgCont_22_FD_152907 | JGI IMG/M metagenome (GOLD analysis project Ga0206844, IMG submission 152907) | Enriched cells from forest soil in Barre Woods Harvard Forest LTER site, Petersham, Massachusetts, United States -... | ecosystem: Environmental > Terrestrial > Soil > Temperate forest >...
CATTATATAGGGCAATGTGTAACGCTGCAATTCGAATCGGCAGACTGTGCTCCCGGAGGCCATTTTGGATATGCTTATGTAAGTGCTTCGTGTAATCCCCTTAGTGTTATTAATTCTGTGCCCAATATATGTGGTGATGTAACACTTAATGCTCCTGCAGGCGCGAAAAGCTATGCCTGGACGGGCCCTGCAGGTGGTATAGTGGGCCCTGCTAATGCCCAAAGTGTTACAGTAAGTATTAGCGGGACGTATAGTGTGGTTATAGCCCCAGTTACGGGCCAGGCATGTGCAGATACACTTGCACTTAACGTTGTAATAAGTACTGCACCACCCATACGCGATTCGCTTCTTTCGCTTACCAATGCAACATGTTTTGGTTATAATAACGGATCAATACTTGTTGGAGCTAAGGGTGTTTATCCGCCGCTTAGATATGTATGGAGCAATGGGGAAAAACAATTGAATGATACAGCGCTTGTTGCGGGTATATATACCCTTACCATTACCGATACCAGTAAGTGCGTAGCTACCTTTATTGATACTGTTAAACAACCGGCTTTACTTGTTGGACAGATTGCTTCAGTGCTGCCCTTATGCCCTGGACAAACAGCTACATTAACCGCCAGCGCTACCGGAGGTACAAAGCCTTACACATATATATGGGATAGTACATCAATAGGGCAGTCTTATAAAGTGGCCCCTACGGTTACTACTGTTTACACACTTAATGTAACCGATTCTAATAAATGTAAAGATGCACCTTTAACCATATCAGTTAGTGTTAACCCCAAGCCTACAGTTAAATTTACGGCCGATTCGGTTGTGGGATGTTATCCTATGTGTGTAACATTTACCGACAGGTCGAAAGCATTGCCTGATTCAATAAATAAATGGACTTGGAATTTTGGTGATGGAGATTCTTCAAATGCGCGTAATCCAGACCACTGTTTTACCAAAACAGGAAATTTTACTATAAGTTTAAAAGTTACTTCTGACAGTGGTTGCGTAGCTGATACAACTCTGGTGAAAATGATAACTACTTATAACCACCCTAATCCTGCCTTTATAGAATCGCCTCAAACTACCGATATACTTGAGCCTAATGTGTTGTATACCGATAAAAGTACGGATGGATATGGCATAGTACGGTGGTTGTGGGAGTTTAATAACGAAGGACTTTCGTATGATACCCTGCAAAATCCACCAATTATAACTTATAAAGATACCGGGGTACAATGTACCAAGCTTATTGTAATGAATATACATGGATGTATAGACTCAACTACTGAATGTGTAGATATTCAACCGGTATATGCGATATATGTGCCTAATGCTTTTAGTCCGAACAACGATGGGAAAAATGATGTGTTTTTACCTCAGGGCATTGGTATTTGTGGTTTTGATATGTATATCTACGATCGTTGGGGTTCGCCTGTTTTTCACACTACCGATCTTTACCAGGGTTGGAATGGTATTGTAGCTCATGGCAAAGGTATTGCCCAGGAAGATACTTACATTTATCTGATAAATACCATTGACTGTGTACATCACGATGGACACAGGTATGTAGGTAACGTAACGTTAATTAAGTAAACTATTTCAATCGGCTTGCGCACTTTTATGCTAATGAAGAATATGATAGGTAGGAAACATTTGAGTATAGTTGGTTTTCTGTTGTCGGCATTTTGTGTTTATGCTCAGGAAAACCCGGCTGTGGAAAAAAGCAAAAAACTCCAACAACTCAATATAGCCTTAGATGGAACTTATCAAATACAAGTTTTAAACTCCAGAGAATTACCCATGTTTCCTCTTTCTCTTCTTCCTAAAATAGACTCCTTACGATCGGAAAATGATACTATATATATTCCGGTTAAGCCAAGGGAGCGTATAATGGTATTACCCAAAAAAGTAATTGATAGCCCGGGATTCAAAAAGCCCGAACATGTAGTACACATGACTACCGAATGATGAAGAAGTATATATACATCATATTGACCTTGATGGCTGTTTATATGTCTCAAAAAGATACGTATGGACAATCTACAAATTGTGTAACGGCCACTTCAATAACATTAGTAGATAGTACAGTATGTGTTAATGGCACAACTTCGGGTGCTGTGCCATACGATACTTTGTTTTGTAATACTGCTCCGGCAGATTTTGTTTGGTATACATATGTAACAACAGGTTCGGCCAATTTGTTTACAATCACGCCCGGTACTCTTACAAATGCCGAAATAGTCATTTATTTAGGAGGGTGTCCATCTGATGCAGGTGGTGTTCAACAACTTTGTAAAACGGCTGCCGGCGCAGCTGTCCTTACCGCTACCTGGGGCATTCCTGTGGGTACACAAGTATGGATAGGTATTGCTTCCAATGGAGGTGCTGATGGAACATTTCAGTTATGTGTGAAGTCTACAATTCCACCTGCAATTGGCGGACAAGATTGTTCTACTGCTATACCGCTTTGTAATAAAAATTTATATACTCAAGCTAGTATGGCTCAATATGGCCCGTCTCCGGGGCCAACCCCCAGCTGTTTTGGTAACCCATCGCAACAAGACATGTTTATTCAGTTTACCATAACCAAAAGTGGTACTTTAGCTTGGACAGCGACACCTAATGTAATTACTGATGAGTTTGACTGGTGTTTGTGGGATATAACTGCTGGCTGCCCCGGAACAGTGGCTTGTTGTAACTATGATTACGCAAACGGATCCTCTCTTGGTTTTGGTATGCAAAACAGTGCTGGTAATGTTCCTTGTGGTTATAATGGTGCACCTTTAATTCCTAAGCCTCAGCAGGAATTTTCGCCAACTATGGCTGTTACTGCAGGTTCAACCTATGTTATACAGTTTTCTAATTATAACAGTACTAATAATGGTTTTACTTTCTCATGGACAAATTCCACCTGTTTAATTAACGATTCCACATATTTTACCATAAATCCTAATACAGTAACCTGTGCAAATAGCGTAACTGTTAATATTACTGATCTTAGCCTTGGAGTTCCTACATATAGTTTTGGTGATGGTAGTACAACATACACAGGTAATAACCCGCCTCCGCACGTTTATACTACACCCGGCACATATGCAATAACGGCTACAATTGGTGGTGCATGTCCATCAACCTATACGCAGTATGTAAAGCTATACGGACCACTAATAGCTAAACTAGATTCTGTAAATATTTCGTGTGCTGCAACTTGCAATGGCAAGGCTGGTGTTAGTATGGTATCTGGCGGAGATGGTATTTATACCTATGCCTGGAACACGGGTAGCACAGCTAATGGCATATCTAATTTATGTGCCGGAACTTATACCTGTACCATATCCAATGCTGCCTGCGCATCTTCCGTAACAAAAACCGTAACTGTAGTTCCGGGTAACGGATTGTCTTTTACCAAGGATTCCACAGCATCGGCTTGTACAGCTAATAATGGTTCTGCAAGTATAACTATGACATCAGGAACAGCACCTTTTACTTACAAATGGAGTAATGGGGCTACAACCTCAAATATAACTGGAGTGGGTTCAGGATCATATTGTGTCAATATTGTTGATTCAAAAGGGTGTAAGGATAGTACCTGCATCACTGTTCCAAGTACGGGGAACATCACAACGAACATTACCAATGTTGTTAATGAGCCATGTTTTGGCGATAGTTTGGGTGCTGCAACCGCAAATGTAGTTGGTGGTATAAGCCCCTATAGTTATGCATGGACCAATGGCGAAACTGCATCAAATGCCACGGGGCTTAAGAATGGAAGCTATACCGTAACGGTTACCGATGCCAATGGATGTAAAAACTCCAGTACTGCAAAAATTACCCAACCAACTGCTGTGCAAATAAAAGCTACTGCCATAAATACTACGTGCAATGGTAAATGTGATGGGCAACTAATTGCTATCCCTTCGGGTGGTACTGCTACATATACTTATTTATGGAGCAACACAAATACTGCCGCCAGCCAGTTAACTGTATGCGCGGGCACATACTCATTAGTAGTTACTGATGCTAATGGGTGTAAAGCGGATTCTACAGGTTTGGTTGTAGGTCAGCCGACGGCTGTACAAGGGGCTACCACCACCACAGCTGCTAATTGCGGTTTGCCTGATGGCGGGGCTTGTGTTACAGCTAATGGCGGTACAGGCACTTACACATATTCATGGAACACCGTTCCTGCTCAAACCACTACATGCGCAACAAATATGAGTGCCGCTACGTATTCTGTAATAATACAGGATGCCAATAAATGCCCGGATACTGTTATAGCTGTTGTGCCGAATTTAGCCGGTGATACTGCGGTAATTATATCATCTGCTAATGTAAGCTGTAACAATGGTAGTAATGGGAGTGCGCTGGGTGGAGGTAAAGGAGGAACCGCCCCATATACCTATTCATGGAGCACTACTCCCGTACAAACAAATGCAAATGCAACAGGATTGAAAGCCGGAACCTATACCTTATCAGTAAGGGATCAAACAGGTTGCGTAAACACCACAACAGTATCTATAACACAGCCTGCAATAGTAGTGGCAACACCCGGCCCTGCACAAACTATTTGTATTGGCGATTCAGCAACCATAACTGTAGCGGCTGCAGGTGGTACATCGCCCTACACCTATAGCTGGGTACCCGGTGGGGGTACAAGTAGTGCTATAGTTGTAAAGCCTACCAATACAACCATATACAAAGTTATTGTTACAGACAGTAATAAATGTGTAAGTTCTCCTGTGGGTGTGTTAGTAACAGTTAACCCGAAATTAACCTTAACTGTATCTTCAGATCAATCGATGTGTCCCGGTGGAAGTGTAAGCTTTACAGCAACAGCCGGTGGGGGAGATGGAATCTATACCTATTCATGGGCGCCCGGTGGATATACAAGTTCAGCCATAACTGTATCGCCTTCTGCCACAACAGTATATACCGTAACAGTAAGTGATGCATGTGGTACAGCACCTGTAAAGGATAGTGTTACTTCAACAGTAAACCCACAACCAGTAGTTCATTTTACGGCCGATACTACCCATGGTTGTTCTGATCTCTGCGTACAATTTACGAATACAAGTACCAATGGCAGTAGCTGGCTGTGGGACTACGGTGATGGCAATATATCTACATCACAAAATCCCACATTGTATTGCTATGGCACAGCAGGAATATACACAGTAAGCTTGTTTACAACTTCAGCAGCAGGGTGTAAGGATAGTCTTATCATTCCTAATATGATAACCGTTTACAGTCATCCCAATGCGGCGTTTACGGCATCTCCTCAGCCTGCAATTATATTAGATCCTACGGTTTATTTTAAAGACCAAAGCACTGATGCGTACGGACCTATAGCCAGTTGGTTATGGGACTTTGGTGATCCGTTGAACGGAAGCAGTACCAATCGAAACACAAATTATACTTACCCCGATACAGGCAAATATTGCGTTACGCTTACAGTAGCCAATAAATATGGCTGCCTGGGCTCAACCCAGCAATGTATAATTATTGAACCTGTATACACCTTTTATATACCTAATGCGTTTACACCAAACCACGATGGAGAGAACGATGTATTTATGCCTTATGGTACCTATATTTGTGGGTATGAAATGTACATTTTCGATCGTTGGGGCCAGCAGTTATACCACACATTTAATATTAATGCCGGCTGGGATGGAGTTGTGGAAGGAAAAACTAAGAAGGCTGAAGAAGATACTTATATATATCTAATAAAAGTTACTGATTGTATTCAATATAATGAGCATCAATATATAGGCAAGGTTAGCTTAGTTAAGTAATTTGCCCGTAGTTTCTCCATCTAAATAAGTTTAGTTGCTTTTTTTACTTCTTTTTTTTAATAAAATGACGTATATTTGGTTTTGGATCATTTATCGTTACTTTGAATAAAGAATTATCCTTATCTAGCTTACTCCATTTGGTGTTTCTGCGGATTACGGACGAAAAACGGTTTAGTCCTGTATTATCTCTTGCCTTTGCCCTACCCAAAACAGCAAAAAAAATTAAAATAATAGCCAGGAAGGCTTTTTTAGTTGGTTTGCTTTTGACGTTTTTTGTTCAAAGTAAAGGCCAGGTCTTAACTACTGAAGATTCTCTAAAGGGGTTCAGTATGCAGGAAATGAACCATCACCTCGAAAATTTTAAAGGTACTGAACAGGAAAGGAATGCGCGTATAGCTATATCTAAAAGAGCATTCATAGATAGAAAGTATAAGCTTGGTGCATATGATATACCCGCTTTGGTAAGAAGAATTAATGCCAAATCGGATAAATATCATAATGTTCTGGCTACAAATTGTAACAATATTGGGTTCGATGATGGCGATACCACCGGTTGGGCCATAAGTGGTGCAGGTCCTACTGATGGTGTTAACTTCGGTACAGGAGCCCCAACAGCCGGAAGTTATGCTATAACTTCAGGTGCCGGGCTCGACCCATTCGGTAATTTTCCGGTCGTGTTTTCCGGATTACATTCCCTGCAATTAAGCAATAATAATACAAGTACAAGTACTTTCCTTTCCACGGCTAGCCGTGTTATTGCTGTAGCATCTACAGGTAACACTTTTTTTACTTTAGATTTTGCTATCGATATTCTTGATTATCCGCATACACAAACAGATTGCGCCAGGTTTACTGTGGCTTTTTATAATTCTTCAGGGGTTGAATTACCTTGTCCACAATACGAATGTTATTATTATACCGATGCTTTCGGTAATAATGGAACAGCGGTGGGGGTTAGTAGCTTTCAGCAAACGGCAGGAAGTCCGGGGTATAACATAGGTAATCAATATTACCCAGTAACTTATTCCCCATGGCAATCAGTTGCTATGGATCTTACACCTTATGCAGGCACTAATGTAACTTGTGTTGTAAGCTGTTCCTGGTGTTTATACAATTATGATTGGGCATATTGCTATATTGATGCCGACTGTCCTTTTTCTAACACATCCAGTATCCCTTCTTGTGGCGCTTTGCCGTTTCAATTAAAAGGACCTTCCGGTTTTACAACTTATTCCTGGACAGCGCCTGCCGGTAATAATCCTGCCACCTCAACTACTGACTCCATTAATGCAGGGGTTGCCGGAACCTATTCATTAACCTGCACGCTTAATAGCTGTTCATCGCATTCGTCCTACAACTATACCTATGTTGTAGAAACAAGCCCGTTAGCCAGTTTCACCGATGTTGCGGGTTCTGCTTGTTCCGGCAATTATACTTTTACTAGCACATCTACCCCAAATGGTGGTACAGCTATTACCGGCTACACATGGGAATGGGGAGATGGAACCCCCAATAGTACCACGGCTAATGCAACACATACCTTTGCGAATGGAAGCAAGGATACTGTTACCTTAGTTGTTACTAATGGCACCTGCACTGATAGTGTGAAGAAAATAATTACTATTTCGGCACCAATAGTGCCTGTGGTAGCTGCAACACCTGCCTTGTGTAACGATAGTAATGGCAGTATAACAACTGCAGGAACAAGTGGAGGTGCGCCTCCTTATTCGTATGTATGGAGTAACACGGCTACCACCTCAAGCATAAGTGCTAAAGCCGGAACATATAGTGTAACCATTACGGATGCCAATAACTGTAAAGCAACTGCCACGGCAGTGATTACCCAGCCAGCCCAATTAAGAGATTCTATTACAAAAACAATAAATGAGCTTTGTTTTGGTGGTAATATTGGAAGTATTACTGTCGGTGTAAAAGGTGGTACTCCCGGCTATACTTACAGTTGGACGCCTACCGGACAGACGACAAGCGCCGCTACTAACTTAACTGCTGGCGGATATACTGTAACTATTACCGATGCTAATGGATGTACAAATTCGGCTAATGCAACCATAACACAACCCACACCTGTTGCCGTCACAGCTAATTCATTTTCGGTAACTTGCAATGGTGCGTGCAATGGCCAGTTGGTAAGTATTGCATCAGGTGGTACCGGGCCATATGCGTACTCATGGAGCAATGGAGCTACATCGGCAGGTACAACCAAAGTTTGCCCGGGTACTTACTCCTTACAAGTAACAGATGCTAATGGTTGCATAAAAGATACAACCGGGCTTATTATAACCCAACCAACTGCAATAACAGGAAGTACAACAACCACAACTGCACACTGCAGTCAGGCGGACGGCGGTGCTTGTATAACAGCAGCTAACGGAACACCCGGTTATACCTATTTATGGAGCAACAGTACAACCGCTACGTGTATAACCAATGTGGCACCGGGTAATTACAATGTAATAATTACCGATGCCAATAAATGTAATGATACAGTAAAAGTTACCGTGCCGAATTTGCCCGGTGATACTGCAGTTATTACTTCAACTACCAATGTTACCTGTAATGGTGGTAATGATGGTAGTGCTACCGCTGGTGGAAAAGGCAATAACCCTCCATTTACATATTTCTGGGCGCCGGGTGGGCAAACCAATCAAACTGCAACAGGACTTGTTGCTGGCAATTATACGGTAACAGTAACCGATGCGGTTGGATGTACCAGCACAGCAGTGGCAACAATAACGCAACCAGCTGTAGTTATAGCAACGCCTGTAACTCCGCCTGTGATATGCATTGGGCAATCTGCTACCCTTACGGTTTCGGCTACAGGGGGCACACCAGGCTATACTTATACATGGTCTACCGGAACAACGGGACCCTCGATTATGGTTACCCCGGTCATAACAACATCCTACACCGTAAATACAGTCGATGCTAATAATTGCCCTGCCTTGGCAGATACAATTATTGTAATCGTACATCCTCCTTTAAGTATAACTGTTTCTCCGAATAAAGCTATATGCCCGGGTGCCAGCACTAACTTAACTGCCACTGCAAAAGGTGGTGATGGAACATATACCTATACCTGGATACCTATTGTTGGATTAACCCCTACAACCGGGCCTTCTGTTACTGCCAGCCCGGCAACAACTACCGAGTATACTGTAATTGCAAATGATGCTTGCGGAACTCCATCCGTTAAAGATAGTGTGCTCGTTACTGTTAATCCTTTACCATCTGTTAAATTTACTGCTGACACATTGAATGGTTGTACACCTTTATGTATAAAATTTACTGATTTGACTACAATAACCGGTGGTGGGGCATTTACTTATGCCTGGTCATTTGGCGACGGTGGAGTTTCATCAAAAATTGATACAACCTATTGTTATACAAACGCAGGTGTATATACTGTTGGCTTAGTCGTAGCTTCAGATAGTAATTGTGTAGATAGTTTGGTAATACCGAATATGATAACCGCATATAGCCATCCGGTAGCTGCATTTACTTATAATCCAACAGATCCTAACATTCTTGATCCTACGGTAAACTTTGTTGATGAAAGTAGCGATGCATATGGAATTAAAAATTGGTTTTGGCAATTTGGTGATCCATTAGATGGTACAAGTGTTAAGCCAAGCCCTTCATATACCTATGCCGATACAGGAACCTATTGTACAAGTCTGAAAGTAACAAATATTCACCAATGTACCGACTCAGTAGAACACTGTATAATAGTAGCGCCGTATTTTACATTTTACATACCAAACGCGTTTACTCCTACTGCGTTAGGGTTAAATGCAGTATTTGCACCTAAGGGAACTTATATATGCAGTTTCGAAATGTATATTTTCGATCGTTGGGGCCAACAGTTATTTACTACTAAGGATATTAATAAGGGATGGGATGGAGTGGTGGCTGGCGGAAATACCATGGCACAAGAAGATACTTATGTGTATCTAATTGAAGTAGTAGATTGTGTGGAGCATAAAAAGCACCAATACCTTGGCAAGGTTACTTTGATTAAGTAAACCAAGTCTCTTTTATCGAAAATTATATGTTGTTGTTGTGTTTATATCTTGTGAACTACAATATAGTAGTGCTTGTAAAACAGCCTTATTTATAGTAGCTTTGTTTGTTATTGTTGGGCCATAAAACCATGTGTTGGGAATGATTAAAAGAGTATTCTCTTATTTAATATTATTTGCTTGTTTTATTACTGGTATTCGGGCGCAGCGTACTATTCCTCCAACAATATCTTCTAACCATATTAAAGAACCGGACTGGGTTTCCGCGAAACATACACAAGTAGAACCGGAAGAGAAATTTCATACTAAATGGTCGAGCGAGCCATTTAATAGGCAATATTTTGTTGAAAACAAGGGCCAGTTCGATACCGATGTGGTTTCCGATAAAAAGATATTGTTTCAGGCTATACTGGGCGATGTTAAAGCATACTTTACAACCGGTGGTGTTATATACAGGTATGATATACTACCTGAATTAGAAAAGGGTAAAGACCCTGATGAAGATGCAGTAAGTACAAAGCCTGTTTATCGTTATGCATCTTATACATGGAGTGGGGCTAATGTAAATGTGGAAGTAGATGGAGGAGAAAAGCAAGCGTTTACCTACGGATACCAAACCGGCCCGTCCAGTTCAATAAAGGTTAACGCATTTAAAAAAATCGTTTACCACAATATTTATCCCGGTATCGATATTGAGTATTCGTTCCCTGAGAAGAAGAAAGGAATTAAGTATGCAGTCATTGTTCACCCCGGGGCTGATCTTTCAAAGGTAAAATCGGTTTATAACGGATTAAATAAAATACATCTCAATTCAAATGGTGATGCTGTTGTAAAGACTGATATAGGTGATATTACCGACCACGAACCAATAACCTATTATAAAAGCACCGGGCAGAGGCTTAGCAGTAGTTACAAAATTGTAAATGGAAATGAAGAAACGTTCAAGGTTGAGATAGCTCCGAATGTGGCCGATGATATAATAATTGATCCGTGGAGCACAAGTCCTGGGTTTGCTGCTGCTTATAATATGGCCTATGATGTTGATTATGATAATGCAGGCAATGTATATGCATATGGTAGTTACAATCCATTTCAGCTTACAAAGTTTAATAGTGCCGGGGTAATACAATGGACATTCCCAGCCACTGCTATTAGTGCCGGTGGTGCTTACGGAGATTTTGCTGTAGACAAAGCAACAGGAACCTGCTATATTGGGCAGGGTGGAGCAGGTGGTGCGGCGGTTAAAATTATTAAGCTTTATACTAACAATACCGTTGCGGCAACTTTTGCAGGTACTGCCATGCTTCAGGAAATATGGAGAATGATATACAGCCCATGTACAGGTGAAATTGTGATGGGTTGTGGTGGCCCGGGTGTGCCCAATAACACAGCTAATACACAGGCATGTATGATGGATACAACCTTAACTACTTTTACTCCGGTTAATTCATTGGGTGCGGTGGATGGCTACCACGATGTATGCATAATGGCGCTTGACCCCACAGGAGCTAACGCATATATGGCATTTGCGTTGCCAACTGCCAATACAAATTTCAGTAATAAGCTTATTTCAATTCCTGTTCCGGCCCTTTCTCCTGCAGCCTATAAAGTTACTGATGCTTTTGGTTTTGCTGAAGGAGGATCGGTGGGTTATTTAGCCGCCGGAGTTACCAATGGGATGAACGGTATGGCAGCAAGTGCTAACTGGTTGTATTTGTATGATGGCGATACGTTAAAAAAAGTAAATAAAGGTACGGGAGCAATTGTGGCGAATAAAGCGGTTGCTAATCAGCCATTCAGTTGGGGTGGTGTTGATGTGGATCAATGTGACAATGTATATGTTGGAGAAAATTCAAAGGTGCAGATATATGATGTGAATTTAACCTTAGTAACTACGCTGCCCGCATACTCAGGCACTGTGTTCGATGTGGTTTTAAGTACGAACCAGCAAACATTATATGTGTGTGGTGATGGTTTTGTGGCTAGCACAGACGTATCAAAAGCAACAACTTCAGTTAAAATAACTAACTCAATTACTCCGGCATCTTGCGGGGCTTGTAATGGAAGTGCAACACCAACATTACTCATTTGTGGTAACGCACCAACAGCTCCAACTTATTCATGGAATACAACACCTGTTCAAACTACACAAACTGCAACCGGCTTATGTAAAGGTTCATATACGGTTACCATCACTACAGGAACATGCCCTCCACAAATTTATACCGATACCTTAACCGTAACTCAAACTACGCCTGGAAGTCTTAGTCTAATTAAAAATCAAACTAATATTAAATGTAACGGAGGCGCTAACGGGGTTGCATCTGTTACTGCATCGGGTGGTACGGGTGCCGGTACATATACATACCTTTGGGCTCCATCAGGTGGAACCAGTTCTGCAAGTACCCCGCTTGGCCCGGGAACATATACGGTTACTGCTACCGATGCTGCTTGCAATAGTGATACTGCTATATTTACGATCACTCAGCCGCCTCTTTTAAGAGATTCAATTACAACAGTTGTTCCTGTAAAATGTTTTGGAGATAAAACAGGGGCTCTTACGGTTGGGGTAAAAGGTGGTGCAGGTGCGTATTCCTATTCGTGGAACAGTACTCCCATACAAACTAACGCTACCGCAAGTAATTTGTCTGCGGGTTCATATACCGTTACAGTTACCGACGCTAATGGATGCCCTGCTACTGCAAATAGCACGATTGTTCAACCAACACCAATAAGAGATTCAATTGTAAGCTCAGTTCCACCTACCTGTGGTAAAAGCAATGGGTCAATAACAATTGGAGCGAAGAATGGCACCCCGGGTTATAGTTATTTATGGAATTCAACACCACAACAAACTAATGCCACCGCAACAGCACTTCCATCAGGAACATATACCTGTATTGTTACCGATAATAATGGCTGTAAAGATTCTGCATCATTTACCCTTGTAAACCCTTCCGGCCCGAGAGATTCTATTGTTTCAACAAGCAGTATATCATGTAACGGCGGAGCAAACGGTAGTATTGTATTGGGGGTAAACAGAGGAACTACACCATACAGCTTCCTTTGGAACAACAGCACCAGTGCCACAACACAAAATATTGGCGGATTAAAAGCTGGTGCATACTCCGTATTAGTTACCGATGCTAATGGTTGTACAACCACTGCAAGCGCTACTATAGTACAGCCTTCTTTAATACGTGATTCTTTAGTAGATACTATTAACGTTTCTTGCTTTGGCGGCAATAACGGAAGTGCAACGGTAGGTGTAAAGGGTGGTACACCGGGTGCGGGTTATAGTTTTTCGTGGAATACAACTCCTGTTCAAACTACTGCAACTGCAACCGGTCTATCAGCCGGAGGGTATATATGTACTATTAAAGATGCTAATGGTTGTGTTAGTATTTTAAATGTAACAATTAACCAACCTAAAAAGCTTACGCTTGTTGCAGCCGCTTTTCCTGTAACGTGTTTCGGGGCATGCAATGGGTCGGTAGCTGTTATACCTAAAGGTGGTACAACTCCGTATGCTTATTTATGGAATACCCCAAGTAATTCAACAAACCCAAGCCCAAGTGGTCTTTGCGCCGGTACATATTCTGTACAGGTGACTGATAATAATGGTTGCATTGCAGATTCAACCGGCCTTGTGGTAACACAACCAAGTGCAATAAGTATTACCAAGAATGTTATTACTTCGTCGCATTGCGGACAAACCGATGGTTCCGCAACTATTAACGTTACTGGTGGAACACCAGGCTACAAATATTTATGGAGCAACAACTCTACCAATCAAAACTTAAGTAACGCCGTTCCGGGTTTGTATTGCGTTACTGTTACTGATGCTAATTCATGCACCGATACAGCTTGCGTAACTATCAATAATGTACCAAGCCCAGTGGTTATTATAACCGGGTTAACCAATGTAACCTGTAATGGAGGCAATAATGGTTCAGCTACTGCTACTGCAACAGGCGGTGCATCTCCATATAAATATTCGTGGAGCACAACCCCAACTGCCGATACAACTTCGGTTGTAAATAATTTAACGGCTGGCCAATATACCGTAACAGTTACCGATTCGGGTGGATGTATTTCTACTGCTATAGCTACTATTACCCAACCTGCTGTGGTGGTTACATCTATTAATTTGCCTCCAACTATTTGTATTGGCGATTCAACAACACTTAACGCAACATCTGTAGGTGGTACACCGCCATATACTTACACATGGAATACCGGCTCAACATCCTCGAGTATTCGTGTAGGGCCTGATACTACCACTACCTATACAGTAACAACTACACTCGATTCTAATAAATGCCCCGGCGCCGCAGTAACCGTTACTGTAGTTGTAAATCCTCCATTAAAGCTGAATGTTACAGCTAAACCTGATACTATTTGCCTTGGTAATTCTGCAACACTTAATGCTGGGGCAAGTGGAGGAGATGGTACTTATTCTTATTCCTGGACCCCCGGTAGCTTAACAGGCTCGCCGGTTACAGTTACCCCAACAGTGAATACGGTTTATACTGTTATTGTAAAAGATGGATGCGGAACTCCGGCCGATACTGATAGTGTAAGTATAGTTATAGAACCTTCGCCGGTTGTTAAATTTACAGTCGGGCCAACTGCCGGTTGTTATCCTCATTGTATAACTTGTATTGATAAGAGCACAGTGCCGGGTGGCGCAATAAGTTCGGTTGAATGGACATTTGGTAATGGAGCAACATCTAACGCCGACACCGGCAGATACTGCTACGATACTTCGGGCATCTTTTCGGTAGGATTGATAGTGACTACCAATATTGGTTGTACTGATTCGTTGGTGAAACCTAATATCATTAATGTATATAGTCACCCTGTTGCTTCTTTTACGGCATCGCCATCATCTACAACAACTGCCGATGCTAATATTTGCTTTACCAATACCAGTACTGATGCGTATGGAATAAAAAGCAATTTGTGGATGTTCAATGAGCCACCTAAAGATTCAACCGACACAGCGCGCAACACCTGTTACCAGTACCACGATTCGGGGACCTATTGCCCAATGCTGTATGTGACCAACATACACGGATGTAAAGATTCTACAAAAGAATGCATTGAAATATCTCCTTATTTCACATTGTATATTCCTAATGCCTTTTCGCCAAATGGTGATGGATTGAATGATGTATTTGCTCCTAAAGGCCAATATGTATGTAGCTTTGAAATGTATATTTTCGACAGATGGGGAATGTTGTTATACTTTACACAGGATATGAACCAGGGATGGGATGGTACTGTTAATGGCGGTACGAACCAGGTACAGGAAGACACATACGTTTACTTGATCGTAGTTTACGATTGCCCGACGCACAAAAAGCACAGCTACATTGGTAAGGTGTCGGTGGTAAAATAATTTGCTTTTAAATTAACTGTTTCGCTAATTTATCTGCCTGTCCGCGCAGTTCAGGTACTGCTGTGGTTTCCCATATCATGCCACGCAAGTTGGTACCTAAGGTAAAAACGTTGTTCAGTTTATCGCCATATTTATCAATAAGCTTAAAGCTGTTAATATCAACATTTAAGCCCAATTCGAGTGGATCGGCTGTGGCGATGCCGCGTCTCCACATATTTTGCAGTATTATGTTTCCCGATTTTTTAATACTGCTTTCAGGGCCGGTACAATTAATTACCCTTTCTACTATAATAGTTTCGTCCTTTTTTAGTTTACGGTTATAATAACTTACAACAATTGCGTTTGGTTGTTCTTGTATATTTTTAATGTTGCCCGCAATTACCATTAGTTTGCCATGTATGCGCAAGTTTTGAATATGGTCGTGGGTATGTATAGGTAACCTGTGACGGGCAACACCCCATAAATGCCTTAGCTTGCTGCTCATAAAATAACGACGCTCTTTTAAGGTAAGCGCTTGCCATATTTTTTGCGTATGAGGCCTAAGCGAATCTATAATTGGCTCAGCCGAAAGCCCCAATTCGCGGACTATGCGTATGTGCTTATGGACAGTTTTTACTAAGTTATTCAGTTCATATGGCTCTTGTATTTCCTTATCTAAATTGCCATACTTAGTGCCGCCGTGCCTGTGCTGTAATATTCCAAATCCATGCGGAGATATGGAATAAATGGTTTTTGTAAAACCATTTTCTATTAGTCCTAATACTGTATCAACCATTGTAAGGCCGCTACCAATAACTAATACATCGTGTTGGTTCTTTAAGCCGGTAACTGAATCAGCTTTCCATGGATTACGGAAATAAGCAGGGCTAGAATAAAATTCCGTATTAGGTATAGCAGGATCGCGTGGTTCAGCGTTGCCTGTGGCAAGTACAAGCTTATTTGCTGCTACTTGTTTGCCGCTCTTTAATAAAACTACAACTGAATCTTCGCCAATTTCTACATCAACAGCTTTGTCATCAATAATACTTACCTCAATGGTTTCGCGCTTATGGGCAATGGCATTATTCCAAATGTGTTCTAAATACTCACCGAATAAGGTGCGTGGTAAAAATGTCTTCGCAAGTATATCCTTTTCCAGGCTGGTATACTGTTTCTTTTTATGTGCCCAATCAACAAAATCATTTGGTTTGTCGGGGTAAGCACTCATATTGCCAGCCACCACATTTAGCAGGTGTGTGTTGGTATATGTGCAAAATGCAACACCTTTTGCCAGTGGGTAACCGCAGTTAATAAGCGATATTTTTAATGGATCTTTAGCGTTTTCAATTAAATGAACCGCCGTCATTATACCGCAAAAACCGCCGCCTATAATTGCTATATGTTGTGTTTGAGAACTCATATTTCAGTCAAAGATACTTGAAAAAGAAGGCAGGTGATATGAGGAAATTCAGCAAGTAATTATAGGGATTAGAAAACACAAGGTAATAACTCCCTTAATACCGAATTACTGGCAAGATATACATGGTTTACACTTTTTGCCCGTAGTAAACCTCATGTTGTTTGATAATCAATTTGTTAGTGTTTGAGTGATACTGAAAAGTGTAAACTTGTGTAAACCCTGCGAGGGCCTTAAAACTGTTCGCTTATCACTATTTATTGACTACTAATTTTCGTACCTTTGCACGCTTAAAAAATAGCCGTGGATAAACTATATTCATCAAAAGCTCCGGAGCCGGTTGGCCTATACCCACACGCACGTAAAGTGGGTAATCTGTTATTCTTATCGGGCATGGGGCCAAGGCAAAAAGGCAGCAAACAAATACCCGGTGTAACCCTTGATGATAAGGGCAATATTACAGCGTATGATATTGAAATACAATGCCGTTCGGTATTTGATAATATAAAAGCGGTATTAGAAGAAGCCGGATCTGGTTGGGATAAGATAGTTGATGTTACTGTTTTTTTAACCAATATGAAGGCTGACTTTGCCACCTACAACCGCGTTTATGGCGAGTACTTTAAAGAGAACCAGCCTTGCCGGACAACCATAGAGATAAAATCGTTACCAACCCCTATAGCAATAGAACTGAAAGTAATAGCCACAGTATAAGTATGACAAAATTTGCCCAATACGAAGGTCTTGACCTGAGTGCCATAAGTAAAGAAGTCCTGAAAAAGTGGGCTGATGAAAAGACCTTTGAAAAGAGCGTTTCTCTTCGCGAAGGAGCTGAATCGTTTACCTTTTATGAAGGACCACCATCTGCTAACGGTATGCCTGGCATACACCACGTAATGGCCCGTAGTATAAAAGATATCTTTTGCCGTTTCCAAACCATGAAGGGTAAACAAGTAAAGCGTAAAGGCGGATGGGATACTCATGGCTTACCTATAGAACTTGGCGTGGAGAAATCATTAGGCATAACAAAAGAAGATATTGGTAAAAAAATAAGTGTCGAAGACTACAATGCTGCTTGCCGTACCGAGGTAATGAAGTACAAGGACAGGTGGGAAGAAGTTACTCGCCAAATGGGTTATTGGGTTGATATGGAAAAGCCATACGTAACCTTCGATAACGATTACATTGAGAGTGTTTGGAACATCTTACAGAAGTTTTACGACAAGAAGCTTTTATATAAGGGCTATACCATACAGCCTTATTCCTGGGCTGCCGGTACGGGCCTAAGTTCACATGAGCTTAACCAACCGGGTTGCTATAAGAACATAAAAGACACTACGGTTACTGCCCAGTTTAAAATAAAGAAGGATGCTAAGAGCGCTTCTTTGTTCACTGACGATAAGGATGTGTTTTTTATAGCTTGGACAACCACACCCTGGACCTTGCCAAGTAACTGCGCATTAGCAGTAGGCAAGAATATAGAGTATGATCTGATAAATACATTCCAGCCTTATACCGGACAGCCGATAAAGATCATCATGGCTAAGGAATTAGTAGGCAAATACTATTCTGAGAAAGCTTATGGAGTTCCGCTTGAAGATTATAAGGTTGGCGATAAAATAGTTCCGTTTAAAGTAGAAAAGACTTTAACAGGTAAAGAACTGGAGGGTATAAACTATGAACAGTTAATGCCATATGCAACACCTGAAGGGGGCGATGGGTTTAGGGTAATAATAGGTGATTTTGTTACTACAGCAGATGGTACCGGTATAGTACATATAGCCCCAAGCTTTGGTGCAGATGACTTTAGGGTTGCCAAGCAAAATGGAATAGGCACCCTTACCTTAGTTGATAAACGCGGACGTTTTGTTGATTCAGTTACTGATTTTGCAGGTCGCTTGGTTAAAACTAAGGAAGACCAACAAGACCTAGATAAGTCAACTGATCTGGCAATTGCTCTGAAACTTAAAAAAGAAGGCAGAGCCTTTAAGGTTGAAAAGTACGAACATAGCTATCCGCATTGCTGGCGTACCGACCAACCTGTAATATACTACCCCCTCGATTCGTGGTTTGTAAAAACAACGGCCTGCAAAGACCGCATGATAGAGTTGAATAAGACCATCAACTGGAAACCGGAATCAACCGGAACGGGCAGGTTTGGTAACTGGCTCGAAAACATGGTAGACTGGAACCTCTCGCGTTCGCGTTTTTGGGGTATACCATTACCAATTTGGAGGACAGAAGATTCTACAGAGGAGATATGCATTGGTTCGGTTGATGAGTTAGATAAAGAGATTAAGAAATCAGTGGCCAAAGGTTATATGACTGAAGCTGATATAAAGAAAAGCAGGTGGGATGATATAAAGACCCGTGACCTGCATAAGCCTTATGCTGATAATATAGTATTGGTATCAGCCAGTGGTAAGAAAATGTTCCGTGAGCCTGACCTTATAGATGTGTGGTTCGATTCAGGGGCTATGCCTTATGCTCAATGGCATTTCCCTTTCGAGAATAAAGAAGTATTTGCAAAGAGTTTTCCGGCCGATTTTATAGCCGAGGGTGTAGACCAAACCCGTGGGTGGTTCTTTACCCTGCATGCGATAGCTACTTTACTGTTCGATTCAGTTGCATTTAAGAATGTAGTATCAAACGGATTGGTGTTAGATAAGCACGGCAATAAAATGTCGAAGCGCTTAGGTAATGCAGTTGACCCATTTGAAACGTTGGAAAAGTATGGCGCCGATGCTACCAGGTGGTACATGATAAGCAATGCCCAGCCATGGGATAACTTGAAATTTGATGAAGCGGGAATAGGAGAGGTGCAGCGTAAGTTCTTCCGTGCTCTTTATAATACCTATGCTTTTTATGCTCTTTATGCCAATATTGATGGCTTTACTTTTAAAGAAAAGGAAATACCTGTAAGTCAGCGCCCTGAACTTGACCAGTGGGTGTTATCGGTATTAAACACCTTGGTTTTAAAGGTGGAAGGCTATTATAGCAGTTACGAGCCTATGCGTGCTGCCCGGGATGTGGAGGAATTTGTTTGCGATCAGTTAAGTAACTGGTACGTGCGTTTATCGCGCAGGCGTTTTTGGAAAGGCGACTATAGCGAGGACAAGATCGCAGCTTACCAAACCCTTTATACTTGTTTAGAAACTGTGGCTAAGTTAATTGCTCCTATAGCTCCTTTCTATGCCGAAAAGCTTTTTGCTGATTTAAATAGTACAACGGGAAGAGAAAAAGTAGCCTCGGTTCACCATAGCAATTTCCCGGTTTGGGTTAAGGATGGCAGTAATCCATTATTGGAAGAAAAGATGGACTTGGCGCAACGTATATGTTCTTTAACCTTGGCTTTAAGAAAGAAGCTTGAATTACGTGTACGCCAGCCACTTAATAAAATAGTTGTACCTATATTAGATGAGAACACCAAACACCAGATTGATGCTGTTAAGAAGCTTATTTTGGCTGAGGTAAACATTAAAAATCTGGAATATATAACCGATACTTCAGGAATATTGGTGAAGAAGATAAAGCCAAATTTTAAGGAGTTAGGCAAAAAACTAGGCCCTTTAATGAAAGAAGGAAGTCAGGTAATAAATTCCTTTAACCAGGAACAAATAAGAGAAATAGAAACCAAGGGTTCATATAAGGTAACCCTGTCGGGCAAGGAAATAGAGTTGGCCTTGACTGATGTTGAAATAGCTTCGGAGGATATACCAGGCTGGCACTTGGCATCTGATGGCAAGATTACCGTTGCCCTCGATATTACCATTACCCCTGAATTAATGGAAGAAGGTATTGCCCGCGAACTTATAAACCGCATACAGAACCTACGTAAAGACAAGAACTTTGAGGTTACTGACAAGATATCCTTAAAGATTAAAAAGAATGTAGCTGTAGATAGTGCCATTAAGAATAATTTTACCTACATTTGCGCCGAAACACTTGCCGCATCCCTCGAAATGGTTGAAATCATAGACGAAGGAGGCGCAATTGATGTAGAAGTTGCTGATAATGTGAGCACTTCTATTTTTATAAATAAATACAACTAAAGACCAGAATCATGGCAAAGAAACCAGTAAAAAAAGCCAATAAAGCGACCAAAAAGGTAGCAAGCAAAAAAGTTGCACCTAAAAAGGCCGTGAAAAAAGCCAAGCCTGCTCCTAAAGCTAAAGTGAAAGCAAAATCAAAGCCAGTTGCTAAAAAGAGTAAACCAGTAGTTAAAGTTGCTGCTAAAAAAACTCCTGCTCCTAAAAAAGTAGTAAAGGCTGTTGCTAAACCAGAACCTAAAAAAGTAGTTGCTGCGGCTGTTAAGCCTACTGCTCCTGTTGCCAATAAAGCTGCAAAGCCTACCAAAGAAGATACCAAGAACCGTTATTCTGAGAAAGAACTTGCAGAATTTCGTCAAATTATAAATGAAAAGCTTGATCAAGCGAAGAAGGATTATGAACTTCTAAAGAACACCTTATGTCATACCGATGATCATGGTACTGATGATACCTCTCCTACATTTAAAATGTTAGAAGACGGATCTGATGTATTGACTCGTGAAGAAACGGCACAGTTAGCGCTTCGCCAGGAGAAGTTTATACAAAACTTGCAAAACGCCCTTATTCGTATTGAGAATAAGACCTATGGTATTTGCAGGGCAACAGGTAAGCTTATACCTAAAGAACGCTTAAGAAGGGTTCCGCATGCTACTTTAAGCATTGATGCTAAACTGGAACAACAGTTTAACTCATAAGGTAAGAGACAAATATTACTTTTGTCGCTCTTATAACCGATTGTGAAAAGACCCTTATTAATTATTTTCCTGGTTCTATTAATAGACCAGGTGGTAAAGATTTATGTAAAGACCCACTTTGTATTGGGCGAAGAGCATCGATTTACCAGCTGGTTTATCATTCATTTTACCGAGAACAATGGTATGGCCTACGGCATGCAGTTCTCAGGCCAATATGGTAAAATATTCCTCAGTATCTTTCGCATTGCTGCGGTGGCGGCTATTGGATGGTATTTGCGCGATCTGGTAATTAAGAAAGCCCATGTTGGTTTAATTACCAGTATATCGTTAATATTTGCCGGCGCCTTAGGCAATATTATAGACAGCGCTTTTTATGGCATGATTTTTAGTGACAGTACCTATGACCTTGCCCACTTATTCCCTCCCGGTGGTGGTTATGCAAGCTTCTTGCATGGTAAGGTAGTTGATATGCTCTATTTCCCTTTGATCGAAGGTCATTTTCCAACTTGGGTTCCTATTTGGGGTAGTGAGGAGTTTATCTTCTTCAGGCCGGTATTTAATTGCTCCGACTCGGCTATTACTATAGGTGTTTTATTGATCTTGTTATTCCAGCGCAAATACTACCCGCGTAAAGAGGAAAATCAAACTATAGATTCTGCTAGTAATAGCGATAAAAGCGGGGAATCGCCTCAGAACATATAACCATACTTCTTTTTCTGGAAGTCGTCAAATGTATCACCTCTGTGATTTTTCTTACCAATATTATCAGCACTCCAAATAAGGGTTATTTCATGTGTGCCGGTTGTGTAATGCCTCAACGCCGAAGTGATAAAGTCATAGGAATAGCAGATTTCATAGTTATCGTGTATGGTATAACCAAGATCTAATGAAACTGCATCTTTAAGTCTAAGGGAAGCCCCAACATAAAATTTCTCCCTAACGTGAACTCGTAAAGAATAAGCCAGGTATAAAGGTGTGTTACCAGATTGCTCTACAAATATTCCGCTTTGCCAAATGTAATTAGCGTTTCCTGCAAAATTATAGCCCAAATAGCCGTAAAAATGAGGTAGTAGTGTTACTATCCCGGTAGTACTCGTATCTCCTGGCGCATCTTTGTATTTCTTAAACAGCTTAGCATCAGCCTGAATAAGATTATCCACACTCAGCCCAAACTGCCAGCGATCGTTATATAAATAAAGGCCAGCGCTTGCGTTCGGCACCCATGCGTTTGATGTTACGCCCTGGTCGATGGTAGGGTCGCTAGGATTTTGAATGGTTATTTTCGAGCCATTTACAATATAATCCATCATAGAACCTGCAACGCCAAATGATAATACCAGGTCAGGTAACTTAAGCTTGTATGAATAACATAATGTATAGTTATTACGTTGTGTTGGCCCTGTAACATCTTGGTAGATATAAGCTGCGACACCCATATTTTTAAGTAAGCGGTAATTCAGGCTTAAGCCTTCAGTAATTGGGGCATCCGGCATGCCAACCCATTGATCTCTGTAATCAATACGAACGTCATAAAGTCTTTTTGTTCCAGCAATAGCAGGGTTAAAGAACAAAAGATCGGATGGGAACTGAGTAAAAATAGGTAACTGTTGGGCATACCCGCCAATTGTTTCGAAAAACATAACCGCTACTGCCAAAAGTATCTTATAATGTTTCCTTATCATATTATTTTGGCTTGCGTATTATAGTTACAGAACCTCTATAAGTCTTACCTGAACCTGTTTCGAGTATATAATAGTAGGTCGCATCTGGCAGGTTTTGTCCAAGATTAGTACCACGCCAATCATTTAAATAAGGCTGTTCATAAAACACCTGCTTACCGTAACGGTTATATATGGTCAATATATTATTGGGATATAAGCCAAGATTACCTACGAACCAGGTATCGTTTATACCATCTCCATTAGGAGTAAAGGTGTTATAAAATACAAGATTGCTATCGGGTATTACTTCAACTAAAACAGTATCGAAGGCAGGGCATCCATTTGCACCAATACCTTCTACAAGGAAAACTGTGTTGGATGTTGGGAACACCTCGGGGTTAGCTGAGTTGGGATTGTAAATAATACCTGTATCAGGGGTCCAGAAGTAATTAACGGCACCGGAAACACTTAAAGTGGTTGATGAACCTTGATTAACTGTAACAGGAGATACAACAGTTAGAGTAGGGCTTGCCAATACATTAACAGTAACACTGGTAGTGTCGGCACACCCCCCAGTAGAAGATGCTATAAGCGTATATGTAGTAGTAGCGGTTGGTGTAGCACTTGGGTGTGGGCAGGTATAGCAGCTGAGGCCACTTCCAACAGGTGTCCAGATGTAATTGTATGAAGAACTATCCGCGCTTCCGCCTAAAGTTGCTCCGGCAGTAAGGGGGCAAATGTTAGTATCATGTCCGGCATTTGCTGCATAAATATTGGCAACGCTAATGGTTACTGAATCAATTTTCCTACCGGCACTATCAGTAACAGTAACTATAAATTTAGTTGTCTGGTTGATAAGGGCACGAGGATTGGCATCATTAACATTATTAATACCTGCTGCCGGAGTTGACGTCCAGGTATACGTATATGGTGGTGATCCTCCGCTTGCAGTAGGTGTTCCACCAAGTGTAACTGAATCGCCCTTACATACAGTTTGAGGTGAACCCGGGTTAACGACTAATTGTGAATGAGCAGAATTGAATAACAACAGAAACATGCCTGTGGCTATAACAATAAAAGTCCGGGAAAAATGCGACATATTTCTTATTTGCATAAGGTCGGCAAAGATAGTATTATATCGCAAAAAAGTAAAACTAACAGGGTATCTGTTAATAATTCTATGGTTATGTTAATAACCTCAAATCATATCTTTGTGCCCTTGTGATTAGATAGTGAGATAAAGTAGTACATATATATGCCGCAAATATTTCAGATAGTTTTCCCTAATATACCTTCAGGCGATGTATATTACTTTACAACTACCAGCGAAACCAAATACGAAGTCAGGTTTGGAAGGAGGCGCGATAATATATTTCACGCTACCATAGTTTTTGGGGTAGTTAACGATGAATATAAGGGAGAAGAGTATACTACTACTAATAAGGGAGAGCTTTATAATGTAATGGCGACTATATCAGAAGTAATACGGATATTTATGACGCACCATCCGCGCATGCTTGTATATGAGTTTACAGCAGTAGCCAAAGAAAACGAAGCTGAGGAAACTATTACAGTGCGCAGGCATCTATATGAAAGATACCTTGGCGATATATTCGGTAGTAAATGGACCTATGAATTTAAAGGAAATACAGTACTTGTACGCCGCCTTAAGTAAGGCAGTTAACCGTTAATACTATCTCTTGTGTTGCTTCTCGTCAGAAACGGTAAGTTTCTTACGACCCCTTCTTCTCCTGGCAGAAAGTACTCTCCTGCCATTAGCTGTAGCCATTCTTTCGCGGAACCCGTGTTTATTGCGTCTTTTACGTTGTGAAGGTTGAAATGTTCTTTTCATGTCATCTAAAAATGAGCGGCAAAGATATAAATCTTTTTATAAACACAAGCAAGAAAATCTTTTTTAAGGTAACTTTGGCATCTATTCGTAATATAAAATATGGCCAGACCTTCATTTACTGATACCGAAAATAAGCCCAAGGGCATTTCAAAAGCTTCTTTTAAAAGGGCATTAAGGGTAACGCAGTTCTTTAAGCCATATAAGTGGACCTATTTTATTGGGTTAGGTTTTTTAGCGCTTACTACGGGTGCAGTTATTGCATTACCCAAAATGTTCAAGCTTATTATAGATACAGCTGAGACCAGGTATGTGATAATAACTTTTGGTCTGCTATTAGCACAAGCTATTTTTTCGTATTTCAGAGTAGTATTGTTTGTTGAGGTTACCGAAAAAGGACTTGCTGGTCTTAGGCAAGCTACCTATGCGCGCCTGGTAAGGCTTCATATGGATTTCTTTTCGCAACGCCGTATAGGTGAGCTTACAAGCCGTATTTCATCAGATGTGGGTATGTTGCAAGATACATTCACTACCACATTGGCTGAATTCATCAGGCAGTTTTTAGTAATAATAGGTAGTGTTATAATGCTATCCATTATATCTATTAAACTTATGGCAACTATGCTTGCTATTGTACCCGTAGTGGCATTGTTTGCTGTTTTCTTTGGGAAGTATATTCGTAAGTTTTCGCGTAAAACACAGGATATGGTTGCTACTTCGAACACTATTGTTGAAGAAACCATGCAGGGTGTGGCTACTGTAAAAGCTTTTGCTAACGAGAAATTTGAAATTGAAAGACATAAAAAAAGTACGCTGGATGTTGTGGTGCAGGCTATTAAAGGTGGTAAGGCACGTGGGGCATTTATTGCATTTATTACCGTTTGCCTGTTTGGCGCTATAGTAGTAGTATTATGGCAAGGCGCACTGCTAATGCAGCAAGGCTTGGTTAGTAAAGGCGATATGTTCGAGTTTTTGCTGTATTCGGTATATGTAGGTGCAGCTTTTGCAGGTATTGCCGATCTATATGCTTCAATACAAAAGGCCATAGGCGCTACTGAAAGGCTTATGGATATATTGGAAGAACCTATTGAAAACATCAGCCTAGAAAATGCTGATAAATTACCTGAGGTGAATAAAGTTAAGGGCGATGTGGAATTTAAAGATGTTTCTTTCTTTTATCCTTCGCGTAAGGAGTTACAAGTTATAAATAACCTGAGTTTTGAAGTAAAACAAGGTGAAACTATTGCTATTGTTGGACCAAGCGGGGCAGGTAAATCTACAATGGTGCAATTACTTTTAAGGTTCTACGATCCTATTAGTGGTTCAATACTTGTTGATGGCAAAGATGCCCGCGAATATTCTTTGACACTTCTTCGTAGCCAGATGGCTCTTGTACCACAGGAGGTCTTACTTTTTGGTGGAACTATTCGTGAGAATATATTGTATGGTAAGCATGATGCTGGTGAAGATGAAATTATTGAAGCGGCAAGTAAAGCCAATGCCCACGATTTTATTATGAGTTTTCCTGAGAAGTATGATACGATAGTTGGGGAACGTGGGATATCATTATCTGGCGGACAAAGGCAACGGATTGCTATAGCACGTGCTGTATTGCGTAACCCGGCTATATTGATATTAGATGAAGCAACCAGCTCCCTCGATTCTGAATCGGAAAGACTTGTGCAAGAAGCGTTGGACAAATTGATGCTTGGCCGTACTTCGTTTGTTATTGCGCATAGGCTTTCAACTATACGTAAGGCTGATAAAATATTGGTGCTCGAAAAAGGAAGGTTGAAAGAAATTGGTAATCATGAACAACTTATGTCAATCAACGACGGGCTTTATAGGAGTCTTAGTAAGCTTCAATTCGAATTGAACTAAAGTGGTTTTAATAATTAGTTAACTTAGTAGGTAAATAACTCACTCATGAAAAAGCTACTGTCTTTTATTTTTGCGCTGATATCTATTAACGCTCTATCTCAATATGTTGAACCGCAACATGCGCAAAGCTTCCGCACTGTCAGGGGTTGGCAGGGCCATACCCCTGGTACTGAATTAAGGAAAGCGGGTAATTCTTTTTTTACCGGATTGGGTTTAGAAACAGGAGGCATAATTTTTGTAAGTGTAGGAAGTTCACTGATCTCTTATAATCCTAACACGGGTGGGGCTACCAATGCTTCTGCAGGCGGGGTTGATATTACTATTGGTAGTCTTATGATAGTTGCAGGTTTTACTTATAACATCTTGGCATGGGTGCATGTTAACCGTGCAGGCCGGTTAATGGACATGAATAATAAAGTTTCTTTTGGTGGTACTAAAAATGGAGTAGGGCTGACCTATAATTTCTAAAGAAACTAAGCTACTTTTTCTTGTTTCTCGAATTGTATTTCGTAAAGTTTTTTATAGAATCCGCCTTTGCGTAAAAGCTCTTGGTGAGTACCTTCTTCCATAACCCTGCCATGGTCTAGCACTAATATCTTGTCTGCCCTTTGAATGGTTGCCAGGCGGTGGGCTATGATTATGGATGTGCGATGTTCGGTAAGTTTCTCGATAGCGTGCTGTATCAGTCTTTCGGTTTCAGTATCTATTGATGATGTAGCCTCATCAAGTATTAATATGCTTGGGTTTTGAACATAAGCTCTGATGAATGATATTAACTGTCTTTGTCCAGCTGAAAGCATAGCACCACGCTCCATTACATTAA
>Ga0206844_10120_pt1 | contig 27262 bp, 28 predicted proteins | sample Alteio_BWOrgCont_22_FD_152907 | JGI IMG/M metagenome (GOLD analysis project Ga0206844, IMG submission 152907) | Enriched cells from forest soil in Barre Woods Harvard Forest LTER site, Petersham, Massachusetts, United States -... | ecosystem: Environmental > Terrestrial > Soil > Temperate forest >...
GAAGAAAAGTGAAGATGCATAATTCAGCTTTTCACTGGATCAAAATCATAATGCCCGGCCTTGATTTTCTTTTGCGCTTCTAAGAAGCACCACTCGGGCGCTGTAATGGGTTTAGCTCTCAAATCTTCCATTAAGCGCATCAGAGAAGAAAATTCAGCCTTTAGGCTATCTGGGTTATCATCGAGGGCAATGATTGCGGCAGCTTGCCGGAAACGATCTTGCAGGTTCTTATAATGCCCGGCGTGGCTTTCGATTTCTGTAATATGCTGGCTTAAATTCAGCTTGTGATAAATCGACGGCAGAACACCGGCCAGGAACGCAATAAATGCCGCAATGATAGGAAATTGCTTTAAAGCGGCTGCAGATGCAGCCGCGCCGGCAAATATCTGTAAAAAATTCAGAATGCGATTGTACCACCGTGCCCGCCTCAACCATATGAACAAGCTGGTGGAAGTATAAAGACAAGACTCAGCTTGGTTCTGACATTCATGGGCAATGGCTTGGGATTGCGGCGTCATCCGACTTCTTTCGGGATATACGTTCCGAAAATCTTCTGCCACTCCTCGCCGGCAAGACCGTTGTGATCGAGCTGTTCATGCGAACATGCCCGCGATGCTGCCTTAAAGGCAGTCTCAGCTCTGCTTGCCCAACCGTTGCCGTAAAAGAAGACTTCATTTGTCACAGGTAAAAAGCCATGGCCGTTTTGGCGGGTCAGCATGTACGCAAAGAAATCACGCAGCATCCAATCGTACCACCCGACACCCTTACCCTTACTCGACCACTGAGCCAAAAATTCGATACCGAGCTGTTCCATATAAAATGACTTAATCGGCACAGAGCAATAGTATTTCCAAATTTTTGCCATGCGTATCAGCGCACATAAATCACCGTTAGCCGCTTGATCGTGCAGAAGAAGCTTCTGACAATCCGCAGTCGGTGCAATCGGTTTATAGCGTCCCCCGTTATTCGTATCGCAAAGCAACGCCTGAAAGCCGGGGTCATTGATATCCCGAGGGGTATTACTTGCCCGGAAGGCAGGAACAATTTCTACCTTATAAGACCAGAAACTCATGATGATGGTCGGGCCGTCACAGCGGATATCCGTCCCCGGATAGGAAAGCATTAGGACGTTTTTAATTTCCTGTAGAATGGCGCTCTGCTTGTTGCCAAGGCGAGCTTCATAACGACGATACATTTCCCACGGCAGAAAATAGATAATATCAATATCGCTCGAACACCGGCTACGGGTTTTTTTTCGCCACGACCCCGCCAGCAGATGAACCGTGTCACCTTGAACGACACCGCCAGGCCAATACTCACGATTTAGGCATGAGAGAACTCCGGCCGCTTTGGTTTCCACATCTTCAAACTGCAGGGAGGTAGGTTCTATATTTGACAGAAGCCGCTGAAATCGACTGCGCACAAAGCTCCACTGCGGCTTTTGAAGCGCGTTTCCGGGATTGCTACCGAAAAGGGAGGAAAGCCCTGAGCCGTAATTAGAGTTTGATCCGAGCAGCGAATTATAGCCAAGAGCGGCCTGCAAATCCGTGTTGGAAAAATTTAAAGATGCTAGATCGAAAAGAGCGCCCATAAGTACCGTAATATTTGCGGCATTATAGCATTAAAATACAAATAAATAAAGCATCTATCGAGCTGCTATATTTTTCTAAATCCCCACCCACTCAATCTCGCTGAAACTCACCTCGTCGCTGCGCCGGGTCATAACATTGCGTCGGTTTGATATTGGCATGCCCCGTCATACGCTGTGCAATCGTAATGTCGCCACCGTTATCAACGGTAGTACGGTGTTAATCCAGAGCAAGCGATATCTATCGCCATCACCCCACACTCGCGGCTTTTTTCTTTTCGTCAGGCTTTACGTTGAGACGATAACGGCCACGCGCATCGGAAATAATGAGATCGCGCCATTTTGCTTTGTTCTTAAATAAATCGCGCAGGCGCACCGCGCGGGAACCGGCAACATGGATGAGCGTTTTACCATGCACCCAGGGATTATCGGTAAGGACGGCATCATACAGCTGTTCGATAATCTGTGCCTGCACGTCACCTAATTGATAGTCCTTTCCCTCATAGGTGATATGGCGGTAATCCCTTGATGCTGAAAATTCCGGCGCGGCGGGCTGTTTGACAAAATCCAGCACGTTGTCTGCTTTGATATCATAGGTTTCCTCGAATTGCTGGCGGTCTTTCTGCAAAATCACCAGATCGCTTAACCGCACGGAAATAGACGGCTGCGGCGGTTCATCCGCCATGCGCAAAATATGTCCCTCTTGTGTGATCGAGCGGAAGATGCGCAGCTTCAGACAGCCGCAGCTGCAAATGCGGTGAAAATCCTGCGGGCGCACACCGACAAAGCCTTCCTTATGCTCATGCTGCTCGTAAATAAACTTGCGGTTCCTGATAATCCCGCGCTCTAAATAGCGCAGTGGAAGCCATACGCAGGTACATAACGCACCATTCTCTATGGCGTAATACACATCTTCCGGGAATACACCCCAACGTGCGATAAGGCTATGCAGCCGGTCGTATTTTTTAACTGGAAACCCCATAAATTCCCCCCTTGTTAATGCTGTTTATTGTTGTTTTTACTCCACTGTTTTAGAATTGTTATTTCACCCATCAACCTTTAGCGTTATATTCTTCTATCAAAAACACGTCTAGGTTGTATTAATAGGCGCAGAAAAACTCACTTACCGATATTAGTTACCACCCCATGAGCCAGTTCGGTGTTACGTCCAATACTTTTGCAATGGCATCCAGTTCTTTGTCTTTTACCGAACGAATGCCCCGCTCGATAGTAGAAATCTGCACGCGCTCAAGGTTGATATTGTAGTCAACGCAAAGCGTCGCCGCGAACTCCACCTGAGACAACCCAAGTTTTTGCCGTGCTTCCCTTACTTTCTTCCCAACGATATTACCTTTGACTTGTGATAATGACACCTTACTTTTCGCCTTTCCGCAGTACGTTAGCGGAGGCGAAAGTTTCCTGCGAAACGCTAGGCTTTCATTTTTTGTATCCTTCCCAAAACCATTCTTGCCTTAGCAATTGCTAAATCATAATAATCATAACCAAGCGTCGGCAATACGTTGCCCGTACCAGTCTTGAATAATAACTATCCTTGCGACCTCGTTTTATGTCGGATGACAGCGCCATCGATTCAGAAAAATTGTTTGAAGTCGCGGCTGCTTATGCCCAGGCCGATCCGAAGGAAATGAAAATCTTCATGGCGTATTTTCATCAGGAAATGAAAAAAATAGCGGAAAAGAAAGGCGTGCCGCTGGGTTTCGATATGGATGTGTCGCACCGCGCATATACTGCCGCCATGCTGGAGATCGCGGAAAAATTCGCTCCTGCCGAAGGCGAAGGCAATAGCGAAACGCTAGCGCGCCTGCGGCGCATGAGTATGCTGCAGAATAACAGCTGACGCTAAAATGATCTCCCAGCACGCCGCCCGCAATATGTATCGACAATAGTGATGGTATGGCCGAGCCGGTTGCATGCGGTTTCCATCTCGTCGGATAAGGCGAAGTCGCGCGCCAGGCGACTTATATCCCGGATAAGTATGCCATGCGGCGCCGATGCGTTCTTTAGCGCCTGCATCATAGCATGCCAGCCGGGTCGGTCGGCGCTCATGCCGGGTACGCCGGGATCGTAATAGACGCCGGTTACTTCCATGCCGTGCGTTTTGGCATAGGCCCGGCATTCTTTTTCCTGCGCATGGAGAGCATCGTCCTTTTCCTTGCCCGGCGTACATGCGGTTCGGCAATAGATCACTACCATAATGTGTCGAGTCAAATCATTCCCCTACAATAATTCGTAGCAGCGCGGCTGACAATTTTTCATGGGCCGAATAAGCTTGGCCTCAAGTAATCCCTTGAGATCGCGCCTGGCGGTCTTGGCATGAATCCGCCATGTATCCACCAGATTTCCGGCGTGCATGATATAGCCCTGCTGCATCTGTCCCAAGAACCATAGCTGCCGCTGATTCAATTGCACAGCCGTATGGGCATCGACCTGGACATAGATATGGACAAATTTGTCCCTTTTCATCGGCATTTTATTCCACTTTTCATGCAATCGTGTGCGCATGATTTCGGCGGTTCCCATGTGCTTTGCTTCCTGCCAGAGGGAGCCGAACCCCATATGCTCAAGTAGCATTTGCAGCACCTGCGGATAAAGCGAGGCAACTATCAGCAAGTGATTGGATTTAGGTACATATTCATACTTATACCATTTCCCGATAGTGCTGTAGGAGATGCCCGTGTTTCTTGCTATATGCCGAAGCGGTGCGCTCATATCGACGTGCTCTTCGAGTAACGCGGCACGTACCATTTTGCCGAGTATTTTGTTGGTAATTCCGGAATGGCCGGACTGGCCTTTCTTTGTGGGCGACATCGTTTTACTCCCTTGTTAAGTTTAACAAGAAAGTATTTGGCTGAATCTTCAGGCGACTGAGGAGCTATAATTTATTGGATTCACTGTGAAAAAATCTCTATCGCATGACAAAAATAAGGAAATTGAGTTTCCGTCCCTGAGAGCGGCCATGTATGTGCGCATGTCCACCGATCATCAGAAATATTCCACGGAAAACCAGGCGGACGCCATTCGTGAATATGCTGTGCGGCGCCAGATCGAAATCATCCAGACCTATACCGATTCCGGGAAAAGCGGCCTGAGCATCGATGGCCGCGACGCGCTGAAACAACTCATTGACGATGTGCAGACCGGCCGCGCCGCTTTTAACATGATTCTGGTGCTTGACGTCACCCGCTGGGGACGCTTTCAGGATGCCGATGAAAGCGCCTATTACGAATATATCTGCCGCCGTGCCGGTATCGACGTGCAGTATGTTGCCGAGCAGTTTGAGAATGACGGCAGCCCTGTCTCCACCATCGTCAAGGGTGTTAAACGCGCCATGGCCGGTGAATACAGCCGGGAGCTATCGGGAAAGGTATTCGCCGGACAATGTCGCCTGATCGAGCTTGGTTACCGCCAGGGCGGGCCAGCCGGATATGGCCTGCGGCGCGTGCTGATTGATGAACACGGTCAGCAGAAAGCCGAGTTGAAGCGCGGAGAACATAAAAGCCTGCAGACCGACCGGGTGATCTTAATTCCCGGCCCGCCCGAAGAGGTGGAAACGGTGCGATGGATGTATATGGCATTTACGCGGGAGGGAATGCAGGAAAGCAAGATCGCTGCTATTCTTAACCAGCGCGGAATTCTTACCGATCTTGACCGCCCATGGACGCGCGGCACGGTGCATGAAGTGCTGACCAATGAGAAATATATCGGCAACAATGTCTTCAACCGCACCTCTTTCAAACTAAAAAAACGGCGTGTGGAAAATACGCCCGATATGTGGGTGCGCAAGGATAACGTATTCGAAGCGGTAGTGGAGCTGAGTGATTTTTATACCGCGCAAGGCATTGTCCGCGAACGTTGCCGTAAATACAGCGACGAGGAAATGCTCGACAAGCTGCGCCAGCTCCACGAACAGCACGGCTGGCTGTCAGGCTTCATCATAAACGAAACAGAGAATATGCCATCCAGCAGCGTGTACACGCAGCGCTTCGGCAGCCTGATCCGGGCTTATAAGCTGATCGGATTCACGCCCGACCATGATTACCGCTATATCGAGGTCAACCGGCACCTGCGGAAAATGCACAGCGACATTGTCGACGATACGATGCGCAAAATCGAAGGGCTGGGCGGAATAATCAGGCAGGATAAATCATCCGAGCTCCTGATCATCAACGAGGAACTGCGCGTCTCGCTGGTGATATGCCGCTGCCATCATACGCAGGGCGATGATTACCGCTGGAAAGTACGGTTTGACACCGGCCTGATGCCGGACATCACGGTTGCCGTCCGCATGGCTGCAGGCAACGAAAAGCCGCTCGATTATTACCTGCTGCCCGCCCTCGATATCGAAAACCCGAAAATGCGCCTTGCCGAAAATAACGGCCTGGCGCTTGACGCCTATCAGTTTGACGATCTGGAATTGTTTTTTCAGCTGACGGAACGTGTAGCCATTAAGGAGGCCGCATGAGCAAGCAGAACGCCACTGTAAAGATGATTGCGGTAGACCTGGTCAATATCCTGAATCCTCGTGTGCGTAACCCCAAAATGTTCGACGCCGTCGTGCAGAATATAGCCAAGGTGGGGCTTAAACGTCCGATCACCGTCACGCCATCGCGTTCCAAGGCGGAAGGCAAGGAGTATGATTTGGTCTGCGGTCAGGGACGGCTGGAGGCGTACATGGCCTGCGGGCAGGCAATGATTCCGGCGCTGGTCATCGACGCCAGCGAGGAGCAGGCGCTGATCATGAGCCTGGTGGAGAATGTAGCCCGCCGCAAACACAAGCCCATTGAGCTACTGCAAGGGGTTGAGATACTTCGCAAGCAGGGGTATGACGAGAAAGTCATCGCGGCCAAGGTCGGCCATACGCCCGACTATATCGGCGGCATAATAAAACTGCTCGAAGATGGTGAGGAACGACTGGTATCCGGCGTAGAAAATGGCCATATCTCCATTACCCTGGCGCTGGCTATCATGTTGTCCCCGCAGAATGAGCAATCGGCGCTGCAGGAGGCCTATGAAACCGGCCAACTCAGTGGCACCAAGTTTATGGCGGCGAAACGCCTGTTCGACGAGCGCAGGCGCTGCGGGAAAACATTGCGTGGTTCCAAAAAATATACGCAGGCGCGCCGGGACGATACTATTTCCGCGCGAGAGATTCTCAAAGCCTATAAACGGGAAGTGGAGCGCAAGCGCCTGTTAGCGCGCAAAGCCGATATGGTGAATACGCGCCTGCTGTTTCTCGTCGAGGCAATGCACTGCCTGATCAAGGAAGGTCATTTTACAACGCTGCTGCGCGCGGAAAGCCTGGACACGATGCCGCGTCAACTCGCCGATCTGTTATCGGCCAAGGGAGGGTAATCCGTGTCTAAGAAGATAGTGAAACGCAAGGTGATGAAATCAAAACTGCCTAACGACATCAAAATGGGATTTGAGGTCGGAACGGTGGTTCTGAAGCTGGAGGATATTTCACCACTTAAGATCATGACCGATGCCATCCGCGTCGGCGAGAAGTTCCGGCAGATCGTGGCCTCTATCCGTGAAATAGGCATCATCGAGCCGCCCGTGGTGGCGCAGCGCAAGAAAGATCAGGATAAGCATCTGTTGCTTGACGGGCATTTGCGCATCGAGGCATTGAAGGAAATCGGCGAACGGGAGGTCACCTGCCTTGTGTCCACCGACGACGAAGCCTTCACCTATAACAAGCATATCAGCCGCCTGTCGACTATTCAGGAGCACCGCATGATTCTGCGGGCGGTCAAACAGGGCGTGTCGGAGGAAAAGATAGCGCGGGCGCTGAACCTGAACACGGCAAACATCGAGCGCAAGCGCAACCTGCTGAACGGTATTTGCCCGGAAGCGACCGATCTGCTGAAGGATAAAATGGTGGCCAGCAACGTATTTAAAATCCTGAGACGCATGAAAGCCGTGCGCCAGATCGAATGCGCCACGTTGATGAACGACGCCAATATCTATTCTTTTTCTTATATCCAGGCGTTGCTTGCAGCGACGCCAAAGGCGCAACTGGTCGATCAGGCGAAGCCAAAAAAAATTAAAGGACTGGATGAACAGCAGATGGCGCGAATGGAAGCGGAGATGGGAAGCCTGCAGGGGGAATATCGGCTGATTGAAGAAAGCTACGGTACTAACGTCCTGAACTTGACGGTCTCCAGAACCTATATATCCACGCTGCTGGGTAATCCCCGCATCGTGCAATACCTGACGCAGCATCACCCCGAATTCCTGACGCAATTCAAAAAAATCGCGGAAATGACATCACTGGGAGGTGAAGTCGCCGCATAAAGGCTTTAGCAGAGACCGGGATCTGTATAAGCGCCGGGACTGCAGGAGAAGCCGCACGAGGGGCGGATCAAGCGCAGTGGTGGGAACGGCGGCGACCCCGTCCTAGCCCACCAGGTCGGCTGTCTTTTCGCCGACCGGCTGCGCGTTGCGTTTTGCCGCGCAGCATGGCTCAACATACCGGCGGAGCAGGATGGCCGTAAGACTTCGCCGGTGTGTTTAAGGGGCGGCCCCTTACAACGCATATTTTCCGGCATTTCGGATTAAGGGCTATGATATGGTTAATCATATCTTCTGCGGCTTGGCGGAGGTGATCAGTTGGGAAGAAGGTGCAGGTGCCAAGTGGAAAAAGCAAATAAATCAAGCAGATTGTATTGCAGTCTTTGTATTTCCTTTTATACCTAAACTTGTAACTAAAAAAAGGCAGTCATTTGAACGCGATAGAGATCGAAGAGGCAATATCCAAACTAGCGGAGCAATCGTTTGATCCGGCTGCCTTTCCGTGTGCATTCCTGGAGGCCTTTGGCAATAAATCCACGACGTTGAAAAGGCTGCAATCAGGCGCAACCAATAAAACGGACATTGACGGCGCAGTCCTACAATACAACAACATTCACATGGCGGCCTGCCCAGCGGGTGAAGTCCACAATACCCTGCTGAAACTTAAAAACAGCCCAGCCACCACAAAGCAAAAAGCCAAATTCATTTTGGCTACCGATGGCGAAGATTTTCAGGCAGAAGACATCACCAGCGGCGAAACCATTGCCTGTGAATATAAAGATTTTCCAAATCATTTCGGCTTCTTCCTGTCACTGGCAGGCATCACCACCGTAAAGCAGATTCGTGAAAGCTCATTCGACATTCGAGCAACCAGCCGCCTGAATCGTCTTTATGTGGAGTTGCTAAAAGACAATCCAGAATGGGGCACTGCCGAGCGTCGCCATGACATGAACCATTTTATGGCACGTCTGATTTTCTGCTTCTTCGCGGAAGATACCGATATTTTCAATGGCAAAGGGCTATTCACTTCCACCGTTGAGCAGATGAGCGCCAGGGATTCCTCGAACACGCATGAGGTTATCAGCGAAATCTTTCGTGCGATGGATACCAGAATCCCAGACCGTGCTACCGCCAAACTGCCGCGCTGGGCGGATGTGTTCCCGTATGTAAACGGTAACCTGTTCTCCGGCAGCACCGAGACCCCGCGTTTCAGCAAAATAGCACGGTCATATCTTCTGCATGTAGGTAACCTTGAATGGCAGAAGATCAACCCTGACATTTTTGGCTCGATGATCCAGGCCTTGGCTGAGGATGAAGAGCGCGGCGCGTTAGGTATGCACTACACCAGTGTGCCGAATATTCTGAAGGTGCTGAATCCGCTGTTTCTGGATGATCTGCGTGCTCAGCTGGAAGCGGCGGAGAATAGCACCCAAAAGCTCCTAAACCTGCGGAAACGCATCGCAAGAATCCGCGTGTTTGACCCCGCCTGTGGCTCTGGCAATTTTCTCGTCATTGCCTATAAGCAAATGCGGGAAATTGAAGCAGAGATTAACCGGCGTCGCGGAGAAAAAGGCCGGAAAACGGATATTCCTCTTACGAATTTCCGTGGCATTGAACTGCGTGACTTCCCGGCCGAGGTGGCGAGGCTGGCGCTGATTATCGCTGAATACCAGTGTGACTTGCTGTATCGTGGCCAGCAAGAAGCACTTGCCGAGTTCCTGCCGCTCGACAAAGAAAACTGGATTACCTGCGGCAACGCACTTCGGCTTGATTGGCTGAGTATTTGCCCACCGACCGGCAAAGGCGTGAAACTACATGGTGATGACTTATTTAATACGCCCCTTGATCAGGCACAAATTGACTTTGAGAATGAAGGCGGTGAAACGTATATTTGCGGTAATCCGCCTTATATTGGAAGTCGAGAGCAGGATAAATCTCACAAAGATGATCTCAAGCAAGTGTTTGAAGGCTGTGCATCAAATTGGAAGGCTCTTGACTATGTTTGCGGATGGTTCATGAAGGCGGCTGAGTATGGAAAAGCTACAAGTTCAGCTACAGCATTCGTAACGACTAATTCTATTTGTCAAGGGCAGCAAGTACCATTGCTTTGGCCTATTATTTTTGCAACAGGAACGGAAATTTCTTTCGCACATACAAGTTTCAAATGGGCTAATCTTGCAAGCAATAACGCAGGAGTTACGGTTGTTATTGTAGGGTTGTCACGCGACCCGAATAGCGAAAGAAAACTGTTTTCTATTTCAGATGATGGTGAGACAGTTGTTAAAAAAACCCCTATTATAAATGCGTATTTGGCTGCTGCGAAAAATATTCAACTCTCGCCATCTAATAGTCCTATTGGTGAGCAGGCTAATATGCAAAAAGGAAACTATCCAGTTGATGGCGGGTATTTACTTTTATCCTACTCAGAAGTGGAGAAGCTAAATCTTACACATGAACAAAAGAAGAAATTTATTCGTCCATTCGTAGGGTCATCAGAGATTATCCATGGATCGCAGCGCTTTTGTCTTTGGATTGAAGATGCTGACCTAGTAGAGGCTAAGGCAATTGAGTCTATATATGAACGCATTCAAGGCGTTCGACAAATGAGACTGTCTAGCAAAAAAGCGGCCACGCAAAAAGCGGCAAAAACCTCGCATAGATTTGATGAAATTAGACAGACTGGGAATGAGTCTTATGCAATTGGAGTTCCTGTTCACTCATCAGAGAATCGTGAATGGCTTCCAGTAGATTTATTGCCACACCCGACAATAGTTTATGGCAGTGCTTTTGCTCTTTTTGATGCTCCAGTGTGGAACATCGCTATCATAGCTTCACGCTTACACATTGCTTGGATTGCTGCTGTTTGCGGAAAATTAGAAACTCGCTATCGCTATTCCAATACCCTTGGCTGGAACACTTTCCCGATCCCGCCGCTTACCGAAAAAAACAAAGCCGATCTCACCCGCTGCGCGGAGGATATTCTGCTGGCGCGGGAGGCACATTTCCCCGCTACCATCGCAGATTTATACGACCCCGACACTATGCCAGAAAACCTTCGCCGCGCCCATGAGCGCAATGACGAAGTGCTGGAGCGCATCTATATCGGTCGTCGCTTCAAGAATGACACCGAGCGGCTGGAAAAACTGTTTGACCTATATACGAAAATGACTTCATCAAAGAAGGCGGCATAGAAATGTTCACACTTGTAAAATATACCGATCTTAATGCCCGCCAACAGGAAAACTATAATTTCCACAAAGTCGCAGGACGCCTTGCTGATTATGGCTATAATTCCTTAAGGCTAAATGACGATTGGCAGGGCGCAGATTTTCTTGCCTGCCACATGAATGGTGTTGCTTTATTGCGCGTGCAACTCAAAGGCCGCATGACGGTCGATAAAAAATATCAAGGAAAAGGCATTCACATCGCATTTTTGCATAACGATGAGTGCTATGTTTACCCGCATGATGAGGTGATGACAGAAATTCTGTCGCTAAATAAAATCAACACATCCAAGTCATGGAGTGATGAAGGAGCTTATTCTTGGCCGAACATTCCAAGTTGGGCGCAACCTATATTATCAAAATTCAGGGTATAACAATGAAAAAAAATAAATCTATCCCATCCGTTTCCGTAAATTACGCAAGCAACGGCAGCTCCACCAAGGCTAACGAAATGGGAATGCGCGTCATGCAGGAGCGGGCCTATAATAAGCGCGGCGAGCAATATCTGCTCATTAAATCCCCGCCTGCTTCGGGCAAGAGCCGTGCGCTGATGTTTATCGCGCTCGATAAGCTGCATAACCAAGGGCTGAAGAAAGTCATCATCGTGGTGCCAGAAAAATCCATCGGCGCCAGTTTTAACAATGAGCCGCTGAAAAAATATGGATTTTGGGCGGATTGGGAAGTCACGCCACAATGGAACCTATGCAATGCCCCAGGCGACGATAACGGCGGCAAGGTGAATTCAGTAAAGGCTTTCTTGGATAGCAATGATCGCGTGCTAGTCTGCACCCATGCCACCTTCCGATTTGCAGTGGATCGGTTTGGGGTAGAAGCCTTTGATAATTGCCTGATTGCAGTGGATGAATTCCACCACGTCAGTGCCAGCCCGGATAATAAGCTGGGTATGCACCTCGGTCAGTTCATTGCACGGGATAAGGCGCATATTTTAGCGATGACCGGTTCGTATTTCCGGGGTGATGCCGAGGCCGTGCTTTCACCGCAGGATGAAACAAAGTTCGAAACAGTAACCTACACCTATTACGAACAGCTAAATGGTTATGAGTATCTGAAACAACTGAATATCGGGTACTATTTTTATTCAGGGTCTTATGTGGATGAGATCGCGGATGTTCTGGATACCAGCATGAAAACCATTGTCCACATCCCGAATGTAAACTCTCGTGAAAGCACGCAGCGCGGCAAGACTACAGAAGTCGGCGAAATCATGCATAGCATTGGTGAATGGAAAGGCAAAGACCCCATCACCGGCTTTGACCTTGTGGAGAAACCTGACGGTCGTATTCTGAAAATCGCAGATTTGGTGGATGATGGCCCTGAACGGCATTCAAAAGTTCTTACTGCGCTCAAAGACCCTACGCAAAAAAATAACCGTGAGCATGTGGACATCATCATCGCGCTCGGCATGGCAAAAGAAGGATTTGACTGGATTTGGTGTGAACATGCGCTGACCGTAGGCTATCGCTCCAGCCTGACCGAAATCATCCAGATCATTGGCCGTGCCACCCGCGATGCCAAAGGTAAAACCCATTCTCGCTTCACGAACCTGATTGCAGAGCCGGATGCATCTGAGGAAGCGGTAACCGATGCGGTAAATGATACCCTCAAAGCGATTGCCGCCAGTCTGCTGATGGAACAGGTGCTGGCGCCAAAGTTTAATTTCACACCTAAAAATAGTGAAAGCAAGGCCATTGAAGGCTTTGATTATGGCACCGCCGGTTATGACCCCAAGAAAGAAAATGTCGGCTTCAACCAGCAAACCGGCCAGTTTCAGATCGAGATCAAAGGACTTGTGGAACCCAAGAGCAAAGAGGCTACCCGCATCTGCCAGGAGGATTTAAACGAGGTGATTGCGGCATTTGTGCAGGATAAAACCGCTCTTGAACGCGGTCTATTTGATTCTGAGGCGGTGCCAGAGGAACTGACCCAGGTACGCATGGGTAAAATTGTTAAGGACAAATATCCTGAACTGAATGAAGAGGATCAGGAAGCGGTACGCCAGCATGCAGTCGCTGCCCTGAATCTGACGCAGCAGGCGAAAAAAATCCTCAATAATGATTTGGAAAAAGGTGCCAATACCGCCCTGATCGACGGTGTCCGCAAGTTTACGATGGATGTGCGCGATCTCGACATTGACCTGATTGACCGCATTAATCCGTTTGGTGAGGCATACGCGATTCTTGCCAAAGCGATGACCGAGGATAGCCTCAAGCAGGTGCAGGCTGTTATCGCAGGCAAAAGGGTTACTCTTACACTGGAAGAAGCTCGGGAACTGGCAAAACGCGCGCTCAAATTTAAACAAGAACGCGGCAGGCTGCCATCGCTAACCTCACCTGATCCGTGGGAGAAGAAAATGGCTGAAGGGGTTGCTTACCTGGCGCGCATGAAAGCGGAGGCCAAAAATGGCTAGGGCAACATTCACAGAAGATGATGATGCCTTGCTCGCCGAGTTGGGAGTCGAAGTTGAGGCAAATAAGGCAGGCAGCCGCTCACCCCGTGAGGAGAGGATTATTGCCGGTTTTGAGGATATAGAGCGCTTTTTTGAGCAGTATAAACACCTGCCTACGCACGGTGAGAAAAAAGATATTTTCGAGCGGCTTTATTCCGTGAGGCTGGATAAAATCCGTGCCTCTGAAGAGTGCCGTTCTGTGCTGGCGGGGCTTGATAAACATGGATTGCTTCAAGGGCAGCCAATAGCCAAGAATAGTGAGAAAGATGCTCTCGATGATGATGCGCTGCTTGCTGAGCTGGGTGTTCTGGATTCAGGCGAACATGACATTACCAAGCTAACGCACGTCAAAACCCGCGCAGAAATTCGGGCAGCGGAAGAAATTGCAAAGCGCACACCATGTCTGGATTTTGATAAATTCAAGCCTCTATTTATTCAAATTCAGGAAGATTTGCAGTCAGGTGTCCGTAAAACCCGCGAATTCAAGGAAAATGCTCAGATCAAGCAGGGGGAATTCTTTATCCTTGGTGGCCAGAAGGCTTACGTCGCAGAAATGGGAGAAGAAATCAAAGCGCCTAATGGTGATCCAGATGCCCGATTGCGCGTAATCTATGACAATGGCACTGAAAGCAATCTGCTGCTCCGTTCTCTTCAGAGGGCATTATATAAGGACGATGCAGGGCGACGTATTACTGACCCCTCCGCTGGGCCACTATTTTCTGACAACGTTGAAGATGGTGATATTGAAAGTGGGACGATTTATGTTCTACGCAGTAACTCCGAACATCCGCATATCAAAAAAAATCGAAATGTGATCCATAAAATTGGCGTTACCGGCGGCGATATTGAGAAACGCATCGCCAATGCCAAACTTGACCCGACCTTCCTCATGGCAGACGTGGAAGTTATCGCCACCTATGAACTTTCCAACATACATCGCGTGAAGCTGGAAAACCTGATTCACAAGTTTTTCGAGCCAGCGAAGCTGAACATCGAAATCAAAGACCGCTTCGGCAACCCTATCATTCCCCGCGAATGGTTCCTCGTGCCATTGTTCGTCATTGATGATGCGGTGGAGCGCATCAAGGATGGGTCTATAGTTGACTATTCTTACGACGCTGAGGCAGGTAAAATCGAAAAGCGCAAATAAAATAAGCGCCATTTTTGGGAATAGCATAAGGGAGCAGAGGCCAGGATAAAGATGGAAACCGCACATAGTGATCCTGGATTAAATCTGGAGCGGTTGCTGAAGCCGACAGTGCTCGGCCATTTCACGCACTTCGAAGTTACCGAGATTTTTATCGGTAATACGCAGGCGCAACCGGTTAAAAACGTTTTTACTATTCTGGTGGCTGAGGAACGAAGTGGCGAGGCAATATTTGAGCCCAAATTTCTTGGCCAGCGCATCAAGCTAGAGGGCATGGATAATAATAGATTCTTTGGCATTAGACGACGCATATGTGCAGTTGCCGATGGTGTAAGTGCACTGAATATACTAGACCAAACCGGTGAATGGAAAGTGTCTGAAGAGGTGCTCAATTTTGGAACACTTCACAAACTGCCCACACAATTTATACCCCCCGATAGTACAAAACAGGTGGCGTGGAATCGTGTTCTTAAGAACAATTTCTGGAATGGTTCCTATATATTTGAGTGGTCCGACAAGGAAAAGAAAGCACTTGATCCGCTTTTCGCCGATCCCCGACTCTTGCAGGAATTAACTGACAAGGTTCAGGCAGAAATACCAATAGATATAGCCGCACTTTCGGATCGACTCGGTAATCTTGTCGTTCAGGTGCCGGTTAAGGCAATTATGAGTAAATTTATTCCAATGCGCGATGGTGGATGCACAATTAGTGTGGCATGGCATTCGCATGTGCCGCCACGTCCTCTCCGGGCAATGTGCGGCTATGAATTTGACGGTGCTCTGACCGGCTTTGTAATGGAAAGTATCCAAGCCCCAGAAACTACACTGAAGACCACAGCTCAACGCGGGACGCACGGTGGCGTAATTTGGGACGAAGAAAATGGTATCGTCCTTGCTGCAAGCGGCCCAACTAGTTTCGTTGAGCAGTTTCATCTCAATGTTGCGCCTATGGATTCTGAGCCGAGAACACTTTCCTTTACTGACGTATCTGAAAAGTCCATCAACGAAAAGATTGGAATCATGAGAGGTGGCCCTGCGATGCGGATTGGCAATCCTCATGGAGACGATAACGGAGGACGAACGCGCAACCGCCTCTACCGAGCAGGGCTTGAGCAACTCAAACGGCAAAAAGAATTCGTACCTTATGGAGCAATGGGCCTCCCACCCTCCGAAGAGCGCAAGCGAGCTTTGGATGATTTGAAAGACTTGATGCGCCAACATGGACGTATTGGTGTATGGCTTTGGGACCCGTTTTTAAATTCCTATGATATTCTTGAAACCCTCGTTTATTGTCCCTATGCACAATCAGAGATGCGAGGCCTTACAGCCGCAAGTGGACGGCTGCGAAATGCAAACCCCGATCCGGCGCTCACGAGTAAAGAACATTTTATTTCAGAGCAGCGTGCCGTTCTTGACGGCGTTACTAGCAATTGGCGCGGCGTTCGATTTGAGTTTCGAGCTCGCCATGGCAATGTAGGGTGGGGATTTCATGACAGGTTTATTATATTTCCACAAGAAGATGGGGAAGCCTTAGCATGGTCACTGGGCACATCAATTAATAGTCTCGGTGGAGATCATCACATTCTTCAAAAAGTGAGTGACGGCCAGCACATTATGAATGCTTTCAAGGATTTATGGGATCAACTCTCAGGGGCTGAATACTTAATTTGGAAAAAACCATGAGTGCAAAAGTACAATTTCTTGCATCCGCCTTAATGGATGCGAAACAGCCTGGGCCAGAATGTGTGCCAATAAAGCTGCTCAGCATCGCCGACCAACCTGATCCAATCCATGCGCTTTCGACTATTGACGGGGGAAATGAGCTTTTTGGCGCACTAACGGAAGATTACGGTTTCCTAGAAATATTTCGTCTTCCAAATCCGCATCCAAGTGAGGAACTGCGAGCGCGATTGGTTGGCCTGCTTAGATGGATTATGCGTTCCCTACGTGAATGGGATCGCGCTTCAGACCCGAATAATCAGTTGCTTGTGGCCTTCTTCGTTATTTCACGATATTGCCGAAATGCGGATGCTTTTTGGACTCAAATGCCGGATGAGATAGCAAATGAGACATTAGTAAAAGAACTCGCTGCCATACTTAGGCGAATCCAAATCGACATTTCTTCTGATGAAGTTGGACGCAATCCAATATCCAGCCAACAAGCTATCGAAAACTTCATTCAGGCTGACAGGAATGCCGACTGGCCAGGTCTGGTAGAAGGACTTCGCTCTTTCCCTGATTTTCCTGACACATTTGTTTCGGAGGTTGCTGGTTATTTGCATAGATTTGACCGCAAGATGCTTATAGAGACAATCTCCAGCACTCGCCAGACTCTAATTGTCATGCGTATTTTAGAAGCTCTTACGACAGTTGAGCGATGCCAGCTATCGCTCGATACCAATAACTCTCATTTGGATTTTGGAGTCATATATCGCTGTCTTATTCCCAACAGATGGAGGCAAGAGCCTGAGGCTATTCCACCGCTCTTAGCCAATGTTCTGCGAAAGGTAGCGGCGGACGATGAGCGTTGGAAGCAGTGCATGGTTGCATTCAATAGCTATCCGATGCGATATCCAGCACTTGCTCCATTCTTGGGAGAGTCTTTGGCCGACATATCCGACGCAGCCGTCACGGCGTATGTGCACTCCATTTTTTTGATTGGCATGTCCACTGGAAGCCGCCAGACTGTGGCTGATGCTCTTATGGTTTTTTACTCTTGTGCAATTGAAGAGCGGAGAAAATTTCTCTGGCACGAAGCCTTTAAGCGGTGGGAGAAATGGAAATTTGGCGATTCGGAAAATAATAATCTGGCAACAAGTATTGGTTCGTCTGAATTAGATTTCGCTGTGGTAGGCTTTGCCGTCGAATGCATGTCGCAGCAAAAAAGAGAAGCTTTCTGTCAAAACACTTGCAGTCAATTATCAATACTGGAACTGGACTGGCACATATCCCATTTACAGTTGCTTACCAAAAAGAACCATCTTCTTTCTGAGTTTCAACCGGTAGCGCATGCAATGCAAGTAAGTGACCCCAGCCAATGGCTCACCACGGTTACGTATTTACCTTTCGATAAAAAGAATAATCGGTACGCTGCACTACTTTTGAGCGTCTAACGCCAAATTTTCAACAAAATTTCATGTACTATCGCTGGCTGAATATGCGCACCATTCTGCTGGCTGCTCTATTCCTAAGCATGGATGCTGATATTACAGTTTTTCATTTCACCGGCCAAAAACTTGGCAATTCAGCGCGAAGAAAACAAATGTATTACCTGATCAATAACGAACCCGGCAATGGCTCCGAGCGTAAGGATTACGGCGAAACCGCCTTTCCAGCGGTTCGCCATTAAATCCAGCTGATCGAGGCGCGTGTCGATGCCGTCGAGCTTGGTCTTGAGTTCGCCCACGGCGGTGGCGAGTGCCTGCACTTGCGCTTCAAGCCTGCCCATGGCGCGGAAATACTCTGGTTCGTTCATTGGAGGTTCTTCTTTCATGTTCCGACTACCGAGATGAAGGTTTGCGAGATATCGGTGATGCCCGACCCATCGACAGCGGTGCTAAGGTAGGCTTGTTCCACTCCGACAATGCCTGAGCCATCGACGACAAAGGCAAGCCCGGCCTGATTGACATCGGTAATACTCGCCCCGTCACCCACAACGAGGATGGCGCCCTGAGTTACATCGATGCGTTTCGGCCCGTCGCCAACGGTAACGAAAGCAGTTTGCTCAACGCTGATCTGTTGATGGCCATCGCCAACGGTAACCAGCGCGGCTTGTGAAACATCGCCTGCAGTACCCATCAGACCGCTTCCAGTCCAAGCTGGCAGAGATTGACGTTCGATGCCGTCCACGGCACATTGCCGGGTGCCTGCGTGAAGGTGGCCGATAGATACCAGAAGGCGATGCCGGTGGTGAGACCCACCGGCACGGAAACATCATCGACGCCATCGACGCGCGCATGCAGCTTGAGATCGCGCGCGCCCGAATCTTCCTTGCGCGCGCAGGCCGTAACCACCACGCCGTCAATTACGGTGGGAGCGCCGGGAAGATCGGTGGTGTTGTAATAATCAAACGTGCCGGTCTGGTTCGTCGTATTATAGGTTGCTGTTTGATAGGCCTGTCCATCCACCGATGCCCAATTGGCGACCGCGCCGCCCACGCGCGACCATTGCGTCTCATCGCCGACCGCGTTGGGCAGGCTCGTCCACACCGAACGCGGCGGCACGAGCGTTGCCGCGGTATCGGAGCCATCGCTGGAATAGGAAACCAGATCGTCTATGAAAATCTGCCCTCCGTTGATTCCCGGCGTTACGAACGTAATATATTGCAGGGAAAAATTAATCCCCAGCGCGGTCGTGACGACAATGGTGCCATTGAGCGCGACCGTGACCCAGCCGGAATGCGGGTTGCAGGAAATCGACAGCCAGTATTGCGTGTTGCCATTGAGGGAATAGGGATTCGACGCCGCCAGCTCGGTGTTATTCGAGTTCTGGCGGATGCGAACGACGCCGAGATTGTCGACCGAGATATTCACGCCGTCCGGAGCCAGATTGCCCGGCCAGTTAGTAGGCGACGCGCTGAGTTGGAAAAGAGTGCCTTCCGACGTCGGCAGCGAACCCATATACCAGCCCATCCCGATATAGCGCGTGCCGATATCGGGGACTTTCCAGAGAATGCCCGCGCCGCCGTAATTGCCGAGATTGAGCGCCTGCGGCGTTACCCCGGTTCCCTGCAGGCTGCGCACGCCGGTGGTGGTGGAAATCCCGTTAAACCCGCCCATAAGCTGACCGGCCCAGGGCTTGGAAACCTGATTTATGTCGGATATGGCTCCGAACTGCTCAAAGCCGCACGCCCATTCAAGAGATAAAGCCACATTATACTCCTTAAGTGATGATCCATACATACGGTTCGGCGATGACGGGGCCGCCACCGCTGCCTCCGCCGCTGCCGTTGCCATATAACACTTCGACGGCGAACTGGCTGAAAGACGCAGCCGGTTGTCCCTGGCGAAGCACTTCTACGGCAAGCTGGCTGAGAGATACTTCGGGTGGTTGCCCCTGCAGAAGGACTTCCACGGCGAATTGCGTCAGGTTCACGTTCGCGGGTGTCGTGGTAATCGAGCTGCACAGCACCTCGGCGGCTACCTGGGCCAGCGCGACGGATGGCGTCCCGCTGTGCAGAACCTCCGCGGCTATCTGGCTTTGATGGACGGACGCGTGCCCGCTGCGCAGAACTTCGACAGCCGCCTGTGTAAGCCGGGCATTCGTCACGAGGCTATTTTGGCACCGGCAGCCAGGCTGTTGATGCCGCCTGCCGTCCATGCGGCGCTCGTACCCGGATCAGTGTCCTGATAATTGCTGTAGTAGGTGTAAGACGAACTGGGCGTCACCGCGGCGCTCGAAACCTCGGTGCTGCCGGATTTTAGCTGCACTGTGACCGTCCGTGCGCCGCTATCGGTTTTGCGGAGTAAGGCCGATACTTTCACGCCCGCGATATTGCTGGGCGCTGAACTGAGTGAAGTGAAATTATAGAGATCTTCGGCGCCGACTGTGTTTGAAGAGACGCAGCTCAGATCGCCCCCCGGCGGCAGATCGTTTGTTTCCGTATAGTTGGTGCTCATGCCGGTCATGTTGCCCCAGACCATCAGACTGCTCTGGCCGGAACCCATGCTGGGAGCCGTAGAAGGAGGCCCGCTTGCGAAACTGACACCGGCGCTATAACCGGCATTCGTCTGATCGGCGGCGGCATCCTGGCGCAGCGTGTTGAGATCGCTGTCCGCGATATAGCCGAGCCAGTAAGGAGTGCCAGCCGTCAGACTCTGCGGAGTGGTAAGCGGCATGACCACCGGCGTGCCGCCTACGCAGCCATTGACGGTTGCGCCGCCTGACAGCAACGTTCCCGGTGAGCCGACATTGTCCGCATAGACGGCCGGTTGGAAGTTAATGGTTCCGGACGATTGATTGGGCATGACGCTGATGCTGTTCAACGTTCCCGATACCGGCGCGGTATATTTGCGCAAGAAAAGCTGATTGGCCGACAGATAGCCATTTAATCCATTGATAGAGTAATACGCGCCAATCACCCCCTGGCTGGGCGTGAAAGCGACGGAAGCATCGGCGGTGGGGAACAGCGTTTCCACCCGGCTGTCGCCGCGCTGCGCGTTGTTGGCGGAGCCGGTGCTGTCGAACAGGTACATATCGTCAAAATTGACGACATGGCCACTGAGGATGATGGAGTTCGCGGTAGAACTGCCGCTCGTCTGAAGATTGCCTACGCCGGAGAAGACCTGCACGCCGTCGAGCCAGACGGTGTAATTGCCGCTGGAGGAAAAGGTCAAATCCCATTCAACGTAATGCCAGGAATTGGCGGTGATGGGTGACGACGAGATGGCAATCTGCGTGCCGTTGATGCCGCCTTGCCATAAAATGAGATTGCCAGCGCTATTGAACCCGACGGCGCATTGGCTGTTGCCGGAATCGGAGAGTACGACGCCGCTGCTGCTTTGCAGCGTACATTGCATCGCTACGCCGCCGATGAGGCGCGGGTAATTACTTGGCAAAGAACGTCTGGCGCTATCGTTATACCAGATCTGCAGCGCCAGACTACCCGCGAAGCGACCCGCGACAAATGCCCCGTTGCCACCCGATGGCAGGCTCGTCCATTCGTTGCCCATGGTCGAGTTGACAGGGTAGGTATAGAGCGGGCCGTATTTATCGAATCCGTCCCAGAAAATTTCCATAAATTACCTCGTTCCAGTGATGGTGTAGCTGGGGCCGGCGAAAGTGGCATCGGCGGGGTTCGGAGCATCAAGCTCCAGCACGTCGCCGGGATTTAAGATTACCTGGGCGGCGAAAGTGAACGTGCCGCTTGTGGAGCCCGCTGCGAAATCAATGCTGCCGATGAACGTGCCGCTCTGATACATCGGCAAGGTCACCGCGTTTGTGGGCGCCGTCTGGCAAACGGCGCGGCTTCCGGTGAGACCCGCAGGCAATGTGACGGCGCGCACCATTTCGATGCGGAACAGGATTTGCCCGGTGATAGGAATGCCCGGCAGATAGCCCGCGATATCGTAAGGGTTAGCGCCGGAATTAGGCGCTACGGCCACCACCTGTCCGGAAGCGTTATAGGTGACGCCGCCATAGGTGCCGCTTGCGCCTAAAAGCGGAAAGCCCGTGCCGACCGGCGTGTAAGTGTAGGCGGTGCAGGTCGATAAATCCTGCACACCGCCGCCCCAGATATTGAAGCTCTGCAGTTTGACGGTGATCGGCACGCCAACATAATCTTCGGAAAGATCATATTCGAAAATAGCGCCATCGAGGCGCGCGAATTGCGAACCCGCCGCATGCGCGGCTGGCGTGGTGCCATAGAGGCCGCGGTAGAGCGTGGTGAGATTGTATAACCCTGTGCCGGTCAGCGTCGCCGCTTCATACGACAGCAACTCGCCGTCGCAGTAGCATAGCGTGCGGTAAGCGGAGGCATCGGCAGGTGTGCCGGATGACAGCGTACCGCCGCTTTCATTGAGATTGACGGCCAGCGTATCGGAATTATCCGGATTCGTGCCGGTAAATGATCCCAGCGTTGAAGACAGCACACCCATCCGCGCCGGGCCGGTGATGGTGCCGACCATCGAATAATTCGTGCCATCCGCCGACAGCCACACATTGCAACCGCCCCAATTCGGATCGGCCACGCCGCCTGAGCCAGCGGAAGCGGCGATCCACACCTGCGCCGTGCCACCGGTGAGCGTCGCATCCGGCTCGAAAATAACCGGCGCGTTCACCGAATCAGGAATCACAGCGGGATTGATGGCAAGATTGCTGGAATTGGTCTGCGTCGGATAAGCCACACTTGTCGCCGTGCCGGAAGGAAATTCTTCGGCGACGATGGTGAGTATGCCCTGGTCGTCTTCCTCAATGGAGGTGATGCGCACCGCCACCTGCACCATGCCCATGCCGCTGTCGGTCAGCGTCACCAGATCCATCGGCTCCAGCAGGAAATACTCCCATGATAATTTGAAAGTGTAAGTGTTGCGGATATTGACCGACCGCTGGCAAATCAGGTTAGCGGCGGTAGTGGCTACCGACACTTGCGTAAATTCATCCGCCTGAATCTGATCAGCCACGCGCAGGCCGAACTGTTCGATGCTGGCTTGGTCGCGCGCTTCGGCGATATTCGCGTTATAGAGAACCGTGTTATCGGAAAATTCAAGGCGGAAGCAATTATAGGCATCATTCGGGTCGGAGCGTATCAGCTGCACCGGATCAGCGTTGTCAGGCCGCACATAATCGCTGTCGGTCAGATTATAGACCGGCGTGACGTTCGGCACGAAGACATAGCCGTTGCCGGTCACAGGCAAATCGCCGTAAGGAATGGCTTTCAGCACCGACCCAGACCACACGGCGGCGGTGTTGGTGATCTGAAACCAGCGCGCCAGCACGTCATTGGCTTTTTCCACCGATGCCAGGCTCGGCGAGAAATCGAGGCCGAGCGCCCGGCAGTAGGTCTGCCATGACGCATCGCCGGTGGTGGTGGCGTTTGGGCCGGAAAACCACGATGCGTTATCGATGCAGTCGGACGGCAGGCCCACGCCATGCAGGCCGGTCAGATAATCCTGCGCCACCAGCGGGACATCGGCATCGCCGCGCCCGTTGATGCCGGTGTTATAAAGCGCGCCGTAGGTTTCGACTTTCAGCTGCGGCAATGCATCGTTCGAGCCGAGATCGAAATTGGCCGAACAGAGATAAGCGATATAGCGATAGTTCAGCGCTTGCGAGGCATTGTAGGATACGAGCCAGCCCCATGCCGTCTGGGACGAAGAGCCGAGATAAGCGGTCAAACCCAGCGCGCCGGGGCTGCCATACTGGTCTTTGCCTTTCCATATGTTGCCGAAGCCGTTTATGGGGCCGCAGCAAATGCCCAGAATGAGTCCTGTCTGATAATCATAGCTGCCGGTCTTGCTGCCGCCGCCATTATGTACCAGCACGCCATCGGCGAAATAATTGTGATGTGGCTCGACGGTCAGATTATAGGTGAAGGCAATGTCGGGCGAGGAAACGATTTTCCTGATCGTAACTGTGCGCCCATCTTCATAAAAAAGCACATCACCGGCCTGCCAGTCTTTGGCTTCAATCTTTTCCCATCCATCCCTCCAGAGGTAATGGTTTTCCGTGACGTGCAATTGCCCGCGGTCGTGGCGGATGCGCAGCATCTTATCGTGGCTTTCATTTGCCACGTCATGCACATGCACTAGCTTGACACGTCCTTTAACCTTTTTGCCGGTTTCGGGGTTGACGCACCATACCGCGTCACCGCGCTTCAAATCAGCGATGGCGCGCGGGCCGCGCGGCGTGGATACCATCGTCTCCGGTGCAAAGCATCCGCTGCCGCCACCTTTACCGCCGTGAACCTTCTGGGCTATGGCCTGGAAATTTCCATACCACAGCAGGTTGATGCCGCCCGCAGCGCGTCCCCAGATCATCGGCACCGGCAAGGTGGCGATGGACGTATTGATGGCGATGTCGGTAAATTCCGGCTTCTGTGCTTTGCCGCCGCCGAACAGCCAGCTCATGGACGACCCCACGGATTAAAGAAGCGCTGCCTCTTGTTTTCGGATAAAGGCGAAGGCAGCGAAATATCCGATTCCACGACGCGGCCTTCAGGCTGGTAGGCATGCACCACCAGCGGCCAGCCGACGACGATGCCGCCGTGGGCGAATGACCGGCCAATTTTCCATACCATGATGTCACCGGGCTGCGGCTCGGTTACCTCAATCCCGCGCTCCAGCAGGAAACCGAGATAGCGCTCGTCATCGCGGTGAAGATGCCACTGCGGTGAGTAAGGCCGGGGATCGAAAGGCGGCACCACGCCGGTATCGACATAGACGCGCACCGGCAGCTGGCCAGCAATCCTTATATGGACGATTCTTCCTATGTGTCATGCGGCACGCCGGGCGATATCGATCTTTATACCCTGTCGCCGGTGGCCAATGCGCCGCTCATCATGGCGGTGCAGAGCATCGTGGTCGCCCGCCAGGATGACTCCGGCCAGCGCCAGATTAAATCGGTTATTCAATCGGGATCGGCACAGGCCACCGGCGCGGTGGTGAACACGAACGGTTCTTACGCAGGTCATGGCGATATTTTTGTGACCGACCCCAATACCGGCAGCAGCTGGACATATGAGGCCGTAAACGCGATGCAGGTCGGCGCCGAGCTCGTCACATAACATGGTCGCCCGTGTCAATTTTATAACGTCCGAAGCTGCTGCCAAAGGCGATGCGCCGGTACGCGCCAATCAGGCATTGGTGGAACTGGCGGGTAAAACTACAGCGCCAGCCAGGTTGAGTAATGCGTTTGCCGAAGCCGCGGCGAAAGGCATCGCGCCGCTGCGGGTGAATGCCGCCTTTGCCGAATCCGCCGCCAAAGGCACGGCCCCGCTGAGGCTTGGCTTTGTCGCTATCGAATGTCTCGTTCAAATAGAGGTTCCTCCGACCGTGAGCACTGAAAAATTCCCACTGGCGCCTGGCCTTGCCTGGAGCGCGCATGTCACGCCTAAATTCAACACGCGTGTCGCGGGGCATGTATCCGGCCGCGAAATCCGTACCGCCTGGCAGCAATATGCGATTTATGATTTTACGCTGTCCTTCGACGTGCTGCGCGGCGACGCCACGCAGGAAATCCAGACGCTGATGGGCTTCTTCCTGGCGCGCCAGGGACAATACGACACCTTCCTGCTCGACCTCGGCGCGGTGACACAAAATAACGCCGATAGTTATGTGGCGCAGGGCAAGCAAGGCGTCGGAGATGGCGTTACCACCGTATTTCCGTTGATGCGCACGGTGGGTGAAGCAGCCGAGCCGGTGGGCTATGTGTTCTCATTCGATTTAACGGATGTGTATGTGGCAGGCGTGCTGCAAGACCCAAGCAGCTATGCGTATACATCGCCCAATACACTCACCTTTAACACGGCGCCTGCCGATGGCAGCCAGATTACCGCATCGTTCCGTTACTATTTCGTCTGCCGCTTTGCTGCCGATGCCCAGGACTTTGAAGAATTCATGGCCAATCTGTGGTCGCTGCAGGAACTCAAACTGACCTCGGTACTGCCATGAAATCCGCGCCCTCCGCTGTCATCTCCGCGCTGCAGGCAAGCCGCGAGCTGGCCTTTGCCGATTGCTTCACTTTCACGCTGGCCGATGGCACCATCGCCCGCTACACGAACGCGCAATACGATGTTGTAGTCCCGCAGCCCGGCAATCCCGCGTTTTTATTCATCGCCGGTGATATTCTGCTCGACGGGCTGAAGCTGAAGCAAACCTGCGGCGTCGATATTGACGAGCAGTCGCTCGATATTTCCTTCAAGCCCGCTTCCACGCTCGCCGGTTTGCCATGGCCGATTGCCGTGCGCGAAGGAAGGTTTGACGGCGCGACGATTGAGCGCGCGCGTGCGGTGCTCACGGCACCGGGTGGTGCCATCATCGGCGGCACTCCCATTATCGTTTTTCACGGGCTGGTGGCGACCGTCGATAATATCGGTCGTCTCAGCTGCAAGATGACCGTCAAGTCGATGCTGAATAAGCTCGCGGTCGATATGCCCCGCGACATCTGGCAGCCATGTTGCCTCAATACCCTTTATGACGGCCTTTGCACCATGGTCAAAACGGCCAATGCCGCATCCGGCACGGTGGGTGACAGCCCGACGCTTTCCTTCGTTCCATGGTCAGGGTCGGCGGCGGATATCTATGATCAGGGCACGATTACGTTTGAAAGCGGTGCCAATGTCGGCGTATCGCGCACGGTGCAAATCTCGACCACATCGGGCTTATCGCTCTCGCGTCCGCTGGATTACCCGCTGGTCGCTGGCGATAGCTTCGTGGTTTACAAGGGTTGCGATAAAACATTAGCAACTTGCCAGAACCGTTTCAACAACCTTGCGAATTTTCGCGGATTTCCATTCGTGCCGCCGCCTGAGCTAGCGATGTATTAAAGACTGCGCTATGGCCTATTCAAATCTGGCCAAAATTGAGGCTCTGATTATTTCGCATTTTTATAAGCTAGTAATTTATCGGCAGATGAAAATTATGGCAGATTTGCAGGCTTCTGCCAGAGCTTGTGTGCCATTTGCGTCAAATACAGATCGACGACACGCTTCGCGGAGATTGCGTGTTCCTGCAATTCCTCTCCCGTTTTAGGCGGCTCTTTAAGATATTTAAAAATTTGCTCTCGATGTTCTTCCTCCGGCATGATTACAGCAAAAGCCTTATGCAGCGACGCTACTAGCGTTTTAGGGTCGCCATCCCAATCTCCGTAATGCTTCATGGCTTTTTCCAAAGCGGTATGGAAAGCATGCAGCGTGTGCAAGTCCATAGATATGAAAGCGTCGCTTTTACCCAACAGCGCCAAGCCCTGCAGGTAAGGGCCGAAAATCGGCGCGGCTTCTTCCTCTTTCATCTGCATGAAAACCACAGCACATTTCGCGGCGTTGTTCAGGTATGTTTCTTGCCGCACTCAATATTGGTACCGCAGGA
>Ga0206844_10121_pt2 | contig 27187 bp, 20 predicted proteins | sample Alteio_BWOrgCont_22_FD_152907 | JGI IMG/M metagenome (GOLD analysis project Ga0206844, IMG submission 152907) | Enriched cells from forest soil in Barre Woods Harvard Forest LTER site, Petersham, Massachusetts, United States -... | ecosystem: Environmental > Terrestrial > Soil > Temperate forest >...
GGAAAACGATTTCTTATTTGTTTCATCCGGTTCTTATGCCTACGCTGGGAATACTGATAGTTATGGTTTTCGATCCGTTCGTATATCAATCGCTTGATGGTCCATTGCCCTGGTTCATTTTATTGACATCTATTTTTATTTGTACCGGCTTACTTCCTATTTTCTTTAGCTGGATATTGCTTAAGATGGAACGTATAAGTAGTTTGACTAACCCAACCCCGAATGACAGGAAACAATTAATAGCGTTTACTGAATTATGTTTTATACTGGGTTATTACGCCGTTCATAATGTGCCAATGGTAGGCAGGTCGTTAAGTTGCTTTATGATGGGCATTAATATTGCTATGATAGTAACACTTATTGCGAGTATGTTTACCAGGGTAAGTCTGCATGCTGTTGGAATAGGGGGCGTATTGGGCACTGCTATAGGTTTAATGTACTACACTCGTATACCGATATATCCTGTAATTGCGTGTGCTATTGTATTGGTTTCTGTAATTGATTATGCACGGTATAAACTTCAGGCACATACTGCATTTGATATTTACCTGGGCAATATTATTGGTATAACCTGCACGGCGCTGGTCTTTATCGCCTATGCAAGGTAATTACTAATCCTTTTTTAAATAAACTGTATTAACAGGTGGGAAGGGTATAACAATTCCTTCTTCTTTAAAGCGTTTATAAAGGCGTTTTATAAGTGTATGGCGTATAACATACTGGCGCATTAATTGCTGAACTGTGAAAGAAATATTGCAGGTAATTGCGTTAACGGAAAATTCTTTGTAACGGAAAGTAGGATCTCCATTGGTAATGCCAAACTCCTTTAATAATGCCGTAGTTGCTTCAAGGGTTATTTTTTCTACTTTCTCAAGGTCACTATCATAACTTATGCCAAACGTTAAAGAAACCGATAAGCTATCTTCAGGTAGAGAATAGTTGGTGACTATGGTAGAAGCAAGTTTAGAGTTTGGTATTATAATAATGTTGTTCGATTGGGTAAGCAGCATGGTATTTCTCCATGTAATATCACGTACCGTTCCCTCTTCACCTGTGCTTAAAGAAACATAATCTCCCGGCTTGGTGTTGCGTGTTAGTGTAATTTGTATGCCGGCAAAAAGATTTGATAGAGTGTCTTGTAATGCTAATGCTACTGCCAAACCACCAATACCTAACGCTGTAATTATAGGTGTAATAGATATACCCACTGCTTGTAATATTACCAAGCCGCCCAGGCAATACACCAATATGTAAATAATGGTATTAAATAATGAAATAGAACTTCGGGTGTCTTCCCCGCGATGCATATATGCACGCAATAATCCTGTAAGTAAGCGTGCCGTAACAAATGTGATTATGAAGATCACAAGTGCATTGTGCAATTTTTGTATTATGTGTAACGTGGCCGGTGATAAAGGCGAATCACTAAGGCCAAGGTATGTGCCTACTAGCACCGATATAAGGACTATCATACCTTTTAAAGAACGTATAATGGCCGGCCCCGCTTTCCAGTTATGCTTGGTCGATTGCTTGTGTATGGAAACAATAATGAGGCGCTGTATAACAATACCCGACATTATTACACCTGCAAATATGATAAGTGCAGGTATCCAGTCTTTAATAGTATTTATATCTACGTTCACGGTTGAAATATGTAGTTCAAAGGTAGAGTATAGTTAGACATGAATGGAACTAATTTTGCCCCTCGCTTTAGGATAATTACCATTTACAAAATGCGACACTTTTGCACACTGATCAATAATTTGTGTCGCATTTCAGTAAAAATAGGGGTTTACACTTTTAACACCTATAAATACCCTAAGCTTCTGATTTTCATAATTAATATGCTCCAAAATTTTTGCCATTTTGTAAACCCCTAATTGATGTCCACTTTTAGCATTTATTCGATTATTTAAATTTTGAAAGCTCATTCCTACTCATCACATTCGAACTTTTAAGAATCTTTAAACCTTGCTTGGGGTAATGCATCTTATAACACAAAGTTACGCCGGCACTTTTGTTTATTTATTTTAAAAGTGAAAAGGTTTTAAACAACCCCAAGCGCTCACACATTCATTATAGAAGAGAATAAATTACAGGAATCTATTCTTTAAGAAATATTGTAGTAGAGTAGAACTTTTAGTGCTGTACTACAATCTTATTCACAGCACTTCCGGTAGCGTTGCTAACGCGGATGAAATAAACTCCGGCAGGAATATCGCCCGTGCTTAAAGAATATGGCGCTTTAAAATGCGCTTCACTCCATATCACTCTCCCGGTAAGGTCAGTAAGCTCTGCAGTGCCTGAAGGCGCATTAGCAATAAATGTTTTGTCGTTACAAGGAACAGGATACACCAGCATTTTAATTTTTTCAGCAATAATTGACTTAATACCGAGCGGAGGTAAAGAAATAGTGCGTATTGCATTATTACCATTATCGCCAATGTAAAAATTACCATTCTTATCTTCTGCAATACCAATGGGTTGATAAAACTCTGAAGAGTCAGGTGAACCGTTAACTAAGCCCGGAGTGGTGTTGCCTGCAAAAGTCGATACTTTGCCATTGCTTATTTCGCGTATTACATTGTTATATTCATCGCATACAAATACATTCCCTGATCTGTCAACCAACAGTCCGGTAGGGCTGTTGAAGTAAGATGTATCGGCGCTTACAATAGTATCGTTATAACCCGGGAAGGTTGTAACAATGGTTGTATCCATACCTACAGTATCAAAGCCACCAATATTGTATACGTATCTGTTGCGTATCTTCCTTACCGAATTATTGAAGAACTCGGTTACATATACATAGCCGGAATCATCAACTGCAATACCTGCTAATCCTGTAAACTCTGCTGTACTATCTTTTCCGTTACGGTAGCCAACAGTGTCGTTACCTGCAAAGGTGCTTACCATTCCCGCAGCTGATATTTTACGTATTACATTATTGCCATACTCCGCAACAAATATATTGTTAGCTGTATCTATAGCTACACCAACCGGTTGATTGAATAATGCAATTGAATCAGCGCCGTTTCTGTAACCTGCTGAATCTAGTCCCTTGCCGCCAATGGTAGTAACTGTTCCACCAGGGGTTATTTTACGAATAGCGTTATTGTATGTATCAGCAACGTAAATGTTACCGGCTTTATCTGTGCAAATACCTAAAGGATTATTAAATAATGCTACTGTGCCAACTCCATCTCTAAAACCAATAGTATCGCCTGCTAATGTGGCGGTAACACCGCCCGTAATTAAACGTATACGGTTGTTGTAAGCATCGGCTACATATACCAGGGTGCCACTTGTATCTACCGCTATACCCGCAGGGGCATTGAATAAGGCAGAACTGTTAGATCCATCTAAATATCCTGCTGTATCGCCAGCCAGTGTACTTACTGTATACTGCGCAAAAGTTGCCGTTACACAAAATGATAATAATAGTAGTATGAAATATTTACGCATGTTCTTGTTTTAATGATCAGGCTCCGAATTGACTTAAATGATGATCGGCATGAAGGTAATTTATACGGCCCCATTCTTGGGGACTCATTTTACCGAAAAATGGATGTTGTGGTGCTTTTGCAATGCTTTCTCCGTTATCTACAAGCTTTTTAACAGCTGCTTTAAAATTTGACTTTTCTTTCTCAAAATCACGTGGATCGGTTATTTTTATCTCAGGTGCTGTAGGAGAATTCTTTCTGAATGAAGGAGACTTTAATATCTTCGATTTCAACAGGCTGCCTATTAAACTTATTGGAAAACCGACCCGTTTAGGTACAATATCACCGGTAGGCATTTGGGCGGCACGGGCACAGTGAGCCATCATTTGCGATACGTTCATAGTACCCCATAATGCTTTGCTCTCGGGAGTCAATTTTTCAATTCGCTCCAGTATCTCGTTTCCGTCTGTTTTATTGAATATATTTTTCATTCAAAGCCTTTTTCAAAAGACTGCCAAAGGTAAGATTTTTTGGGTATCGCTAATATATAGAACACTGGTGACACAGATTCAACTAAATTTTATTGATTTTATTGCGGATAGCCACAGATTCACAGATTATATGTGGATACGCATTCAAATCGTTCTAATATTCAATCTGTGATAATTAATTTGTTCTTAAATCTTCTTATATAATTTGAATTTAATCTGTGAATCTGTGGCAACAATTTGAATCTGTAATTATCTGTTAAATCTGTAGAATCCTTGTTCTATTTGTGGTTGTATTCCATATATTCGCAGTCCGTGAACAGAATAACGCAGCTTTTTCAAATAAAGTATCCTATTGTACAGGCCGGCATGCTGTGGACCAGCGGTTGGCGATTGGCTTCAGCAGCTTCTAATAGTGGCTGTTTGGGGCTTATAGGCGCAGCATCTATGTACCCCGATGTGTTGCGTGACCATATACAGAAATGTAAAAAGGCCACCGACAAACCTTTTGGAGTTAACGTGCCGCTTTTATACCCCGACCTGGAAGAAGTGATGAAGATAATTGTAGAGGAAGGCGTTAAGATAGTTTTCGTTTCAGCGGGTAACCCCAAAGCATGGACGCCTTATTTTAAAGAACACGGTATTACTGTAGTGCATGTGGTAGGCAGTGTAAAGTTTGCACAAAAAGCACAAGATGCCGGTGTTGATGCTATTGTAGCTGAAGGCTTTGAGGCTGGCGGACATAATAGCCGTGAAGAAACAACTACACTTTGTTTAATACCCATGGTAAAACAAGTGGTTAATATTCCGCTTATTGCCGCAGGTGGTATTGCCAGCGGCCGTTCTATGTTGGCTGCCATGACATTAGGTGCAGATGGTGTGCAAATTGGTACGCGTTTCGTTGCTTCGGAAGAGGCTTCAGTACATCCTAACTTTAAGAAACGAGTTACTGAATTACAGGAAGGTGATACTATGTTGGTATTAAAAAAGCTTGTACCGGTAAGGGTTATAAAGAATGCCTTCTATAAAAAAGTTCAGGAAGCAGAAGACAGAGGAGCATCAACTGCTGAGCTACAGGAAATATTAGGCAGAGCAAGGGCAAAGTTAGGTATGTTTGAAGGTGATATGGAAGAAGGCGAATTAGAGATCGGGCAAATTGCAGCAGCAGTTCGCGAAATAAAACAGGTAAAAGATATTGTACACGAAATAATTTCAGAATTTCACACAGCTAAAAAAGAAGCAGGTAGTTTTGATATACCTGAATAATAAAATACGATATGATACAATTTGAAAGATTTACATTACCCAACGGACTCAAAGTAATAGTGCATCGCGATACATCTACACCTATGGCTTGTGTAAATATATTGTATAATGTAGGTGCACGAGATGAAGACCCTGAAAAGACAGGCTTTGCGCATTTGTTCGAACACCTTATGTTCGGCGGCTCAGTTAATATTGCTGATTTCGATAATGTGCTTCAGCAAGCGGGCGGCGAGAACAATGCCTTTACCAACAACGATATAACTAATTACTACTTAACGCTTCCGGCAACAAATATTGAAGTGGCCTTTTGGTTAGAATCAGACAGGATGTTAAGCTTGGCATTTTCAGATAAAAGCCTTGAAGTGCAGCGCAGTGTAGTAATTGAAGAATACAAACAGAGTTATTTAAATCAACCTTATGGTGATGTTTGGTTAGAGCTACCTAAGCTTGCGTACAAAGTACACCCTTATCAATGGCCTACAATAGGTAAAGAGTTAGATCATATTAAACATGCTGTAATGGGAGATGTGAAAGCGTTCTTCCAGAAATTCTACTGCCCGAATAATGCAATACTTGTAGTTAGTGGTAATGTAACATTAGAACAGGTAAAGGCTTTGTGCGATAAATGGTTTGCACCAATACCTGCCGGAAGCCCTCCATTACGTAAACTGCCTGTAGAACCAAAACAAACACAGGCACGTAAATTAGAACTTGAAAGAGATGTGCCTGTAGATGCTATTTATAAAGCTTACCATATGGGTGCACGTATGGACCAGAGCTTTTATGCAATGGAACTATTGGCTGATATACTTACCGATGGTAATGCATCGCGCATGTATATTGAATTGGTAAAAAATAAAAAACTCTTTAGCGAAATAAACGCGTTTACATTTGAAACATTCGATCCGGGTTTATTTATAATCTCCGGCAAATTATCAGAAGGTGTAACACTGCAAGCCGCTGACGAAGCCATACAAGAAGAATTGAAGAAGGTTGTTCTTGCCCAGGTTAAGAAGGATGAAATGGAAAAGGCAAAAAACAAAACAGAATCATCGTTGATATTTTCTGAAATGAGTATATTGAACAAGGCTATGAACCTGGCCATATTCGAAGTGCTTGGGTCAGCAGATGATGTGAATAAGGAAACGGACAGGTTTATGAAAGTTACTGAAGTTGATCTGTTGGTGGAAGCATCAAGGGTTATCAACGAGAACAACTGCTCTACATTATATTATCGTTCAAAATCAAAAGCTAATGGAAACTGAAACTAAGCTCGACAGGGTTACAATGCCTGCTTTAGGCAAACCCAGCAAAATAGATATTATACATGCCACTGAAACTAAACTAGCTAACGGAATACCTGTGTATTCGGTTAACGGCGGTACGCAAGATGTGGTTAAAATCGAACTCATATTCCCTGCAGGCTCACGCCAGCAGGAATTGCCATTGGTAGCAGATACAACAAATGTTTTGTTGGAAGAGGGAACAACCAAGCATAATTCAGAAGAAATAGCTTCGTTGCTCGATTATTACGGAGCGTTTTTAGAAACCTCTGCTCATCACGATTACGCGACTGTTTCGTTATATTCACTAGGCAAGCATTTTAGTAAAGTTTTGCCGGTATTAGAAGAGATAGTAAAGCAACCTGCATTTGCACAGGATGAGATTGATGTATACCTGACCAACAAGAAACAACGTTTCATTGTAGAAGAAAAGAAGGGCAGAGTAGTAGCAGCACGTAATTTTCCTGCTTTGTTATTTGGTAACAATCACCCTTATGGGCATACTACCAAAATAGAAGAGTTTGATACCATAAAAAAAGAAAACCTGGCTGCGTTTCATAAAGGGCACTATTCTTCAAATGCTTGTACTATAATACTGGCAGGTAAAATTAAAGATCAGGTATTTAATTCCATTGGAGATAACTTTGGTGGTAACGATTGGAAGACCGCAGATGCACAAGTAAACGGGAAGCCTGCTGAACTGCAACCAAGCGCCGAGAAGAAGCACTACATGCCTAAAGATAAGGCATTACAATCTGCTATTAGAATGGGCCGAGTTCTATTCTTAAAAAATCACCCTGACGCTATTCCTTTCCAAATACTGAATGTAATATTGGGAGGCTACTTTGGCTCTCGCTTGATGAGCAATATTCGTGAGGATAAAGGATATACTTATGGTATTTCTTCCGGAGTTGTGTTTTTGAAAGAAGCGGGCTATTTCCAAATTGCCAGTGAAGTAGGTAGCGATGTTTGCGATAAGGCTTTAGTAGAGATATATAAAGAAATGGACAGACTCTGCACCGAAACTATACCCGAAGCTGAATTGCAATTGGTGAAGAACTACTTGCGTGGCAATGTACTTCGTAGCATGGATGGTCCTTTTGCATTGGCAGAGCGCTTTAAGCAAGTATGGTTACACGGACTTGATTATTCGTACTACGAAAAATATATCAGTACGGTTGCAGATATTACCGCTGCTCAATTAAAAGATATCGCCTGCAAATATTTGCAGAAGGATAGTATTTATGAGTTAGTAGTTGGGGCTAAGAAAGCCTAAATGTTAACGAGGCTTTTTGTAAACAACATAGATACTCCAGATATTGGCTCTGTCTTCCCAATGATTGATGTTGTATTTCAATAACCATTCAGGGTAGAATGTGTAGATACGTTTGCTGGCATAACCGGTTAGTTTAGCAGGCAAAAAGGCCTTTCGCTGAAATATAATTACAGAATCTTCTTTGCTTGCTACCACATAAGCAGATAAAGTATCCTCATCTTTAAAAACCAATTCATTAATATTTGCCGGCTTATAGAAATTCATTTTAAGCCCATACAGACTGAATAAGGGTTCTTGAAGACATAATATAGTAGTAGGATTCTTCTGCAGGTTTTTATGTACATACCTGAAATAAGGTAAAGCATCCTGCGCCGGAATCAATGTGCGATAGATCATCATTAGAAAGTTTACTACAACTAATACCTTAAAGCTGTAGGTATATATTTTCCCGGGTTTATATGTGGCAATAAAATAATCGGTAGCAATAGATACCATGTAAAGAAATGGAAAGATCATGGGTATAAGGAAACGCATTTCTTTATGTGCTACCAAACTGTGTGCTACTACAAAAGGAATAAGTATGAATGAGAAAATGTTCAGTGGCTTCTTATATACCCCAACAAACAAAAATGCCATCAAGACCAAGCTGATTGGTGGTATGCCAACCAGGAAGAAGGTTGCAAAATAATCCCACCAGGGAGCAGTGCCGAATCCGGCAGCAATGCCCTTGACAATATTGAAATAGTAATAATTGTACGGGGTAAATTCCCATGTTCCGTATAACCATTTGTCTAAATAAATACAGATGGATGATACAGCCAGGAAGGAAAGACCCAGGAAGAACCAATTTTTGAAACTGATTCTTTTTATAAATAATAACCATATTCCCAATCCTGCAAATGCGAATGCCATTTGGAACCGGAAGAAGAAGGAAAGGGATAGTAATGCCCCAATAGCGAGGAACGCAGAATCTTTTAGCGTATCAGATTTGTATTGCTTGAGTAAGAAGTAAATAGCCCACAGAAAACTTACCGAGGCCGTATTTTCAGATGAGAACCTGACGTTAAGGTAAGGCAGGAACCAAAGAAACAAGTTTAGCAGAACGAATAACTTCCTGCCTCTTCCGGTCTTAAAATCAGGCAGCAGTAGCATTACTAATTTGCACACCACCAACCACGATAGAAAACTTATGCCTAACCTGAATAAGAACGCAATTATAAAAGGGCTGTGTATACCAATGAACTGGAGTGTGCCTATACAGCAGTATGCTATGAAGGGCTGTAGACCCGGGCGTATTTTATCTATAAACTCCCATGGCAGGTCAATAGCGGGGCTATGTCCTAATTTATAATTAGCAAACTCTAGTATTTGGAAATGCTCATCGCCCTGGTTATGGCCCACGCTAAACCAAGCTGCTACTAAATTCAATAGCATGCCCAGTAAAAACAACTTTGAGTATTCCGACCTTAGTATGGATTTCATAATCCATACAAAAGTACTTAATGACAGCTTTGGTTTTTAAGATTGATTACCTGATTACCATCAAGCGATGGTTAATAATTACATGCTACCTTACAACGGCTATCATGTACTTGCTTTTGCTCCAGAAGTCTTCGGGATCGGTTATTAGTAATTTATCAGGAGATCCGCTGATTATTTTATAAGCCCTGCTGGGGTGAGGAGTAACCAATTCAACAAAACTTCCTTCGAGCGATATTTCCTTCAACGTTGTCAAGTCGGCAACTACAAAACCTCCATTGGAATTCATATTGCCGTTAAGCTTAGGTATGCGGCCCAAGCCAATTACCCCTCCCTGATTTGAAATAATACCTTCGTTGGCCAGGTTCTTTTCTGTACCGGTAACATAATACACCGTGTTACCCTTAATTGCCATAATATCCATTTGCGCGCGTTGTTGGGCAATTACATTCACACTATCGTTAAACTGCTTAACCACATTTGTTAGAGAGGTTCTTGTTCGTGCCAGTTCTTGTTGTATTACCGTTATTTCAGAATCTTTTTCGTTTAACTGTTTACTCAGGTTCTCTGCAAGATCTACCAGGTCATCGTTCTTTTCATTGCTTTGTTTCAATTTCCATTCCAGTGTTGCCAATACTTTCTGATTCTTTATCATCTGTTGCCCTATGGCCCTCAATTCGTCGGCAATATTTGCGGTATCACTTTTTATAGGCTCTCCGTGTCTCTTCAATAATTTGGCCTCACGCATTAATGTATCTACGCTTCCCTGAATAGCGTTTATAGATTTAACATACGCCATAATAGTAGAATCTTTTTGTTGTACTTTTTGAACCATTAAAGTATCTACCACAGGGGCTTTAGCCGATTGAGAAACCTCTCGCTTACATGCAAAAATGCAAGCGCATAAGATCAAAACTAAAATCAGGTTCTTCATCACCTAATAACGAATTGCTATAAAGATGCTTGCTGCAATTAGCAGCAATTCAACTCCCCAAACAAACATACCTTCAGCATGCTTATTGAACCAGCTTCTTTTTCTGTTCTCTATGAGTTCCATATTACTTAGATTATAAGATTTCTACTACTAATTTAGAAACAACAAGAGGGATATTCCCAAATAATCGATAAGACTATTGAAATAACGGGTAAAACGCGGAAATATTTTGGTATGAAAAGATTAACGAAGTAATTACTTACTTATTTCTCGCCACCATTTATTGTTCGGGTAACTTTCCCCAATAATTATTGGTTCACCTATCATTGGTGTAGTCATCTCCACGGCGAGTTCTTCCGCCTTTTTTGTAACCCGTTCTATTGGTTCGTTCCAAGGATGTAATGATAACGAGAACTTGCCCCAATGCACAGGCAAAAGCACTTTAGCTTTCAAATCAAGGCTGGCTTGTGCCGTTTCTTCCGGCATCATATGTATAGCTTTCCATGCTTCGTTATACTGGCCACACTCCAGAATGGCAATATCAAATGGTCCATGATTAGCACCTATTCCTTTAAAGTGTTTATCGTAGCCACTATCAGCACCTATATAAATGGAGTGGTTCTTGGTTTTAAGAATGAAAGAAGACCACAGTGTTTTAGCCCGTTTAAAACTTCTGCCTGAGAAATGCCTTGCAGGAGCGGCTGTTAATTTTATGCCCTCAACCTTCTCGGTACTATCGTTCCAATCAAGCTCAGTAACCTTATTGTTATCAAAGCCCCAGTATTCAAAGTGGGAACCTACGCCGAGTGAGGTAATAATGTGTTTCGTTTTACTGTTCAACTTCAATACAGTCTCATAATCACAATGGTCATAATGATCATGTGTAATAAGTAATATGTCTATCGGCGGCATGTCATCAACGCTGTATACATTGCTGCCATCAAAGTTCTTGGCTGAGTTAAGTTTAACGGGGGATGCGTACCCACTAAAAACCGGGTCGACAAGTATATGCTTGCCATCAATTTTAATAAGGTAAGATGAATGCCCGAACCATACTATAACCGGATTACCATCGGGCAGGTTTTTCAGATCAGTCTTGAGCGAAGGAAGCGGAAAAGGAGGCTTAACGGTCTGAGGCTTATTCAAGAATTTCCAGAAGGTTTTGAAAAAATCTCCCTTTTCATTCATTACCAGGGTTACACTCTGGTTTTGAAAAATACCATCGCGGTAGTTTGGTGACTGCTGGGTTCTTTCTAATCTTTCGCCACTTGGGTCTCTACCCATTGATTTTAATAACCCCATAGACTAATCAGATGTTTTTAAGTAAGACGTAGGAATATGAATAATACTTCACTCAGGCTCCCACATCCTTGCCAATATCTTTACGGAAGTATTTTTTCTCGTAGTCAATATGGGCTATGCTTTTATATGACGCTTCAACAGCTTCTTTTAAGGTGTTTTTAATTGAGGTGACTGCTAATACACGTCCGCCATTGGTTACAACTTTACCATCTACTGCTTTTGTTCCAGCATGAAAGACCTGGCTTTCGGTTACTGATTCAATGCCGGTAATTACTTTGCCTTTGTCATAAGCCTCTGGGTAACCACCTGCAACCATCATTACAGTAGCTGCCGGGCGAGGGTCTATTTCAATAGTTGTTTTATCAAGGGTTTGGTTACCAACGGCCATAAATAAAGCCAACAAATCTGATTTTATGCGCGGAATAACCACTTCGGTTTCCGGATCCCCCATGCGGCAGTTATACTCTATAACATAAGGGTTGCCCTGGCAATTTATTATTCCAATAAAAATAAAGCCTTTATAGTCGAACTTTTCCGTCTTAAGTCCTTCAATGGTTGGCATAATAACTTGTTGCTTCACCTTCTCCATAAACTTTGCATCAGCAAAGGGTACAGGAGATATAGCGCCCATACCACCAGTGTTAAGACCGGTATCATTTTCTCCAATTCGCTTATAATCCTTGGCTTCAGGCAGAATATGAAAGCTAACACCATCAGTTAATACGAATACAGATAACTCAATACCCATCAAAAATTCTTCAATAAGTACTTTTCTGCTGGCCTTGCCAAATTTTTCTTCCAGTAACATTTCTTTAAAAGCATTTTCGGCAGCAGAAGTAGTAGCTGGTATAACAACACCTTTACCTGCGGCAAGCCCATCAGCTTTTAGTACGTGTGGTGGGCGTAGTGTATGCAAAAAAGCTACGCCTTCATTAACGGTTTCTTTAGTGAAGGTGTTATAACGAGCAGTTGGTATTTTATACTTAGCCATAAACTGCTTAGCAAAGTCTTTACTTCCTTCTAATGCGGCAGCCTTTGCCGATGGACCAATAACAGGTATGTGTGAAAGCTCTTTATCAGCAAGAAAATAATCATATATACCTTTAACTAATGGCTCCTCGGGCCCAACAACTACAATATCTATTTGCTTTTCGAGCGTATGCTTCTTTACTACTTCAAAATTAAGTATGTCAATCTCTAAATTGGTACCGCAGCTTGCTGTTCCCGCATTACCGGGTGCTATATATAATTTCTTTAAAAGAGGGCTTTGTGCCAATTTCCATGCAATGGCATTTTCTCTTCCTCCCGAACCAAGTAATAAAACATTCATAGTATTTTTATTTTTGCAGAGCATCTGCCTTTGTTTATTTATGGCAGATATTGCAAAATAAATCTTTTCTTTGTCATCAGGCTAAATATTCTTTTATGGCATTGTTGGTCCCCGAAGAAAACATGAGTAATACAGATGCAATGAGGCAGAAAGTGCATCATTGGATTTTTATTGCAGCCATCTCATTCCTGGCTATCGGATTATCGACTTCTAAAGTATTTATAAGCATTGCCGAACTTGTATTGGGCCTTAACTGGATAGCTGAAGGTAATTATTCAACCAAATGGAAACGTTTTACGGGCAATAAGCCTGCCCTTGTACTTTGTTCGTTCTATATTATGCATCTGCTCGGAATGCTTTATTCCACCGACTATAGTTTCGGAATAGAGGACATAAGGGTAAAGATCCCTTTGTTAATACTCCCCTTTATGTTTTGTACTACTGATGCACTTAACGAGAAGGAAAGAAATCTTGTATTTGGTTTATATACCGGTACCCTTACAGTCGTTTCATTTATTGGACTTTATCGTATCAAGCACCATCTTTTTATTGATATACATCAAATAGTGCCGTATGTTTCTTCCATAAGGTTGGCATTAATGATGGTGCTATCGATATTGCTTTTGTTGGGTTATGTTTTTTCAAGGAAATGGTCCTGGCTTTCATGGGTGTTAATTATATGGGCATTATGGTTGTTTGTATTTCTATTCATAATGGAATCGCTTACAGGTATTGTAATGATGGGCATATTAGGCCTACTGCTTGTTGTTTACTTTGCAATTAAAGAGATAAAACGAAAAAGGATTTTTATTGGCACTGCATTACTTCTTTTCATTGGTCTTATGGCTGTTGGGTCTATTGGGTACGTGATTCATTTTTACCATAAATATTTTCCTGAGCCCGATAAGTCGGAGTACGTAATGACCGATATGTATTCTGCTAAAGGACAGCCTTATTATACGGGCCCGGCTTTTGAAGGTGTTGAGAATGGGCATGTGGTAAAGAGATATGTATCGCCCGGCGAGTTGAGTGATATATGGAACAGGCGCAGTAAAATGCCTTATGATAGCCTTGATAAGAAAGGGAATGGGATACAATTTACTCTGGTACGATACCTTACTTCTATGAATCTTCGGAAAGATTCTACGGGAATCAGTAAACTTACCGCAACCGATATTAAAGCAATAGAAAATGGTATTCCTAACTATAATTTCGCAACTGCAAGTAATATGCAGTTCAGGCTGTACCAGGCTTTTTGGGAGATAGAAGATTACAAGCAGGGTGGTAATTTAAGTGGCCATTCTATTACACAGCGTATTGAATTTTGGAGAGCGGCAATTGGCATAATAAAAAAGCATTGGCTTATTGGGGTGGGTACAGGTGATGTAAAGAAAGCCTTTGCAGCGCAATACGAAGCAATGCATACTAACTTATCGATGGATTTCAGGTTGAGATCGCATAACCAGTATTTAGAGATCGGTGTTGCTTCGGGAGTGGTTGGAATTATCTGGCTTCTCTTCTCAGTAATATATCCGGGAATAAAGACACGTAAACTTTATACCTACGCCTATTTTGTTTTCTGGGCAATATTTGTAATGTCGATGTTTAGTGAAGATACTTTAGAAACACAGGCAGGTGCAACCTTCTATGCTTTCTTTAATTCCTTTTTCCTCTTCCTGGTTTAAGCTTTAAGATCTTCTTCATCCTCAAACTTCTCTTCTTCAACATCTATAAGAGGCTCGCGTGCAAATTCTTTTCGCGGCAGTTTGTCCTCCATCGATAGCATGAAAGAAGGTAACAGAACAAGATTCGAGCAATAGGCCATAAGCAGGGTTATTGAAACTAGCATGCCCATAGCCTTTGTTCCACCAAAGCCTGAGCAAATAAATATAAGGAAGCCGAACGATAGTATAATAGCGGTGTACACCATGCTTACACCGGTTTCTCTAATAACCAGTGATATTACCTGAGAGATAGAAAGGTCCATGTTCTTTATCTCCTGGCGGTATTTAGTGAGGAAGTACATTGTACCGTCGGATGAAATACCGAATGCAATACTGAATATAAGTATAGTGCTTGGCTTAAGGTGGAACCCGTTCATGTTCATAAGGCCACCGAGAAAGCCCATAATGCCGAGAGTAACAATAAGCGGTATAATACTTGGCAAGGTGGCTATTAAAACCATTCGCCACGACATGAACATGAGGTACATAATAATTGAAATGAGTATAACCGCTAACACTACGCTTTCAATAAGGTTAGTTACCAAAAAGTCGTTACCACGTAAAAATATAAGACTACTTCCGGTAAATGTGAGTTTATATCGCTGGTCTGCCGGCAACCATGATTTGGTTGCAACAGAATAGTTGAAGATGCTATCGGCACGCGGTACAAGACTTGCCATTATATCTTTCATCTTTACTGAACCCACATCGGCCATCTCCACATCAATACGCGTTAGCTCCTTAGCCGAATCAATGAACGATTTGGTGAGGTTAAGCTGCTGTTTGTTGCCTGTATTGTTGGTGTATTGACGTATCGATGCAAAATCAGTAAGCGTTGGAAGAATAAAGTATTTCGCTTCACCATCATGGTAAGCCTGGTTGGCATATTTAATACCTCGTATTAATGACAGCGGACTTGCGAAGTAAGGATACTCTTTCAACAATCTTTCCAGCCTGTCTATTTTGTAAAGTACCTTGCCATTATCAGCAAATACTCCATTTGGTTTGCGGGTATCAACCAACACCTCAAAAGGCAATACTCCCCCAAATCGACTTTCGAAATAACGCATGTCAGCATAAATAGGGTCATCCTTAGGCAAGTCGTCAATAACAAAACCAACTGCTTGTATTTTGCTAATGCCATAAGCAGATATCAATACAATGATGCCCGTAACAAGGTAAACCACTTTGCGGTGTTTCTGGGTGCGTTTATCAACCCAGCTAAGCATGGTTACTATTTGTTTGCGGTCGAGGTGTTTAAGATGGGTAAGCTTAGGAGCAGGTAAAAAGCTAAATACGATAGGGATTAAGAAAAGTGATATAACATAAGTAGCCATGATGCTTACAGAAGAAACCAAACCAAATTCTACCAGTGCCTGACTGCGTGTTGAACAGAATACTGCAAAGCCAATTGCAGTTGTAACATTGGCCAGGAAAATAGAAATGCCAATTTTTTCAACCATGGTGTGTAAGGCCAGCATCTTATCGCCGTGCTTGCGGTACTCCGTGTGATATTTGTTGAGTAATAATATACAATTCGGTAGCCCGATAACGGTTATTAAAGGCGGTATAAGGCTTGTTAATACTGTTATCTGGAATCCGAATACAGATATGAAAGCTACTGACCAGATAACACCAATAAGCACAATTAAGAGTGGGAAAATTACCGGGAATAGTGAACGGAAGAAAAAGAATAATATAAGTGAAGTAATGGCTACCGCAATATAAAGGAACATGGATATTTCTTTCATTATTTTACGGGAAATAATGGTACGGATATAAGGCATACCCGAAAAGTGCATGGCAATGTGATATTTATTGGAGAAAGCATCCACCTTAGTCTTCAGTGAATCTACTATGGATATTCTTCCGGATGTATTTACATCATTATCTCGGAAGGTTATGGCCATCAAAGTAGAATTGGTCTTTTTGTTTAATATAAAGCCATCGTAAAATGGTAGAGAGTATATTGCTTTACGCGCACTGTCAAGTTCCTGCCTGTTTTTTACTTTTCGTTTCAGTAATGGCGAAAATTCGAATTTGCTTAGGCTATCATCCTTGCTCAACTGATAAAGTGAAGCTGTCGATACAACTTCCTTTATCCCATGTAATGCCTTTATGCTATAATTCAAGTCATACCAATCGTTAAATTCTTCAGGGTTTGAAAAAAGGCTATCAATTTGCATGCCCACAACCATAACGGTACCATCTAAGCCAAACTGTTTCTTAAATTGCTCGTATTCTATACTGGTACTATCGCTAGATGGAAGGAATTGGGTAAAGCTGTAGGCTATTTTAACCTGTCTCGACCTATAGGTCATGTAACAAGTGGCAAGTAATATACTGACTAACAGTATAATACGGTTTTTTAATATGAATTTTGCCAGCTTAGCCCACATATTATTTACCTGTATAATGCATACTGGCAAAAGTAAACATTACGGCGTAATAGCATAAAAAATCAGTGCTTTTATGGCATAAAACTAAAATTCCTTATTTTGGCTCAATTATCCAATAAATTGACAGAAGTAATAATATATACCGATGGAGCTGCACAAGGTAATCCGGGCCATGGTGGCTATGGCGTGGTTATGATGTCGGGCAATAAGCGTAAAGAGCTATCGCAGGGCTTTAGGTTGACTACAAATAACCGTATGGAGCTACTTAGTGTAATAACTGCTATTGAAGCTTTAAAAAAGCCCGGTATGCATGTTACTATTTACTCGGATTCTAAATATGTGGTAGACGCTGTAAATGAGAAGTGGGTTTTTGGCTGGAGCAAGAAGGGATTTAAAGGCAAAAAAAATGCAGATCTATGGACAAGGTTCTTACAACTTTATCCAAGCCAGAAGTTAAAATTTGTTTGGGTTAAAGGACACGCTAACAACAAAGAGAACGAACGTTGCGATGTACTAGCAGTTGCAGCAGCTAATACACCACCCTTAAGTGTAGATTTTGAATACGAAGCAATGAAAGAAAGGGAAGAAAAGTAGCCGAACAGGCTTATTTCTTATCCTCTTCTGTTATTGGTGAATCACCTTGGTACACACCTCCCGAATAAACGGCTTTCTTTTGAAGTATACCATCGCCACTATAGATAAATATAGTACCATCCATAAGTTTACCTCCGTGGAAATATCCGTCTTTAGATACTTGTTTATTCTGGTTATATAGTTTCCAATATCCTTCGCCATTAAATACCTTAGCAGCCGATGCGCCTGGATTTGGTTGTTCTGTTGTAGTAACCACAGTAACTGAAGTTTTAGGTGCTTCCTTTTGAACAGGAACAGGTATTACATCCACCGCTTTTTGAGGAGTCTTCTGCACAAAACGCTGGGTTTGGGTAGTATCTAAAGCACCGTTGTTAAACACTTCTTTAGCTTTTACTGTACCATCATCATAGTATTCAGTAGTTACACCTGTTTGTTTGCCATCGGTACAGTTTTCATCTATCATCAACTTACCGTTAGGGTAGTAGTATTTATTCTCGCCAGAACGTTTGCCGTTTTCGTTGTAGGTAAATTCGTGTTGTATGGTTCCGTTCTCATAACGCAATTTATAGGCGCCTGTCCAACGGTTGTTACTCCAGGTTCCTTCTTCTTGCACATTACCATTTTCAAAATAGGTTACGCAATACCCTTCAGGGCGGTTATCCTTAAAGGTTATTTTGCTTTTCACGGCTCCGCTTGGGAAGTAGCTTGTCCACACCCCTTGTTTCATATTGTCCTTATAATCACCTTCTTCCACCTTGGCATCGTCGGTATATCCAGGCAAATGGCGCATGCTGTTATATATTACCCAGTGGTTTTGACGTAATCCATTGGCATCAGTTACGCCACCGTTATTCTGACTTCCGGAAATAGAGTGAGCAAAAGCGATATTCATAGAAAAGAGAGCAACAAATACTAAAAGAACCCTCATTTTGCGTAAAGTAAATATATTCATGTTTAAGTGCCTTTCTGTCCCAAATATACGCAGCTTTTTACCAAAGGTTTCGTTTTTAGACAGATTCTTAAATAGCACGACTAAGCCTGTGATGAAGAGGACAGAAGCTCCTATAAGGCCAAATAAATGATTAATTGTTTCAGAAGAGTGATTAATCATATTTTTTTAAGGCTAAAAAGCCTTTTTGTGCGTATTTTTTGGGTTATAAACAAGCCTAATAGACCGTATGAGATGTAAAAAGCTTTGCAAAAGTAAATAAAATGCGCTACCCTCCAAACGTTAAAGCAAGAGATGGTTTAGATATTGCTCACAATATGAAGTGAAAGTAAAATATGAGCATGGTTTGGTTAATAAATAGCGTAAGGAATGTAAACAACATGCACGTTTAAAAACATTACATTTGCCAGCGAATATTAAAACCTTGATGGAAGCAGAAAATAAGGACCCTTTAAATAGCCCACCTGAAGAAAAAAGCCGGGAAAACCGCTTACTAATTATCATTATTTTCATACTCGCTATTTTGCTGGTATTGCTTGGATGGCAGTATTGGAAACAGAAGCAAAATATGGTTGTGCAGGTTCAGGCTTCTAACTCGTCAAGAGATTCAGTTAGGTCCGATTTGATCAACCTGCAGGCAGATTACACCACCCTAAAAACATCCGATCAAAAAATTCAGGATCAGCTGAATAATAAGAAAGATACGATTGCGATGTTATTGCAACAAGCCGAAAAATATAAGGATGACCCGTATATTATTGCCAAACTAAAAAAGGAAACGGAGACCCTTAGAAGCATAATGAAGGACTATGTTAAGAGTATCGATTCGCTCAATACGCTTAATAAAGAGCTGACGGAAGAAAAGAACCAGGTTGTGGAATCTTTAAGGACCGAAAAGACTCATTCTGGCCAGTTAGAAGATCAGAATGTGAAACTAAAGGGTGTTGTGGCTACAGGCTCAATGCTTGCTGCAACAAGTATTACTGCCGAAGGAGTTCACTTTCGTTTTGGCAGTAAAGAATCTGTAACCGATAAAGCCAAAAAGGCTGAGAAGATCAAACTCCAATTCACCATTACGGCTAACCGTATTGCTAAGGCCGGGAATAAAGATATTTATGTGAGGGTACTTACACCTGATGGGAAAGAGCTTTCGAAGACTGGCGATGAATCAAGCATATTTAAATTTGAAGGCACGAAAGGATATTATGATCTTAAGCAAAACATTGATTATGCTAACCAAGATCAAAGCCTGGTAATGTATTGCGAAAGCACAGCAGGATTTATACCCGGCAATTACATTATTAAGCTATATGCCGATGGGGCTGAGATGGGCGAGACCACACTTACATTAAAATAACACGCCATTAATGGCTAATAACAATAAACCAAAGGGAAAGGGAGTGCCTGCTAAAAACAGGCAACAGCCCCCTTCGTATAAACCCGCTGCCCAATCTTTATCGTTATTCGAAAACCTGAATAATTGGTTTAATAAAAGAGAGAAGAACATAACTCTGATTATTTTTATTTGTAGTGGTCTGTTTTCAATTCTGCTTTTTCAGGCCCGCATGGATATTGGAGGTGATGACTCTGGTTATCTTGAAAGGGCTTATAATTTCATTCATAAAGGAATTTTCCCATCATACCAGGGGCCTTTGTACCCAATAGTGTTGAGTATTTTCATGATTCCTTTTGGTATCAATATTATACTACTAAAGATACTTTCATTACTATTTAATATTGTTGGTCTTTATTTCTTTTATAGAGCATTTAAAGATCGTATTCCGGCAATGGTATTTTACCCTGTATTCTTTATCACGGGTATAAACTCATTCATTCTTAATTATGCAAGTCTTACTTACAGTGAGGCAATTTTTATGTGCCTACAGTATATGTTCCTCTTCTATTTCTTCAGGTTAATAGACAATGTTGAAGATGCCGATACAATGCCCGCAAAGGAAAATTATAAGTACTGGCTTATTCCGGGCTTACTTGTTTTTCTAATGGCTATTACAAAAAATGTAGCCATAATAAGCATGGGGGCTATTGTTCTTTATTTTATTCTCAATAAGCAATATCGTAGTATTCTGTACATGTTTGGTGCTTTCCTTGTTTTTGAAATTCCTTTACTTGTACTTCAAAAGGTGTTTTTGAAAACTCAAAACCAATGGGGTGCCCAAAGCAATATATTAATGCTGAAAGACCCTTATGATGCAAGCAAAGGCAATGAAACCATTCCCGGATTTTTTACACGTTTCTTCCAAAATTGCGATGATTATATCTCTAAGCGTTTTTTTGAAATCGTTGGGCTGCGTTCAGATGAGTCGGTAAGGAATTACAAACCAATGGAGGGAGATAATCTTAACTGGTTTGTGATATTTATTGTAGCGCTGTGTGTGTTTATATTGTACCGAATTATTAAGTCGAAGAATAAGTACATGATGATTACTTTTTTATATGCAATAAGTATAATGGTGGCCTCCTTCTTTGTATTACAAACTCGTTGGGATCAACCTCGTATAATAATGATATGTGTACCCATATTATTGATGACGTTGTTTTATGGGTTGTATGATCTGTTTAAAAAAGGCGCTTGGGGGTTCCAGTTTATATTGTTTATGGTAATTGTGTTTTTTGCAATAGCAGGCGCAGCAACAACATTGGGTAAGGCAAAAAAGAACCTACCGATACTCAGTAAGAACCTACATGGCGATATTTTGTATGGCTATACACCTGATTGGATAAATTACCTGAAGATGAGCCGCTGGTGTGCTGATAGCCTTCCTAAGGATGCTAAGGTGGCAGTAAGGAAATCTTCTATGTCGTTTATATATGCCAATGGTAGGGAGTTCTTCCCGGTATATAGGGTTTACAGTACTAATGCCGATTCATTGTTGAGTTACTTTAGAACCAATAAAGTTGATTACATAATGCTGCCAAGCTTACGTATTAATCCCGATAAAAACACAGGTGATGTTATAACTACTATGCAGTTTATGGTGTCACCAATATATAAGAAGTATCCTCAAAAACTAAAGTTCATTCATCGTGAAGGAACGGAGGAGTTCGCAGATCTTTACCAGGTTCTCTACTAAAGTATAATTACTGCTTTGCTTTATCGTCAGGCTTAGGCGCTGTTGTTATGCGGTTAAAGCGTATAGCTATGAAAATTTCATTGGTGCCGAAAGTATATTTACGTATATCGGTAACAGGATAATCATACGAGTATCCGAAAGTTAAATTCTCCTGGTAGGTATAACCTATAAGTGCATATGCTGCATCGCCCGTGCGATAACCTACACCTAACCAAGCTTTATTTAAATAGATTCCTCTTACACCAATATCTATCATTGCCGGTACCGGAGATACGTATTGAAACACAAGTGTTGGTTGTACTGCAAACTTTGAATTGATTGTGTATTTATATCCGGCCGTTGCAAAATAGTGGGTGGCTAGTTGGCTTTCAGCATCCGAAAATGAAGTAAGCTGTAGGTGAGTTTCTACTAGTTGAGGAACAGATGCACCGAAATAAAAATTATCTCCATAAAGATAAAATCCAAAGCCAATATCTGGAACCAAAACAGATTCAAGATTAGTTGTAAGCGCAGGATCCCCAGGCTCCGCTAAATTTATCTGTGAACCGTCTACTGCAAATTGTTGTATACCGGTCGAAAGGCCCAATGACGCATTAAGCCAATCAGTCAATTTCATGTGGTACGAATATGAAGCCGTGAAACCTGTTCTTCTGGTAGGTCCTGTAATGTCAGAATAAAGATAAGCACCAATACCAATATGTTTTTCGGTAAGTGGTCCATCAAACGTGAGCATATAGGTTTGTGGGGCATCCGTTATGCCAACCCATTGGTAACGGTCATCATTTTTAGCTTCGAAATAAGGCTGCGTACCTGCAATAGAGGGATTCAAAGAAAAATCATTCATCATATACTGTGTATACTGGGGTAACTGCTGGGCAATTATCCTTTGCAGAAACAGTAATGAAACAAATGTTAGTACATATTTTATATTGCGCATAGGCTATATTTTTATCTCATAATAGTTACCGGCCCTGTAATTGCATTCGGGAACAAAGGGTCGTTAAGATTAATAACATAATAGTAAGTACCTACCGGTACAGGCTCATGGTCATAGGTTCCATCCCACGGTATCTTATATCCTATTGAATGGAAAATTCTTTCTCCCCAACGGTTAAATACTTCTACACTTACATTTGGAAACTTGCCAACATTTAAATTCCAATAATCATTTATTCCATCACCATTAGGTGTAAAGCCGCCCGGTGGTATGAATTTTGGTAACACGTTAACTGTAACAGTATCAATTGTTATGCAACCAAATGGGCTTGTAACGGTTACTGTATACGTAGTTGTTACCGTTGGCGTAACCACTGGGTTGGAAGATGAGCTGTCTGATATGGCTGTAAACGGCTGCCACAAATAAGTACTTCCGGCGCCACTTGTTGGATTGCCACCCAAGGTAGCTGAACCGGATAAAAAGATAGATTGCGAGCCACCCGTATTAACAGAAGGAGGCAGATTAACAGTTACTGTTAATACATTAGAAGTGTCAACGCATATACCGTCGGTTGCTACAAGTATATATTGAGTTGTAGCTAGAGGTGTTACAGTTACAGTGCTTGTAGATGCTATCAATGTTCTGGAAGGTAAACTATACCAAGCGTAGGTAGAGGCATTTACACTTGCATTTCCATTTAGAGTAGCAGAGAAAGACTGACATATTGATGTATCATTACCAGGCTTAGCAATAACTGTAGTATCTGCTACAACCACAACCTTATCGATCAAGCTGCAATTAGTAGAATCTGTTATAGCTAGTATGTATGTACCAGGTAAAAGATTCGTAATTGTTGCCGTTGATGCACCCGTTGACCAGCCATAAGAGTATGGTGGAACACCACCATTAACAGTTACTGTAATAGCTCCGTTGTTAGTGGTATTACATGTTGAGTTGGTAATGATGTTATTATATGTAAGGACAGGTGGGTCATTCAGTGTAGAAGTTGTATCATAAGTACAACCATTTTTGTCGGTCACCATTAAGGTATACACTCCAGCACAAAGACTACCAATAGAATCAGTCGTTTGTGAGTTACTCCAGTTGTATAAATAGCCCGGAGTGCCACCGGTTACCGAAGCGGTAATCGTTCCATCACAACTTCCATTGCAACTTATCAGTGTTGTTTTGAATGAGGCCTGCATTTCTGTAGGTTGTGTAATGTTGGTTGTGTCAAGCGCCTGGCAACCATTTTGATCGGTAACTGTGATTGAATACTTGCCAGCACATAAGGCGCTAATGCTTGTCGAAGTAGATGCGTTGCTCCAGAGATATGTGTACGGGCCTGTTCCGCCACTGGCACTCTCAGATGCAGTTCCTGTGCAGCTATCATAACACATAATAAGTGTTGGAGTAATGGAAGAAGAAACAATTACATTCTGTCCTACTGTGTATGGTTGAATGAGTGAACATATTTTTTCTGCATCAGTAACTGTTACGGTATAGGTACCCGGGCATAACCCTGACATGGTTGAAGTTGTTTGTCCGTTTGACCAGCTGTAATTATATGGCGGTGTACCACCGCTTGTTGTAAGTGAAATAGTTCCGTTACAAATTCCAACACAGGTAGCATTAGTAGTTATACCCGTATTTACTAGTTGAGTAGGTTGGGTAATGGTATCAAGTTCAAACAATTTACAACCCAATTTATCAGTAATAGTAATAGTATATGAACCCGCACATAGACCAGTGCCTGTATCACTGCTTTGTGGCGGGCTACTGTTAAAGCTATATGTAAATGGAGGTGTTCCACCGGTTGGAACAGTGCTTATTGCACCATCGCAGAAACTAAAGCAGCTATCATTAGCTGTAGCTATAGTTGCACTTGTAGGGCCACTGGTATTGTTAAGTATAGTTGTAAAGTTGGCAGTACAAAGGTTTGCATCGGTAACCGTGTAGGTATATACACCGGCACAAACATTTACCTGCGAACCACCTGAAGGCAAACCACTCGACCAGTTATAAGTATATCCGGCAGTTCCGCCCGCAGCGGTAACGGTAATAGAGCCATTACAGAAATTACAACTGCTTTGTGCAGTTGCAACAGATGTAGTAATGGGTATAGGATTTGCAATTGTTGCATATCCTGTATCGATACATGAATGGGCGTCCATTACAACCACGGTATCCTTACCTGCGCACAAACTTGTAACGCCACTGGTTGTTGCTCCACCGTTCCATACATAGGTATAAGGAGAAGTACCGCCAACTGCATTTGATGTGGCCGTTCCATCACATGTGGTCGGGCATTTGGTATCAGTACTTGTTACATTGGCAGACAATGGTAATGGTTGAGATATAGTAACCTGATCACTTGCAGGGCAACTATTCGCGTCGGTAACATTTAAGGTATAAGTAGCAGGGCATAATCCGCTTATTGAGCTTGTGGTCGCTCCTCCCGTCCATGCATAAGAATAGCCTGCTGTTCCACCATTAACAACTGCACTAGCAGTGCCGTTGCAATAACCCGAGCAACTTACATTGGTAGGGGTAATAACTATACTTATTGGATTAGGCTGCGTAATGGTAACTGAATCATTAAACGAACAGCTGTTAGCATCGGTAACTGTTACAATATATTTACCTGCTGATACCGGCCCTATTGCACTGCTTGTATAACCGCCTGTCCAGGCATAAGAATAGGCTAAAGTACCTCCAGAAACAAGTATTTGAGCAGTACCATTGCTTCCGGCATTACAGCTTACATTAGTGCTTGATGGTATTCCGCTAAGTACTCCTGGTTGAGTTATTGTTACGTTGCCCGAAGCAGGACAACCATTGCCATCGGTAACATTTAAGGTATATCCTCCCGGACAAAGGTTGACAATATTCGAATCAACCCCTGCGTTAGACCATGAATAAATATAAGGCTTTGTTCCACCACCCACATGGCCTGTGCCTGTACCATTGCAAGCACCATTGCAAAGTACATTTGTAGATGCCATGGCAAGTGTTAATGCTGGTGGTTGTGTTATAGTAACATTAATAGTGGTATCGCAACTATTACCATCGGTTATAGTAATTGTATATGTATTTGGTGAAAGACTGGCAGCTGAGTTTGTAGTAGATACTGCCGGGCTCCAGGTATATGCATAAGCTCCGGTTCCGCCTGTAGGTGTTAGGTTTATACTTCCGTCATTAGCACCGTTACAATCAATATTCACCGAAACTTGCAATGGCACCTGTAATGGCTCTATAAAAGTTGCTGTTAGTGGTGGTTCCACCCCATATAGCTACAACTGGGCACCTATCGGAGCCACCACAAAGAATATTAATGGCCTTTGTGATGGTACCTATACCCTGAATGTATCTGATGCTAATGGCTGTTCTAATAACACCACTGTTGTAACCTTAACTCAGCCTAACGTATTAACTGTACCTCTTACTATTGACAATGTAAGCTGTAACGGGTCGTGCGATGGTAAAGCGTTTGCTACCGGTACCAGTGGTGGTACACCTCCATACACCTATGCCTGGAACACTACACCAACATCCACTATTGATAGTGCAACGGGTTTATGCTCTGCCGCAAACGATTCTGTTAAAGTTGTAGATGCTAATTTATGTAACATAACATCTTACTTCACAGTAACACAGCCTACTCCGCTCAGTTCAATAATTTCTGCAAATAACACAAGCTGTACTTCATGTAACGGTAGTGCTACGGTTACTGTTAATGGTGGTACATCACCTTACAAATATTCATGGAATACAGGGCAAACTACATCAGCTGCAATTAATCTTTGCCCGGGAACCTATACCATAAACATTACAGATGCTGACTCTTGTAAAATAACTCAAAATGTTACTATAGTTCCAACAGTAACAATTATTGTAACCAGCTCAGCAAGTGGGTTGAGTTGTAACGGATCATGCGATGGCACTGCCACTGCCAATGCTTCCGGCGGAACTGCCCCTTATTCTTATTTATGGAACTGTATTCCAAACCAAACCACATCAACCGCAACCGGATTATGCGCTGGCTCTTATACCGTTACCGTGCATGACGTAGCAGGTTGCGTTAATACTGACTCAGTAAAATTTGTTAACCCGCCTGTTTTGTCAGGAGTTACAGCAGAGACTGATGTAAGTTGCAACGGCACTTGCGTAGGTACTGCTTCAATTATGGCATCGGGTGGAACACCTCCTTATTCCTATGCATGGTCAAGCGGACAAACTACTTCTGCTGTTAGTGGTATGTGCCAGGGAACTTATACAATAAAACTCATCGATGCCAATTTATGTAATGTAACTTATACAGTTACAATTAACCAAGCTCCTCCTCTTGCAGCTAACCCTGTTGTTGTAACCCCTGTGTGTAACACTAATACAGGAAGTATTACATTATCTCCAACGGGTGGTATTGGCCCTTACACCTATTCGTGGAAACCTGGAACCGCAACAGGAAAGGACACATCTGGTATTGCCGCAGGAACCTATAGTGTAACTATAACTGATACGAAGGGTTGTACCAATACATTTTTAATACCGGTAAATAATACTACAGGGCCAGTTCTTACAAGTCTTAAGCGCAACACTTCATGTTGGAACAATTGTAACGGATATGACTCTGTTGGTGTAGTGAGTGGTTCACCTGGATATACGTTTGCATGGTCTTCCGGGCAGGCAAC
>Ga0206844_10122_pt1 | contig 27185 bp, 25 predicted proteins | sample Alteio_BWOrgCont_22_FD_152907 | JGI IMG/M metagenome (GOLD analysis project Ga0206844, IMG submission 152907) | Enriched cells from forest soil in Barre Woods Harvard Forest LTER site, Petersham, Massachusetts, United States -... | ecosystem: Environmental > Terrestrial > Soil > Temperate forest >...
TACCCACGGTGTCACTTCCACCCGCGCTGGTTGTGCCGTAGAGATTGCCGTCGCCGTCGAAGATCACGCCAGCGTAAGGATTGGCCCCGTCCTTGCTGTTGAAGTTGTGCAGTACCTTCTGCGTCCAGCCTCCTCCCGCTTTCGGAGTCAATTCGAACACAGTTCCGTAGCTGTAAACTCCGCCGATGGGGGTCGTGCCGTAGAGGTTACCGGAACCGTCGAAGATCAGACCAGCTTGAGGAGAACCGCCGGTGGTGCCGTCGAAGTTGTGCAACACCTTCTCCGTCCAGCCTCCGCCCGCCTTCGGCGTCAGCTCGAACACGGTGCCGTAGGTATCAGTGCCGCCCTTCTGCGTCATGCCGTAGAGATTGCCGGAACCGTCAAGAATCAGCGGGGTATCGGGCGTGCTCCCGTCTTCACCGTTGCCGAAGCTGTGCAGGATCGTTTCCGTCCAGCCCCCGCCTTTGGGCGTCAACTCAAATACCGTACCACCGCTGTAAGCGCCCCCGTAGGAGGTCACGCCGTAGAGATTGCCGGAGCCGTCGAAGATCAAGCCGGCGGACGGATAAGCCCCATCCGTACCGCTTTGGAAGCTGTACAGTATTTTCTCCGCGACCGCGCTCGTGCTGGTCGCGAACAGGATCAGCATAAAGATCGCCGCGGCCGCCCACAATCCGTGCGGAAATCGCTCGCTTTGCATAGGTAGTTCCTCCGTCGGCTCGAACTTCACCGGCCAGCGGTTTCCCGGTCACTAGGCATTGCGCAAAATGTCAAGGAAAACCGTCATGCTGAATCGAAATATTCGAGCGAAAACCGATTCGATTCCGGCCCGAATCCTGGGGGCCGGGCAAGTCACGGGGGAGGCGTACCGAGCGGCCAATTTTCCTCCCGCGGGCGAAGGGTGTCAAGAGAAGAAAATCTGTGAGAGTCAGGTCCAAACGCAAGGTTCCTCGGCTTCGTTCGGAATGACACGTAGGGCTCCGCGATCAAACGCGGGTTCTGCGGCGCGTCAGACCATGCCTTTTCTTAGATCCTCAAGAGGATAGAACGTTCCACGCCAGACGACTCCACCATGCGCCAGAGTCAGCGTCATGGAACGTAGCATGATGTAAACGAAGATGGCGGCGCCGATGGGATGCAGAACAAAATAATATGCCGGGATGTCGGACTCCCAGGACATTCCGACATAAATGCCGAATATGGATGCGAGGGCGAGGGTATAGGGCAAACGAGCCCATCCGTGAGCAAGCCAGATTCCGGCGAATGGCATGATGTTTAGGAACGCCAGGGCAAACGCGGAAAGCAGAAGTCGCCACGACTGGAACGACATTATGGCGAAGGAATTCTTGGTGAGGTTGTTGACCATCCCCATTGCGCCCTTAGCCCAGCGGAGCGAAATCAGGTCGGCGCCGTAGACGTTGCGCTGGGCGTATCCGGCATTCTTCACGATTTTGCCCAGCTTCATGTCATCGACCACTTCGAAACGCAACGCCTTGTAGCCGCCGACCGCGTCGTACACACGGCGGCGGATTAGATTGAATGCGCCCACTCCGATATGGTCTTTTGTTCTGGGGTCGGCCACCTTCCAGGGGCGATGTCCGAAGACGAAAAGAGTTTGGAAAAAAGCGACTGTGATTCTTTCGCCGGGGCTGTGCATGATGATGCGAGGAAACAAGACAAGGTGGTCGGCAGATTCGGCCTCGGCGTACGCCAAAGCGCGAGTCAGCACGTCGGGCCGGAAAAGGACGTCGGCATCGGTAAACAGGAGCCAATCGCCAGTTGCCTGATTAGCCGCGCTCCACATCGCGTGAACTTTGCCCAACCAACCCGCGGGCAACTCGGCAATGTGAATGACTCTTAGTCGACCATTAGCTTCCGGCCTTGATGCAACTCCGTCGATGACTTCGCCGGTGCCGTCGGTTGAACGATCGTTCACGGCGATGATTTCGAAGTTGTCGTAATCGAGAGTCAGCACCTTGGTTAGCGATGGCCCAATGTGTTCTTCTTCGTTGCGGGCGGGAACAATGATGCTGATGCGGGGATTTCCCTTTGGAGTGGCTGGTTTTCGATTCCATTCGGGATGCGAGATGTCGGCGACCTGGGGCATGCCCAGCGCGGCATCCAGCAGGCGCGAAAACCAGACCAGGGCGAGGAAACTGCCTAGTATCCAATGAAGAGCGGGCCAATGAAGATGAATCATCCCGACTGGCCGCCGAGGGATCCAGGCTGGGCGTTGACGCGTACTGGGGGAGCGAATCGCATACCGTAAAACAGTATGGCAGAAGAGACCGCCATCGCGATGACCGGCAGGATGAAGGCAGCTTCAAGCGAGCGCCGGTCGGCAACATATCCCATGAGGGTGGGCGAAGGGACGTCGCCTAATAAATGGAAGATGAAAATATTGACGGCGATCGCGGTAGCGCGGATGTGCGCGCCGACCGAGTTCACGAGAGCTGTGTTCAGAGGCGAAGTATTGAATAATAAAAGAAACGCCGCCACCGCAATGGCCGGCACCATCAATTTCCCCTTGCTGAACAAGGCAACGATCATGACGGGCACGCCGAGGCCCATGCTGACCGCCGACACAAAATAGTAGGAGCTTTTCATGCGCGGGAGCAGGCGATCTCCCAACCAGCCTCCAGCTAAAGAAGCGAGGATGCCATCGACCACCACGATTTTGCCGAAGGTTAAATTTGCCGCTTCCAGGCTGTAGCCGCGCACTTGGGAAAGAAAAGTCGGCATCCAGACCTGTATTCCTCCGAGTGAAAACGTTCCCGCCGCCATGCCCAGGGTGACCGCCCAGAATGCAGGATTACGCGCCAACCCTCGCAGGGTGGCGCGGTCGGGAGTCTCTTTGACTGAATCGAACTGGCCGCGCGGCGGCTCGGGAATAAACAAGAGGGCAAGAGCGAGCAGGAAGCCCGGGAACGCCGCGATGTAAAACGGATACCGCCATCCGAGATGTGGCCCGAGCTTGCCGCCCAGAAGATATCCGGCGGCTGTGCCCACGGGGATTGCCAGATAAAATACGCCAAAAATGCGGCCGCGTTTGTTCTCAGGAAAAAGATCGGCGACGAAAGTTGGAGCGATGGTCACGAAGGTCGCTTCCCCAATCCCAACCAGCGTGTGGCGAACCAGCAACTCCCAGTAGGTGTGCGTGACCGCAGTCAGGAGGGTGAGCGCACTCCAGAAGATCGCTCCCAGAATGATGATTTTCTTGCGTGAATAACGGTCGGCGAGCGGCCCGGTGAACGGCGCGGCGATCATGTAAAAGCCAAGAAACGCGCTGGTAAGGTATCCGACCTGCGTATTGGTGAGATGAAATTCGCTTTGCACCAGCGGCTGCACCGCAAATAACACAGAACGATCGATGTAGTTGAGGAGGTTCAGCGCCGTCAGCAGAGTGAGCGCGGTCCACGGATAAAGTTTCGTCTGGGTCACTTGGCGAAGGAATATATCACGAGGCGTTGAACGGTACTGTGGATTGCACTCACGAGTAGAATGAAGGCGGGAAGAAAGCTGATGAGTGTTCCGAGAAGAGGCACGCGAACCTGGAAGGTTCATCCCGGCGAGATTTTGCGGGAGGAATTTCTGAAGCCGATGGCGATTTCTCCGTACGCCCTGGCAAAGCGTCTGCGTGTTCCACCACCGCGCATCAATGACATCGTTTTGGAACGGCGAGGCATCACCGCAGATACTGCCCTTCGCCTATCGCGCTTCTTCGGAACTGCGGAGCAGTTCTGGCTGAATCTGCAGGATGCCTATGACATCGGTTGCGCGCGGGCCGAACTGGCTAAAGAACTGGAACAAATCGAACCGCTGAAATCTGTCGCAGCGGCCCATTAGACGCACAAAAAGGATCGATTCACGTCAGCGCTCCCTGCGGCAAAAGCCCAGCTTACTTCCCTTTTGGCCGCGGCCACTTTGCCACGATCACCGTTGAAATCCCTCCTCGCGGGCGAAAATCCCCTTTGACCTCGGCCCGCACCGGACGCGCCCACCGCACCACATCGTCCAGCACGCGGTTCACAATGTTCTCCTGAAAGATTCCCAGATTCCGGTAAGCCTGCAGATACTCTTTCAGCGATTTCAATTCCAGACAGCGCTTGTCTGGCATGTAGCGAATCGTAAGCATGCCAAAGTCGGGCAATCCAGTTTTTGGACAAACCGAGGTAAACTCAGGGTCGTCGACCACAATCTCGTATCCTGCAAACTGATTCGGCCAAGTCTCGATTTCGGGGAACTTCGCATCCAGTCCTGCCTGGGCGTGTTCGGGCGTGTAGCGTGGCGGTTTGGGCATGGCCCATTGTAACCGGACGAATTCGCTAAATACTTCAAGGATTTGCGGGTCATCTGCGAAACCTCGCGCATCTAATTCAGCAGCTTCCTTCTAAAGCTCTCAGGGGCAGCAGGTGGTACAGTTATTGCGTCCAGTAATTCGTTTGTTATTAGGCGCGAACAACGAAGAATGACGAATAATGGCGGCAGTTTTGTGACCCGGCACCGCTGGCTCGCGGCAACGCTCGCGATTGCCGCAGCAGTGGTGTTGTTTGCATCTTTGTCGCGCGACCCTGCAGTGCCAGTGCGGGCGGTGACTGCGCAGCGGGGAACGATTCGAAGCGTGGTCTCGACCAATGGGAAAGTCGAACCGCTGCAGAACTTCGAGGCGCACACGCCGATGGGAACGACGGTGACAAAAATCCTGGTGCGGGAAGGCGATCAGGTCAAGAAGGGCCAACTGCTGGTGCAATTGGACGATGCGAAAGCCCGCAGCCAAGCGGCCCAGGCTAAGGCTCAAGTGCTCGCTGCGGAAGCCGATCTGAATGCGATCCAAAAAGGCGGGAACCGCGAGGAGATTTTGACGCTCGATTCGCAAATCACCAAAGCCCGAACCCAAAACGATACGGCACAACGCAATCTGGACGCGTTGCGACGTCTGCGTGAGCAGGGCGCAGCTTCTCCGGGCGAGATAAAGAACGCGGAGGATCAGCTCAAACGCGCCAATGCAGATCTCGAACTTCTTCTCCAAAAGCAGAAGAATCGCTATTCCCAGCCGGAGATTGCCCGGGTGGAAGGCCAGAAGTCTGAGGCTCAGGCTGCGTACGACGCGGCGGAAGATGTGCTCAATCAGCTGAATATTCGCGCTCCCTTTGCTGGGATCGTCTATTCCCTGCCAGTTCTGCAGGGCGCATACCTCAATCCCGGCGATCTGGTATTGCAGGAAGCGGATCTTTCGAAGGTTCGCGTACGAGCGTTCGTGGACGAGCCCGACCTCGGACGCCTGGCCCCGGGGGACAAGATTGAAGTCACGTGGGATGCGTTGCCGGAGCGAACCTGGGAAGGCACGGTCAGCGTAATCCCGGCCGTCATAAAACTGCATGGCACGCGCAACGTCGGAGAGACAACTTGCATTGTGGACAACAAAGACTACAAGTTGCTGCCCAACGTCAACGTTAGTGTCACGATCATTACTGCGGAGCATCGCGACGTACTTACGGTACCCCGCGAGTCGGTTCATCAGGATGATGACAGCAAGATTTACGTATACGCAATCGTGAACAACGAATTACAGCGCCGCTATGTACAAACTTCGATTTCGAATCTGACGAAAGTCGAAGTAACCGGAGGGTTGGCAGAAAATGCTTTGATCGCTCTGGGGCCCACCAATCCCAATTCCAAACCGTTACGCAATGGTTTAGCAGTAAAGGTGGTTCATTAATAATGATTTCGGTTAAGAGACTTTCGATCATATTGTGTCTGGCGCTTCTTCCTTCACTGTCTAGTGCGGATTCCGCGGACAGCAAACTGCTTGCGGAAGGCCGCATGGACGACGCCGTGATATCTCTACATAACAGAATCGGCAGCTCTCCTCAAGACGCCGAATCCTACAATTTGCTGTGTCGCGCGTATTTCGCGCTTGCTGATTGGGATCAAGGTATCCCAGCATGTGAGAAGGCGGTGTCGTTGGATCCCGGCAACTCGCAATATCATCTTTGGCTGGGACGCGTTTATGGGGAAAAGGCTGATCACTCCCACTTCGTAACTGCGGCAAGTTTCGCCAAGAAAGTGCATGCTGAATTTGAAACGGCGGTGCGCTTGAATCCAAATAGTGCCGAAGCGCGCACCGATCTGGCAGAGTTCTACCTGGAAGCTCCCGGGATTATGGGCGGTGGGCGCGATAAGGCCGAGGCCCAGGCGCAGAAAATCGCCACTCTGGATCCGGTCCGAGCCGGATGGGTGAAGGCGCGTCTTGCGGAAAAGAGCAATAATCTTGTCGTCGCCGAGAACGACTATCGGGCCGCCATCGTAGCCAGCCACGGCGCCGCGCTCGCCTGGCGGAATTTAGCCTCGTTCTATCGGCAAACCGGCCGCCTGGATGAGATGGAAGACGCCATCCGCCACGTCAGCGCGGCACCGATGGATCAACCAGAAGTGCTGATGGAGTCCGCGAATATGTTGATTCGCAGCAACCGCGATCTGCCGCAGGCTACCCAGTTGCTCCGGCGGTATCTGTCTTCCAACCTCAGCGTGGAAGCCGGGCCGGCGTTCAAAGCGCACTACCTGCTGGGCACCGCACTCGAGCAGCAGGGCAATAAGCCGGCAGCGGCTCAGGAGTACCGCGCGTCCCTTGCTCTCGCTAAAAGCTACACGCTGGCGCAGAACGCCTTGGACCGCTTGAATGGTCAAGTGGCCGAGGTCGTAAATCCAAACTAGCCCGTGTGCATGGGATTCTGTCCTCAGCGTCGCTCGCAAAAGCCTAGAAATTCTCTGCGACTCTGTGGTGTAACAATTGTTTCAACCACACAAGGACCTATCGGGTCTTGGAAAAAAATTCGAGGTAGACCAGGACACAGACAACCCATGCCACCACGACGATCACAACCTTTTTCAATACCGACATGAAACAAAGTTTACTAGTTTTCTGGCTTTGTGACACAACCTCGACGGTTTCCGGCAGTGGTGCCGTTTGATTTCCACAGGTGTTACGCCCTTCCTATGGTAAATAGGCGAAGTTGTTTTGTTCTTTCGTAACGTCTATGGACCCTTCTGCTCTGGACAGAGTCTCGCGGAGCTTTGAGTCGTGCCTCGACTGGTGGGGCTGGTTTATATTAGTCTCCACTGCCATCGTGGCCTTGGGGTTAGTGATTGAATATTGGGAACCAGTCAAGGATTTAATTGATGAGTGGCGCAGACCGGCAGCCGCTTTTCCTTGGAAAAAGTTCATTGGTTTGGCGGGAGGAATACTGGTTACAGTTGGAGTATTTGGGGAATTCTGGGGTGCGTACAAGGCGTCCCGTGTAGAAACAAAGCTTCGAGATAATAACCACAAGATTGAAGGATTGCTCGACGATGAGGCTTCCGCAAACAAACGAGAAGCGGAGAAATTACGCAAGGATGCCGAAGAGTTGAAAGCGGAAAATCTGAAACTGAGGGCCTTTGTTAACCCAAGGCATCTAACCATAGCCCAACAACGAGCCATTACACAGAACTGCTCCACGTTCAAGAATGTCTTGAAAGGAAGGCGGGTAAAACTTGTCTCGTACTGGCTCAATACCGAGGCTCTGATCTTATCTGAAGAAGTGGTGACCGCACTACGAATGAGGCCGTGCGAGATGGATATAGACGATGACGCTATGCTGATAGGCCCAACTAACGACTTTGTTTTCGGAATCGTAGTCTTTGGGTCCGACTCGGAACTGGCCAAAAAGATAGCCGATGCTATTGGCAACAACGGCGGCCCGATTGGTGCTGGCTTCATGGGACGCGATCCGACCGCAGGTGCTATGCATTTTGGTTTCCAAAACTCTAGCACACATGAAGTCACGATTCTGGTAGGAATAAAGCCGGACGAGAACACCAAGGAGTTGATCAGGACAACTCCTGCAATGAAGCCAACTAATCCATAAACGCCCTGTGGGCGTGAAACGGCACGACTACCCGGAACCCGCCCTCATTTACAATCACATTTCCGAGTCCTGCAACCTTTCTTGAGGATGAAACATGAAACCTGCTTGCCGTGGTAGATCACGCCTGGCTGTTTTGATCTTTGTTACTGTAACTCTGGCTTCTGTCTGCGGCACTCTCGCGGCCGAGCAACTTCCGCTGAAGCGGGCCGTGGAGTTGGCGCTAGCCCACGGCACGACGATGCAGGCTTCTCAAATCGATGAGCAGCGCGCCTTTGCCTCGTACCATGAGGCCCGCAATCAGTATTTGCCACAAATGACTGTCGGTTCGGGCCTGGGCAAGTCGTATGGTTATCCGCTGAGCCTGGAAGGGTCCGCTCCTTCGATCGTCAACACGACTGCGCAATCGGCGTTGATCAATCCGTCATTGCGCGATTTTGTTCGCGCCGCCAAAGCTGAGTGGCAGGAAAGCACCGTCCAGACAAAAGACCAGCGCCAGCAGGTCATTCAGGATACCGTCTTGAGTTATGCCGAACTTAGCAAATGGGAAGCGCTGATGACCCACCTGAGCCATCAATATGAAGATGCGCTCAAAATGGAGCAGATCGTGAACCAGCGCGTTGTGGCAGGCGTGGATACGCCGTTGATTCGGAACCAGGCGCGCCTGAATGCGGCTCGCGTCTACTTGCACATCTCGCAGGCGCAAGGTGCGATCGATGTGTTGCGCGACCGCCTCTCGCAATTGACCGGCCTTCCAGCTGCTGCGGTTGAGACCGTCCCTGAGTCCATTCCAGCCTTGCCAGAGGTAAAGCCGGAAGACAATTTAGCCGCAAAGGCGGCGCAGGAAAGTCCTCTGATTCAGATTGCCGACATTCGCGCTACTGCTTTTGCCTTCCGCGCCCGCGGCGAACATCGCGCCATGTGGCCGAGCATCGATTTCGCCGCCCAATATGCCTTGCTGGCTACGTTTAATAATTATCAGCAGTTTTTCCAACCCCACAGCTTCCAGTCAAACAATGCCACGGTCGGAGTCGAAATCCGATTTCCCTTCCTGAATCCTTCGCAGCATGCCCACGCCCAGGCTGAAGACGCTGCCGCGCTGCATGCTCGTAAGGATGTGGAGGCGACCAAGAACCAGGTTTCGGAGCAGACTTTGAAGCTGCAACGTTCGGTCGAGCAACTTTCCGCTGCCCAACAAGTTGTCGACCTGGAATATCAAATCGCCAAGTCCAATCTTGACGCCACGCAAACTCGCGTCGATTCGGGCAGTGCCACCCTCCACGATTTGGACGATGCCCGCAACCAAGTCAACGAACGCTACGACGCACTCCAAGACACGAATTTCGAACTGCAACGGGCGCGCATCAGCCTGCTGCGCATTACTGGCGAACTTGAGGATTGGGTGGGAGTTGGCAAGTAAGTAGCTCCCCGCTGGACGACCCATTTCCCTGTTGGACGCATCAAACCACCCATTCGCCGTAAGCGTTTTGGCTGGGTGTGAGTGAGCTATTAGACTGGTTTTGCACACACTTATCAGAAATTACTTGACCAGCCGACGCGGCCACAGCAGGTACTCGAAGTGTACCTGGATGTGCCCGGAAGGCGCTGTGAAATGTTAGAATTAGGCCATACACACATATGCCATTAAAAACCTTGTTTCTGAATCCGCCGTCGTTCGAGAATTTCGACGGGGGAGCCGGCTCGCGTTGGCCGGCTACTCGCGAAATTGAGTCGTATTGGTACCCGGTCTGGCTGGCTTACCCTGCCGGAATGCTCGAGGGCTCGCGTCTGCTCGATGCCCCTTCGCATCACGTGTCGGCGGAAGAGACTATCAAGATCGCCCGCGACTATGAGTTCCTGGTGCTGTTTACCAGCACTCCAGGTTTCCCCGGCGATATTCGGCTGGTAAAGAAGATCCGGGAGATGAATCCCAAGATCAAGATTGCGTTTGTCGGACCACATGTCAGCGTGTTGCCCGAAAGGTCGTTGAAAGATTGCCCAGAGATCGATTTCGTGGTGCGCAAGGAGTTCGACTACGCGGCTTGCGAGTTCGCTAATGGCAAGCCGCTGGAAGAGATTTTAGGCATCTCTTACTTGAAGAACGGAACGGTCGTGCATGCCGCGGACCGCCCCGAGGTTCAGGATCTCGATTCCCTGCCCCATGTGACCGAAATCTATCGCCGTGATTTGGACGTGACGAGATACAACGTCCCATTCCTGCTTTACCCATACGTTTCTCTCTACACCACGCGTGGCTGCCCCGCACAATGCACGTTTTGCCTCTGGCCCCAGACTTTGAGCGGTCATCCTTGGCGCAAACGCTCCACGGACGATGTAGCCAGCGAAATGGCCAAGGCCAAAGAATTTTGGCCTAATGTGCGAGAGTTTTTCTTCGACGACGATACCTTCAACATCCAGAAGGTTCGAACCATCGAACTGTGCTCCAAGCTGAAGCCTCTGAAGCTTACTTGGTCTTGCACTTCCCGAGTCACGACCGACTATGAAACTTTGAAGGCCATGAAGGAAGCGGGTTGCCGTTTGTTGATCGTCGGCTACGAGTCTGGCGACCAGCAGATCCTCAAGAACATCAAGAAAGGCGCGACTGTCGAGCGCGCCCGCCAGTTCACTAAGGATTGTCACAAGCTGGGCCTGGTGGTTCACGGCGACTTCATCCTCGGCCTCCCCGGTGAAACTCACGAAACCATTAACACCACGATCGCTTTTGCCAAAGAGCTTGACGTCGAGACTATTCAGGTATCCGTGGCCCACGCTTATCCCGGAACCGAACTCTACGACTATGCGGTGAAAAACGGCTTCATGGTCGGCGACAACAAAATGGTGGATGAGGGCGGCCACCAGCTCGCTCACATTCAATATCCCGGACTGCCCGCCGAAGAAATCCTCGAATCGGTGCACCGCTTTTACGACGAATATTATTTCCGGCCCAAGGCGGTATTCCGCATTCTGCGAAAGGCTGCCTTCCACGCGGCGGACCGTAAACGCTTGTATCATGAGGCCAAAGCCTTCTTGAAAGTACGCTCCATGCGCACAAAGTGGGTGAAGGACAAACGCGAGAAGGACGATTCAGCTGCCGCAGTTGCACCGGCAAAAGCCTAATGTAGGCGCGGGTGTCCTCGCCCGCGCAGGCTCACCACGAAAGTAAGAGAATTCGTCAGAGCCCGCTCAGGAAAACAAAAGTGTGACCTTTCGCAAGTATCTGGTGCTCGCTGGCGTGACGCTGTGTGCGTCCATCGGCGATTCGTTGCTTTCGCGGGGCATGAAGCAGGTGGGCAACATTTCTCTGCATCACCTTTCTGGTTTAATCCTGGCCGTGACCAATCCCTCGGTCGCTTTGGGCATTTTGCTCTTGCTGGGATTCTTCGCCTCCTACATGACCGCCCTATCGTGGGCCGACCTTACCTACGTTCTGCCGGCGACTTCGCTCGGATACGTTCTGCTCACGCTGATTGCGAAGTTCTTTCTGCACGAGACGGTAACCACCTCGCGCTGGGTCGGCGTTCTTCTAATCTCGGCCGGCGTGGGATTTGTTACCCAAGGCCCAGCATTGACTCACCATCCCGCAAAAGCTGAAGAAACAGCATACGAAGCGGCTTCAGCGAGACGCGAGCCATGAAACAAGCGTATACGTGGAGTGCGATTGCGGCCATCGTGTTGGCTTCAACCACCGGCGACGTTCTGCTCTCCCGCGCCATGAAGCAGGTAGGAGACGTGGGCGAGCTCTGGCGGCGCAGCGGCCTTTGGACAGTGATTTCAAGAATGCTGCGGAATCCAAACTTCCTGCTCGGCGTTCTCGCCATGACGACGGCCTTCTACAGTCTGCTGTTCGGACTTTCCTGGGGCGACGTCAGCCTGATCGCGCCCGCGTCGGCATCTCTCACCTTTGTGACCAATGCAGTCGCGGCCAAGCTGTTCCTGCACGAACGGGTCGACCACCGTCGCTGGGTGGCTGCGCTCTTGGTGGCCGGCGGCGTCGTGTTGCTGGCGGCGTAACGTCGATCATCGTCGGTCGACAAACTTTCAGCCGGATCGCACATTCTTCCCCTTATCCGTGTACCATGACCACACTCAATCATGTTTTCTGACCTGGCATTATCGAGACGCCTGGAGCGTGCGGAAGGCCGCGCCTGCGTCGAGTTTGCGGAGGCACAGCGGCGGCTAAGCCCCGACAGCGGCGCCGAATGGATTGAATGTGCCGGGGCCTACGCGGCCTTTAATGGCGTCGACTCTCCCGTCACGCAGAGTTTCGGACTGGGTATCTTCGAGGAACTCACTTCCGCCGGGCTGGACGTGATTGAGCGTTTCTTTCTCGACCGTGGTGCGCCAGTGCTGCACGAAGTAAGCCCGTTCGCCGGAGTCGCTGCGCTCGACTTGCTTTGTTCACGTAACTACCGGCCAATCGAGATCAGCAATGTCCTTTACCGGCCGGTCGAGCGGCCCACTGCAGAACACGCCAGCCCTGTCACCGTGCGCGTCATCGGACCAGACGAAGCCCAACTCTGGACTGACATCAGCACAAGGGGTTGGGCGCACGAACTTCCGGAACTTCGGGAAACGCTGTTGCAGCTCGGCGCCATCTTTGCCGCGCGCCACGAGAGTCAATGCTTTCTTGCCGAGGTTGACGGCAAACCCGGCGCGGCCGGTGTGCTGGGCATCCATGACAAAGTTGCGTTGTTCGGCGGCGCGTCGACCGTCCCAGAACTGCGGCGGCGTGGCCTGCAGACCGCGCTCTTGCGGGAACGAATGCGCTACGCGTTCGATCAGGGATGCGATCTCGCCATGATGGTCGCAGCAGCAGGCAGCGATTCCCAGCGCAACGCCGAGCGCAGAGGCTTCCAGATTGCGTACACACGCACAAAGTGGAAGTTGTACTCCTAGATTTCGATCAGGTCGACGATCAACATCACCCGCGGCGCAATCGACTATCGCAGGGCATTGGGTGCGCTGATCAACTCGTGAAAAACAGCTGGTGGGACCGCATCGTCGGCGCCATGGAATAGTGAAACATTACTTCCGGCATTGTTGAGAACATAGATCTGATTAGTTAGTAGGTCCACGGCAATGTCGTCCGATCCCTGTCCGTTGGTCGGCACGGTGGATGTCGAATTCGTCCTGCCATCGATTGTGGTTAACAGGCTTTCGCCCGTGTTCGAACTGTTCACGACATAGATCTTATTGCGGAATTCGTCGACAGCCACGGCATCGGGGGTACTTCCCACGGGAATCGTCACAGTCCCGTTGGTCTTTCCGTCGATGACTGTGATGCTACCGGCGCCGCGATTTGCGACATAAATCTTGTTTGTGTGAGAGTTAACACCAAGTTCGTCGCAAGACGAGCCGGCCTGAACCGTCTTGGTCGCGTTGGTTACGCCATCGATGACAGTAACATTGCTGCTGCTGATGTTCACAGCATAGATGGTATGAGTCGCGGAATTCACCGCCACATTCGCAGGATAACTCCCGGCCTGGACGGTCGTCGTAGCGTTCGTGTCGCCATCAATCACAGTTACAGTATTGCTTTGGCTGTTCGCAACGTAAATTTTGTTGCTCACATAATCGATTGCGACGGACAACGGTTCGACACCGACATTGACGCTCCTGGTTGTCAGCTTGGCTCCGTCCACAACCGTAACCGTCGCGTCGCCGTAGTTGGCGACATATATTTTGTTGGTATAAGGATTCACAGCCACCGCGTAAGCGGTGTTTCCGGTCGCGACCAACTTGACGGCCCGGGTCGCACCGTCGATTACCGCCAGATGATTATTGACGCCGTCAACTGCATAGATGGTATCCGTAAATGGATTGATAGCGAGCGCACCATCCAACGATTTTTGTGCGTTCGATCCCAACGAAATCGTGGTCGTATTGTTCCTAACGCCGTCGATCTCGGTCACGGTATTCGCGGGCTCGTTGATTGTGTAAATTCTGTCCGTGAAAGGGTTCACGGTGATCGCTTGGCCGTAGGTACCTACAGAAACAGTTCCGTGAAAAGTTTGTGCCACCAATCCGCCAGTTAGAAGCAGCATCGATGTCGCTGCGATGAACAACTCTCGGAAATTAGGCATAACTCTCCTTCAGAAGTGGAGAAGCCAGATTAGTGCGCGCCCAGACCTGCGACCGGAAGTATAGCCCGAAAAGATTATCGCAACAACCAAAACAGGCACCCAGCCGAGGCCAGGGCATGGCGCTTCGTACTCTGTTTGGCGCCCATTCCTAGGAGCTAACATGGCCGAAGGCTATCCGAATAGCCGCATGAATCCGGTCGGGGGAAGATTCGGCACAATAAACGACGTGGTTTCTAATCCCGCGGCTTTGGCGACGGATTCCGCGGCTATGTATCCACTTCGCACCGCGCCTTCCATAGTCGCGGGCCATGCAGTAGCGGTCCAGTCTCCCGCTAGAAAGACTCGCGGCCAGACCGTCTCTGATCCCGGACGATAGGCATCAACTCCCGGCAGTGGCGAATAGGTGGCGTGAATTTCCTTAATCACCGTCGACTTCACCAGGATCGCATCTCGTGCGCCGGGAAAAAATTCGCGCAGGTCGGCAACCGCCAGCTCGACGATTTCCGCCCGCGATTTATCGACCAGAGTCTTAGACGAACTTACGACCAGCTCCACGTAGCTGCCGTTCGAGTTCTCGCTGCGTCCGAGCAATTTCGATTTGTGAAACATCCATTGAATAGTTCGGTCCAATAACACGGCATGATCGAGATCGGTAATCTGGCGATCGAACCAAAGATGAATGCCAGTAATCGGTGAAGTCTCGAATCGCGCCAGAACTTTTCGCAGCGGCTCCGCAGACGGGGCCTGCGGCAGCATGCGGGACAGAATATCAAAGGGAACGGCAAAGACGACGAAGTCGAAGCTCATTTGTTCGCCCGACACCAACAACTTCACATCATCGGGCCCAGGCAGAAAAGACTCCACGCTGCTTCGAAATCGAATCTCTCCGCCACGCGAAGCGATGTAGTCGCCAGCCACGCCGTAGAGCTCGGTTAAAGGAACGGTGGGCACGCCCATCCGGCCAGCCGTAGATGATTTTAAGAAAGATTCGCGTACTACCTGCGCGGCATACGGGACTGACATTCGATCAAGTTCTTCGTTCAATGCGCTGACCAGCACCGGCTTCCAGAAGCGCTCGATGGCTTGCTTGGTCTGTGCGTGACGGCGCAGCCATGTCAAGAATGTTTCGCCACTATCTCGCGGCACCGCGGAGGCCAGTGCCGCCATCGCCATGCCGATGCCCAGCTTGTCGGACAAGTCCAAACACGCAGCCCGCAGGAAAGCAGGCGCGTTATGAAACGGCGCAGGCAGCTTTGATGACGCGATGACTGAGGCGCGTCCACCGGGCTCGAGGAAAGTTAACCGGTCGTACCACCGAATCTTGTTTTCGACCCCGAGCCGTTTGTAAAACTGGATCAGGTTGGTGCAGCAGCCAAGCAGAACGTGTTGACAGTTATCTACAACTTCGCCGGTGCCGGGATGCTGATAAGAAGAAGCGCGTCCGCCGAGGTAGGGCCGACGCTCGAAGATCGTGACGCGAAAGCCGCTGCCGGCAAGGGCGCAACCGGCGGCAAGTCCCGCCAATCCACCTCCGACCACGGCTACTCGGGAACTTTGCAGCGGACGCTCGCTCATCAGGACAAGCGTTTCAGGAAGCCCTTGGCCAGGATGCCAAGCTTCTCGCGCACCGTGAGGCTGACCTTCTCATTGCCAGTGAAAACGTCATATTGCCGCAGCGCGATCTTGTCGAGCAGACGCTGATAAATGGTCATCAGCACCCACAGCGCCGGCTGACTGTCCTCTTCGACAAGAGGAATCAGTTCTTCTCCAGCGCGGTAATACTCGCGAGCGCGATCGGCTTCCATGGCCAGAAGCGGGCGGAACAGAGATGGATCGGAGACAGAGTCCAGAGCCGAAATTGAAATCCCGAATCTATCCAGATCCTCTTCCGGCAGATAAACACGCCCCATGCGAGCGTCTTCTTTTACGTCCCGAATAATATTGGTGAGCTGGAATGCTATTCCCACGCGCTCAGCCAGCGGTTCGGCAGCCGGATCTCGATACCCGAATACATGAATGCAAACCAATCCGACGACCGACGCGACTCGATAACAGTATTGATAGAGGTCGTCAAACGTTCGGTAGTGAACGCTCAGCGCAAGTGGAATTGTAGATCCGGCTGCAGGCATCTCACTGGCTGCCGCGCCTCCTTCGACATCCATTGCGGTGCCGTAGGCCAACTGATCGAGCAATCCAACCCGAATGTTGTAGCGGCGCTGTACATCGGTCAGAGCCAGCAGCACGGGCTCGTCGGTGGGCAGGCCGGATTGGGCGCGGTGAAACGCGTCCAGCCACGCGCTGAGTTTCTGCCTCCGATCGTACATCGACATGGATTCGTCGTCGGCAATGTCGTCACATCGCCGCATGAAGGCATAGACAGCGCAGAGGGCCTGACGCTTCGCGCGCGGCAACACGAGAAACGCGTAATAGAAATTCTTCGCCGCCGCACGCGTAATGTGCCGGCATACCGAATACGCAACCGCGAGCTGCGATTCAGTGGGCGCGAAGGGTGTGGGGGCGGGCTGCACGGCCGTACTCATGCCCTTTTTCTCCGCAGCTTTCTCCAAGCCACGCCCGCAACCAGCGCCAGTTTGCGTGATTTCGAAATCGAAGGACGCCTGCCCAGCACGTTGTATCCCTGGGCTTCGATGGCGTTCAGAATCTCCTGCCCGCCCCGGCTGAACAATTCAATATCGATCGCCAGGTCACGATCCACCTGCTCGATCAGCGGCAGGCCTCGACGGAACCAATCGCGGGCGCGCTCCACTTCGAAGTGCATCATGTCACAGAAAGTGGACGTGTTTCGCTGTGCCGCGATATCACCTTCAGTAACTCGGAAGCGCCGCAGGTCTTCAAGAGGAAGATAGATTCGCCCGCTGCTGTAGTCCGGGCTCACATCCTGCCAGAAATTCGCCAACTGCAAAGCAGTGCAAGTGAAATCTGAAAGCGCTTGGCGTTCCGCGTCCCGGTAGCCGCACACGTACAGCACGAGATGCCCAACTGGATTCGCCGAGTACCGGCAATAGCCGAGAACATCCTCAAATGTGGAATAGCGCGAGACTCTTTGATCCTGGCGAAACGCGGTCAGCAGATCGACAAATGTCTGCTTCGGAATCTCACACTTGCGTACGGTTTCCGCTAAGGCCACGAAGACCGGATGCCGCGGGTTCCCGGAGTAGCACGCGTCAAGCTCGGATTCCCATTGGTCAAGCAGCCGCAAAGATGCATCGGCATCACCGACTTCATCGCCCAGGTCATCCGAGATCCGGCAATAGGCATAGACATTGAAGAAATCCTGCCGCAGCCGCTCTGGAAGAAACCAGCTCGCAACCGAAAAATTCTCGTAGTGCGAACGCGCCAGACGACGGCAATACTCCTCAGCCTCGGCAAGGCTTGGGGCTTTGTCAGGAATAGCGTACTCAGCCGGTAGACTGCCCCACCCCTCCAGGCTTGAGGAAATAGTTGCAGTCCGGGCGTTGGCAATCGATGACATGATCAGATTCAATGTATGCGCGGGCGTCTACGCCGATACGGCTATCGCAAAATCCCGGCTCAGTGCCCAGGAATGATCGCGGTCTTGATATCGCCGTTGCGGTTCAGCATGTGATGGAAAACCTGCTGCAGCCGGGATAATGGCGCTTCGCCGGTAATGTAATCGGTCGAACGAATCTTCTTTTCGGCGATCAGCGCGAAGGCTCGGCGCACAGTCTCCGGCGTGTGATGGAAGGTGGCTTTCAGCGTGACCTCCGAATAGTGCAGCCGGTTGGTGTCGAGCTGCACTTTGGTCCCGCTTGCGCAACCGCCAAAGAAGTTGACCGTCCCCCCTTTGCGTACCATGTCAATGGCCATCTCCCAGGCTTCCGGACGTCCCACCGCCTCGATCACTACATCGCTGCCGCGCTTCTCAGGGGAAAGCATCCGCACTGCTTCGACAGGATCCTTCACCTTGGTAATTTGTACTACGTCGTGCGCGCCCATGTGTTTCGCGGCTTGTACTTGAGCATCGCGCTTCACCACAGAAATCACGTTGCAGCCAACTGCCTTAGCCACCTGCACGAACATCAGGCCGATGGGACCGCCTCCTACCACGGTGACGGTGTCGCCAATCTCCACGCCGGTTTCGTGCAACCCACGAAGCACGCAGGCCAAAGGCTCAACCATGGCCGCTTCTTCGTAGCTCACATCGGGCGGGATCGCCAGCATGTTGATCTCAACAATGCGCCGCGGGATACGGATGTATTCCGCATAAGCCCCATTGTTGAACAACAGATCTTCGCAAAGATTGGCCTGATGCTTTGAGCAGTAAAAACACATCTGACACGGCGCGGAGTTCAAAGCCACCACGCGCATCCCCTTTTTGAAGGCGCGCACGCCCGGTCCAACTTCTTCGATTACTCCCGCCAGTTCATGTCCAAACAATGCGGGAGGAACGATCATGCGCGCGTGGTAGCCGCGCTGGTATACCTTAAGATCCGTCCCACAAGTCAGGGCGACTTGCACTTTCACCAACACTTCGCCATCGCCTACGCGGGGAATGGGAACTCGCTCGATTTTTACGTCCTCTTTGCCGTAGAGGACCGCTGCTGTCATCTTTCCGTTCAATTTCTATTTCCTTCCCACGCACTGCCCGCTTGAATCACAATCTTCATCGAATCCGGCTGGGGGTGCGCCGCCAGTTGCAAGGCTTCCACACTGTCCGACAAAGAAAAGCGGTGACTGATTAAACCTTCCAAGTCCATCTCGCGGCTCATTACGAACCGAACCGAATCTTGCTGCAGTTCGATCGAAGCGCTATACGATCCCAGCAATCTCTTCTCGTCTACGCAAATCGCAGCTGGATCGATCGTAGCCTCGCCGCGAACCGTCTGCGCGAATAACAAAACCCGCCCGCCTGGACGCACCGCATCCATGGCGGTCCGAATTAAACCGTTACCACCTACAGCAACAATCGCTGCGTCGGCGCCCCGACCTTCGGTCTGTTCCCGGACCGTTTTTACCGTGTCGGCGCGCGAAGCATCGATCCCATTCTCTAATCCGAATCTTTTAGATATTGTAAGCCTCTGGGGATACAAATCGGAAGTTACTACTGTAGCCCCAGACCGCTTAGCTAATGTACTCAACATGATGCCGATGGGCCCTTGTCCAATAACTAGAACACTCTCGCCGGGCATAAGTTGCAGCGTCTCAATCCCCTTCATGCAGGTGTTCACGGGTTCGACGAAGCAGGCTTGCTCAAACGAGATTCCGTCCGGGATGCGAACCGTACCGTGATCAACGATCCAATCCATCACCCGAACATATTCGGCGAATCCTCCGCCTGATGGTTCGAAGCCCGCAGTACAACCGACTTTCTTATAGATCTCGCATTGGGCAAAGGTTTTGTGGCGACAGTAATAGCACTCGCCGCATGGAATGTGATGGAACACTACCACTCGATCGCCCGGCCTAAACTGGCTGACTCCCTGGCCCACTGCAGCAACCACGCCCGAGGTTTCGTGCCCGAAGATGCGTGGCGCCGAATGTGAACCGCTGGAGATTTTCTTGAGGTCGGTTCCGCAGATGCCGCAAGTGTGCACCCGGACCAGCAATTCACCCGGCCCGATCTTCGGCACCGGGACGGTTTCCACTCGAACATCGTTCACACCACGATAAACCGCCGCCCGCATCGTGGTCGGGACCGCCCGCTTCCTATCTTCGATCGTAAATTGTCCGGCGATGGCCATGAATTAGCTGACTTCCTTAGTGATTGGATGCAACTCTGGCCCCGAAACCTCTGATTTCTCCGGCCCTTGGATGTACCGCTGCAGCTCAGCGCAGAGTGCCCGTGATGCTTTCGCACCATTTCTGGCCAGTTCGATAACCCGAGGCCAAATCCACGGACGCAGCACCGAAAAAACCGCAAACCTTCCCGTCGTAAATTGACCCCTCTCATCGATGAAGCGATCCATCGCTGGGATAGCAAAGTCGCTCTGATCCGAGATTGCCTTCACTGCCAAAAAGCCCACACCTCGCGCCTGCGCCCCTCGCGCCACGGCAGCCGCTTCCATATCGACTGCCTGAGCGCTGTAGGATTCGGCCAGCTTCTTTTTCGCCTCTACGCCCGCAACCACAGCAGCGCTGACCAGCACGCCGTACCCCGTAGCCATTTCCGTGCGGCTGCCATCACGGGCATCGACCACACGGCCTGGTGCAAAAATGTCTCCCACTTTCAATGTCCGATCAAGTGCCCCCGCGAAGCCCACCGAAAGAATAAGCTCCGGATGGTACAGCGCGAACACAGCCTCGGTTGCCCGGCGAGCCGCTTCCGCTCCGATCCCACCGCACAACACCACAATCTGCCCACTCTCGAAGAACTTGAAACGTCGGCCTTCGTAATCCCGCTCAACTTTGTTCCAGTGCTTGACTAGCGGGTTTACCTCGCGTTCCAAGGCGGCGACCATCGCGACTTTGCCCGGATTCGGCATCTTCAGCCTCGCGGCGCATATCCATTCGCCACAAACCACTCCGCCGCCCGCCGCAGCGCGTCGTCCACCGGAACCACTTTCCAGCCTAGTTCGCGTTCAGCCTTCGCGCACGATACAAACATCTTCTTCCGCCCCATGCGAACTGCATCAATCGTCGCCCGCGGCTCCCGGCCCAAAATGCGTCCGGTCACAATTTCATCCACCACGCCAGTCGCCAGCGCCAGGGCGTAAGGAACTTTCACCTTGGGCGATGGCAATCCGGTAATCGCCGCCAGCTTATCGAGAATCTGTTTCAAGGTCAGATTCTCTCCGCCGAGAATATAACGCTCCCCGCTTCTTCCCTTTTCCAGCGCAGCCACATGGCCGCGAGCGCATTCTCTGACATCCAGCAGGTTCAGCCCCGTATCTACGTACGCGGGAAACTTCTTTTTCAGGAAGTCTACGACAATGCGCCCCGTGGGCGTGGGCTTAATGTCGTGCTCGCCGACCGGCGTACTGGGATTCACCACCACTACATCCATCCCGCCGCGCCCGGCCTCAAGCGCAACCTCTTCAGCCATAAACTTCGACCGTTTGTAGTGGCCGATCATCCCGTCGAGTGCAACTGGAGAATCCTCGTCCGCCGGATGACCGTTCGCATTGAACCCCATGGTCGCAACGCTCGACGTGTACACCACGCGCACATGATTCTTTCGCGCAGCTTCGAGAATCGCCCGCGTACCTTCCACATTGGCCCGGTACATCTCCTCCGGATCGCGCACCCAGAGCCGATAGTCAGCCGCAACATGAAACACCACGTCGCAGCCTGCCATCGCCTTCTCAATCGAAGCCGGATCGCGCAGATCGCCAACCACCCGATCCGCCTTCAGCCCCTGAATATTTCTTGGATCGCTGCTGGAGCGAATCAGCAACCGCAGGTCGGCACCCTGCTCGGCCAAAGCCTGCGCCACGTGACTGCCTACAAAACCAGTTGCGCCAGTGACGAAAGCCAGCATTTAGCAATTAGCACTCAGCGCTCAGCCACTGCAAGTCGGCAACTCTGTCTCGTGTTTGCTGAAGTTCGTATGGTCTCGTTCGGCGACTGAATGCTGAATGCTAAGTGCTAATTGCCAATTGCTGCTAGTCCAGCTTCTCCGGCTGCAGCGAAATATCGGTCGCCCCGGCCGCTTTCTTCTCCCAATAATGCCGCACCCAGTTTTCCCAACTCTTACCCGCAGCCATATCGCGCCCGGTAAAAGCCAGGGCCGCAATCTCTGAGTAGGAAATTCTTATCCTGGGAGAACCATCTTTGGGCAGCAGGCGCACGAAGCTGTCGGAAAGCCCGCTTCCGCTACTGCGATCGAAAATGTAGCCTTCAATCTTCGCGCCGTCTTTCCGCGTGATCGAAACATCGCCGCGATAATCGAACGCTTGCTCGAGCGCCTTGCGAAGATCTTCCTCATTGGCCAGCGACGGAACCGATCCCTCGAGCTTTTCGTGAACCGTTCCCGGAACTAATTCGAGCGAGTTCGGGTCCGGTGCAGCGGACGGCCCGTGCCCAGCTTCCCGCCCGCTCAAACCCGCGTCTCCTCGCCCGTCCGCTCGCCCGACGAAGCCCCGATCTGAACCAACGGATTGACTTCATGGGCCGGCTGCGCAGCCTCATCCAGCAGTCGAAGCGCTGAATGATCTTCATATCCGCCAAACATGCGCGCCTTCACTTCCTGCCACATGCCACCGACCGAACCAAACAACTCGTTCACCGCGGAAGCTTCGTATCCGCTGTGCACCATGCAATTGGCGCACTTGGGATTTCCCGACTCGGTCCCATAATTTTCCCACGCGGTCGTCTCCAGCAATTCCGCAAACGTATCCGCGTAACCGTCTTGCAGCAAATAGCAGGGCTTCTGCCATCCGAAAACATTGAAAGTCGGCATACCCCAAGGCGTGCAGGCGTACTCGCGCTTGCCCATCAGGAATTCAAGAAACAGAGCCGATTGATTGAAGCGCCACTTCTTGCTGCGATTGGATAGCATGGCGCGGAACAACCGCCGCGTACGAGCCCGCCCGAGAAAACGCTGCTGATCTGGCGCCTTGTCGTAGGAGTATCCCGGCGACAGCATCATGCCTTCGACGCCCAACTCCATCATTTCGTCAAAGAAGGCGCGCACGCTCTTCGGATCGGCGCCATCGAACAGCGTCGTATTCGTGGTCACGCGGAAGCCGCCGTCCAGCGCGGCTTTGATCCCGTCGATGGCTTTGTCGTATCCGCCTTCCAGACAAACTGAAAAGTCGTGATGCTCGCGCTGTCCATCCATGTGGACGGAAAACGTCAGATACTTGCTGGGCTTGAACAAATGGATTTTTTCTTTAAGCAGCAGCGCATTGGTGCAGAGATAAATATATTTCTTGCGCGCCGCCAACCCTTCGACAATCTCGCCGATCTGCGGATGCAAGAGCGGCTCGCCGCCAGGAATCGACACCGTCGGCGCGCCACACTCATCGACCGCACGGAAACATTCTTCGGGAGTGAGCTGCGACTTCAACACATGCGCCGGATATTGAATCTTCCCGCAGCCCGCGCACGCCAGATTGCAGCGGAACAACGGCTCCAGCATCAGCACCAGCGGATACTGCTTGCGTCCCTTGAGCTTCTGCCCCAGAACGTAAGTCGCCGTAGTCCACATCTGAGAAATTGGTACTCCCATTCGTCTTCTCTCCCGTACCGCCCTAAGCCATCAACCTTGTCATTCCGAGGTGCGAAGCAACGAGGAATCTGTTTTCCCCCGCAAGCCACTCAAACTACCCAATCCGCCGCACGCCAGTTCCCTGCGCAGCCCCAGCCATCGCTTTGGCGTAAGTCGTCAAAGCAATCAGCGGGAAATATTGCCGGTACAACGTATACGTCAGATAAAACACTCGCGGGAAACCCGTGCCCGTAGTCTGTGGCTCATCCCATCCGCCATTCTTTTTCTGCGTGCGCAACAAATATGCAATGCCGCGAGCCACCGAATCGCTGCGCGTGTCATTCGCCGCCAGCAACCCCATCACACCCCAGGCGGTCTGGGATGGCGTGCTCGGTCCCACGCCACGTGTGTTGGGATCGTCGTACGAACCGCACGTCTCGCCCCAGCCTCCATCAGGATTCTGCACCATGCGCAGCCACTCCGCGCCTTGCTGCACATACGGCTCATGGTGATCGATGCCTATGGCTTCCAGCCCGCGCAGCACCTGCATCGTACCGTAAATGTAATTCACACCCCAGCGGCCGAACCACGACCCATCCGGCTCCTGCTCCTCGCGAATGAACTTCAGCGCCTTCTTCACTCGCGCATCATTCTTGTCGTATCCATATGCGGCCAACATCTCAAGAATACGCCCGGTGATGTCCACCGTCGGCGGATCTAGCATGGCGTTGTGATCGGCGAAAGGAATGTGCTCGAACACCATCCGCGTGTTGTCTTTATCGAACGATGCCCAACCGCCCGATTTGCATTGCATGGAGAAGATCCAGTCAATCGCCCGCTGCACCGACTCGCGTTGATAGCGGCCGTTGGGATGCTCCACCTGGCTCAGAGCAAGGCAAACCATCGCGCTGTCGTCAACATCAGGATAAAACTCGTTGTTGAACTCGAAATACCAGCCACCCGGCTGCCCTTTCTTGTTCTTCACTTTCCAGTCGCCGACGGTGCGCACCTGCTTCTGCAAGATCCAATCGGCGCACTTGATCATTCGTGGATCATTCGCCGGAACGCCGGCCTCGCCCAGCGCAAACATCGCATAAGCCGCGTCCCATATGGGCGACATGCAAGGCTGCATGCGGAAAGTATCGCCTTCTTCGATTCCGAGCTTCTCGAATTCATCCAGGGCGCGGATGAATTGCGGATCGTCGAGCGAGTATCCCAGGCAGCGCAACGCAATAATCGCGTTCAGCATCGAGGGATAAATCGCCCCCAAGCCGTCGCTCATCTCGAAGCGCTCCAACATCCACTGCTCCGCCCGCTTCAGCGCCAGCCAGCGCAATGGACGAACGTGCACCATCTCGAACCAATGCGTCATGCGGTCAAGCACCAAAAAGAAGTTCCGCCACGAGATCAGCTTCTTCGACCAGTGCAAGCGCATGCGTGACTTGTCGCGGCCGCCGACATACAACTCTTCCACACCTTGTTCATCTGGGATCTTTTTCAGAGGCTTTTTCGCGTAACAAATCGACAGCGGCACCAGAATCGCCCGCGACCACGAAGAAATTTCGTAGATGTTGAACCAGAACCAACTGGGAAACAGCACGATCTCCGGCGGAATCGCCGGCACCGCGTCGTAATCGTACTGCCCGAGGAAACATAAATAAATTTTGGTGAAAGTGTTGACCTCGGTCACTCCACCCATCTCAAGAACTCTCTTCCGCGCCCGCGCCAGCGCGGGATGGTCCGGTTTGTAACCGCTAAGCTTCAAGGCAAAGTAGCCTTTTACGCTCGCCGACACATTCGACGGGGCGTCTACATAGATTCCCCAGCCGCCGTCTTCGTTTTGGTGCTGCAGAATCCAGTTGCAGCACTTCTGGAAGCGCTCCGGATCGCCGGTGCCAAGCAGAGTGTGCAGGAGGATGTAGTCGGATTCTAAAGTCGTGTCAGCGACCAACTCGCCGCACCAGTAGCCCTCTTGGTGCTGCTGGGAGAACAGAAATTTACGGGCGCCATCGACGGCGACCGCGACCCGGCTGGACAGGTCGTCGATTTTTCCAAAGCGCAATTGCGGCGCACTCGAAGCCGAAAACGAGGGGGAGGTTTCGTCCATATTTGTTTCTTTACTCCGCACTAACCGGCGCTGGGGGCGCTCGCAATCGCCTCTACAATCTCGGGAGGCAAGCCAAAGCGCACGTTCTCGGGCATGACTTCGACCTCCTGCACGTTGCCGAAGCCCTTGCTGCTCAAAAACTTCACTACTTCTTCCACCAGGCATTCCGGAGCCGACGCGCCCGCCGTCAAAGCAATCGTCTTTACGCCTTCCAGCCACTCTGGCCGGATGTTTTGGAAGCTGTCTATTAGATGCGAGCTCGTGCCCAAATTGCGCGCCACTTCCACCAGCCGATTCGAGTTCGAGCTGTTATCCGAACCCACCACCAGCAGCAAATCCGCATCCGAAGCCACATGTTTCACCGCGACCTGACGGTTCTCAGTCGCATAACAAATGTCCTGCGCCGCCGGTCCCTTGATATTCGGAAACCTCTCGCGCAGGGCGGCAATAATGTCCTTTGTCTCGTCCAGACTCAGCGTGGTCTGCGTCAGATAAGCCACGCGATCAGGATTCGGCACGGTCAGTGACTTCACCTGATCCGGCGATCCCACCACTTGCGTCACGACCGGAGCCTCGCCCAATGTCCCAATCACTTCATCGTGGTCGTGGTGGCCAATCAGGATGAGCGAATAGCCTTCCTTGGCAAACTTGACCGCCTCCACGTGAACCTTCGTGACCAGCGGACAGGTCGCATCAATCACTCGCAAGTCCCGCACCCGGCTGGCTTCACGCACCTCTGGCGAAACTCCATGCGCGCTGTAAATCACTCGCTCGCCGGGCGGAACTTCGTCCACGCTGTCAACAAAAATCGCGCCCTTGCCTTGCAGCTCTTCAACCACAAAACGGTTGTGCACGATCTCCTTGCGGACATAGATCGGCGGCCCAAAAGCCTCCAGGGCAATCCGGACGATATCAATCGCCCGCACCACCCCCGCGCAAAATCCCCGGGGTTTCAATAAAAGCAGCGTCTTGCCATTGCTAGTAGGCACGATAAGGTTCCTGTAAGGGTACACTTCCCCACTATGGTTTATCTATTTAAGCTACCCGAAAGAACCAATTTGGTCAACGTAAGCCCAAGAACCGCATAGGATTAGCAGTAATCGGCGATATGCCGCAGTGAACGGGGATGAATCCTCGACCACGTGCGGGACGGACGTGAAGCGCGGACGCTCTGCGCCTTTGCAGGGCGTTTGTCCCAACCTCAAAACACCCAATCCGCGATTTAGTCAAAATCTTGTCAAGCCCCCCAGACCCCCTTTTTTGCCGCAACCCGCTCATTCCATGAGGAAAATAAAGTCGAAAACCATGGCATAGTTTCCCTATTCAACCTGCTATTCTAAGAGAGTAAGTGTTTTAGGCGCGGGCCTCGACCCCGCGCCTTTTTGGTTGTCCGCGACCCTGCGGACAGGTCCGGCCAGAAAATCCCGAAGATAAACCCAGGAGAAAAAGGCAGGCGCAAGCAGCGCCTCTCCTTGACTTGTGCTATGAAAAAGCAATCCGAAGGTCCTTCCCGGAAAGCCGCTCTACCGCGCCGCAACCACAAACCGCCCACCCGCAAACGCCTGGGGGAACTCGCCGAGTTAGCCTTCATGAGCAAGGCGGCCAGCCTCGGCTTCGGAGTCGCCAAGCCTTACGGAGACAGCGAACGCTTCGACTTCATCCTAAGCCGGGACGGTCGCCTGTGGCGCGTTCAAGTAAAGTCCACTCGCACCGCCAAGCGCGGTGTCTACGAGATAAGCGCGCACGGTTGCTGGGGAGCTCACGACATTTACACCAAGGACGAAATCGATCTCATCGTCGCCTACGTCGTCCCCTTGGACGTCTGCTACATCATCCCCATCGAAGCCACCCGAGGCCGCAAGCGCCTCTGCCTACACCCCGACGTCCCCCGCAAAGCCTGCTACAAATACGAAAAGTACCGCGAAGCTTGGTGGCCATTGCAGCCTTGACCGATCATATAG